>Ga0153948_1001834_pt1 | contig 10489 bp, 10 predicted proteins | sample TSNJ032MetaG_FD_104696 | JGI IMG/M metagenome (GOLD analysis project Ga0153948, IMG submission 104696) | Attine ant fungus gardens microbial communities from New Jersey, USA - TSNJ032 MetaG | ecosystem: Host-associated > Fungi > Mycelium > Unclassified | place: USA: New Jersey, Wharton State...
AGGCCGGTGAGAAGGAATAATATGATCATGGAATGCATCTTTCACATATAAAGAGGGATTGGTTCCGCCATATAATCGACTGAAGTTGGTATCGTTCTCAGTGAACAGCAATTCAGGGTCAACAGAATCTATGCCGGAATCTTCGTCAAAGTTATTTGAAGGATCGACAGGAGGAGGTGAGGACAAGCAGTAAAGATGTGTTTTACCAAGGGTAGGATGGCGCGCAGTAATTGTGTTGATGTTATCCTTCCCCCTGATTGAGCCTGTCAGACTTGGCATAGGTGGCTTTTCAAGCGGCCACGACCAGGTATTGGTAAACCATAGCTGGGGTATGATGTGCAACGTTGCTGGGTCAGGACCTCGGTTATAAGTCGTTATCCTGACATAAATGTTGTCAGGTTTCTGCTCGTCCTTTGCATACTGCAACAAGAATCAGTGTCAGATTCAAACTATCAACAGACAAGGCAAAAAAACACACCTCAACGAAAACATCCCAATACCGGTCTTCATCAAATGCGTCAGTATCCAAAATCTCGTATTCTGAAACAGTTCGATCACGGCGCTGGTTCTCTTGCACAAGCTCTTCATAAGGGAACTTCCTCTGCGGATACTTGTATAAAAACTTCATGTACGAGTGTGTCGGTGTCGAATCCAGATAGTAATACAACTCCTTGACATCCTCACCATGATTTCCTTGGTGGCCAGTAACACCAAACAATCTTTCTTTGAGAATAGGATCAACCCCGTTCCAGAGCGACAGCGCAAGACAAAGACGCTGATGATTATCCGAGATGCCAGCTATGCCATCCTCACCCCATCGATAAGCCCTCGATCTCGCATGCTCATGTGGAAAATGACTCCATGCATCACCGTTTGCAGAATAGTCTTCTCTAACAGTCGCCTATACATAATCAGATCACCGATCAGTCCATACACAAATCCAAGATTACAGAGACCCACCCATTGTCGATCACTTAAATACGGTCCCCACCTCTTCCAATGCTTTTCTTTGTTATCATCCTGTATCAATCGATACCTCTCAGCACCTTTATAATCTTCACCCAACTTTTTCGCCAATCTCTGTCTGAAAGGTACAGTCTCCGTCGCTTCTTCCTCCTCAGCATCGTCCCCTCCATTAACGTCATCAACAGCCTTGGGTGATTGATCTGATGCTGCTTTCTTGGGTAGATTGGGAGGCGCCGAACCCGACAATTTGGGTTTAGGGATGATAAGAGTCAACCCGGGTCCTTGGTTAAGATTTGCGGAGCCACAACCACTATCGTCATCGCCAGCTTCTGGGACAGTACAGCGAGCGCCGTCGTTCATCGTTGCGGCTTCCATCGCCGTGGTCCCAAAGATCTTTTGCTGTGCTTTTTTTGCGCCAGAAGTTGCCATGAAGCACTACCAAGTCCTCAAGAACCAAGAATTATCGGAAGATGAACGTTGGATCCGAGATAGCTTGCTCGCTCGGAGCAGACCTGGAGCAGACTTTTTGAACATTTGTGCTACCCCGAGCCAATCGACGTCATAAACACGCTTAGATAGTCACGTGGCGGTACTCATAAATTTCTAACGCGGTGTTCGATCGCAGTCCGCGGTATTACAACTACACAGAGTAAATCACTCACAGCTGATCCAGACATGAGAGTGGAGCAACACTCGAAGACTCCATGTTACGATCCCGAACCCTGTATTGGGGTTTCAAGGTATGTATTGACCAGGTCCAGATTAAGGATCGACTACGCTACTACAATAATATACTCCACAACACGTGATAGCCTCGAGTAATACACATGCTGGACTAGGCGAACGCTCCGTGGTTGTCTGTTAAGAACAAAAATTTTAATCACCATGCGATTTAATCTCTTTTTGTAGTAGAACCAACTGCAATCATTCAGAACGTGAGCTCTGATTTCTAGACTACTAATGACCGCAAGGGGATACTCTGACGGAAAAAAAACCTCCTTTTGAATTTCCCGATGAGAGGAGGCTCTTGCACAGATCAAAACCGAGGTCCCAATATATTTCATCCAATGTACGTTGGACGCGCTCTTTCCTAAGCTCTAAGAATTCATTATAATCATCAAGATTGAAGGCGCACACGCCTTGTTTGATTTCTCCCTCATAGCATCTATCAAAGTAAATTGAAATGCTAAAAGCTTTGTTGTGTTCCGTACTTCATTGTCATCAACTTTGGTATGATTGCTTTACTGGGACAATCCCGGAATTCTACTTCGTTATTGCTGTTGCAATTTGGAGGAGATGTGCAATGGCAATAGATCCGCCCAGTCCAGAATGGCGCAAGAGGTCGAAAGCATTGTCCGCAAATGATAGAGAATCAGTGATAACAATGAAGAAGTAGCAATTCCTAGACATATGATCACTGATTCTGCACTTAGGTATCTGACATCGGACTCGAGAGCACTTAATCACATGGCGATAAACTCAAAGCATATAAATAGCGTATAAATCCGCTAATCCAATGTCTTAATTATATACAAATGTCCTAAAGGGAAGAGAGAGACCGAAACCGAAACGAGGGCGAATAAAGAGGTTGCCACAACGACAACAACAACAATCCAAAAGTACAAAAGTACACTTGGACTGTTGTTGAACGCCGAGAAGAAAAAAGAAAAGAAAAGAAACAAAAATTAAATTGATGACCGAAAAAGAGATAGTGATGGTTGGTTTGCATGTAAACTACTAAACTACGTATAGTGCGCGCGCGTATATATATATGCCTGATAGAAAGGATAGATCCAGAACGAGACAGAATGAAAACCATCATGAAAACCAATAGATAAGAAAAAGGAAGAAAACCAGAACCAGACCGAGGAAACAAAAAAAAACTGACGAGGAGAGGGTATAGAATTAAGAATGCAGAGATAGAGCTGCACACAAACACATCATCAGAAAAAAAAACCATCACAAAACAAAATCCACATCGACTCACAAGAAATTTTTCTTAGAAACGCAATGAGCAGTTCATTGTCCAGCAAGACCGTTCACATATCAAATCTCACAACGACGTTCTTTCAGATCCAACAAACTCCACATCCACATCCGCCGCTAACAAAACACTTCTCGTCCACTCTTCCGCTGAGTCATCGTCATACACTCCCAAATGATTCAATAGCGTCTTCGATGACACAGAACCACCTCGCCCCCTCTCAATCACCACCCTTCTTTTCACGCCCACGTCAAAATCATCCCCTTCATCACGGTTTCCCCCCTCTACCACCTGCGGCCGACCAGAAAACGTCAAATCGCTAACCGAACTCGCCGCACTTCTCGTACTATACCAATCTGCAATAGGCGTCTGACCAACCATCGTCTTCACGCGCTCTTGCTTCTGTGCCTTGGAAGGCTTAGCGGTACCAGGCGGTGATGATGTCTTCAACAAGCCTAAATCTTGACCCAAGGACAATTCTCCCTCAGAAGAGGCATCCAACGCCGACGGCATACTCGGCGACATCTTTGAATCACTCATCGCAGTTCCAGGCGCAGTGACAGCAGACACAGGAGTCGACACTGATGAGTCACTCGAACACGATCCACCACCAGTTGCCATTATCATCTGGGAACTACCACTTCCATGCGCACTCCCCTGTTCACTTCCCGGCGAACCATTCACCGTAGTGCCGTACTTCAATCCACTGTTTATTGACCCAGCACTTTTCTTCGTAAACAGCAACTTCAACGACGGTTTCTTGACCCTCGACCCGGTTATACTCGGTGACTGGGCCTTCCCAGATACTGGGGAACTCGCAGGAGAAAGAGGCTCCGATCCCACCAAACTACTCAAGCTCCTGGTTCCAACCGCCGTCAAGTTAGGAAATGACAATGTAGGTATAGAGAGCCTCTTGGCATGAAAACTAGCAGGCGACGGTGGTACACTCTTGTCGAGATACGCTGTCATCGTACTAGAGGGCGGTGGCGCCGACAGAGAGGTATAGGGCGACGGATTACTAACGGCAAGTCGTCTGATTTTTCCTTCGTCCCTCTCGACGCCAATCTCAAAATCCACAGGGGCGGCCTCAACCACTTGAATCCTCGGCCCCACATTGGTAACACAAACAATGTTCCTTCCCGACAAGTCCTTGACAGTATCCGAAGCATCCAACGGCAGATAGGCGGCAGATGATTGGGCAGATGGCGTCGATGGCGTCAATACCGACTCGACACTTGAACTCAAAGTCTCCTCTGTATCCTCCCCTCTAGTAGACCTTATCGACGCAGAAAGGGATGACAAATCATCTTGTAACATTGAACCTTCCACAGTCGACGGTTCTTGCGAGAGCGAGGCCAGCCCAGAAGAAGCTACAGAAGTCGACGAAGCTTGCGACCGAGAATCGAGGTATACGGTCGCTATCCTGGGACGGTTGACAACAGTCCATCGGCGATGCTCGTCTGCTTCTTCAAACTCATCGTCATCTCTATCTTCTTCCTTCGACATGGCTTCTCCATCAGCCTTCGGTGTTCTCGGGTCGTCGCTATCCCTTTTGGTGTCCACAACGACTGTATTCCTTTGCATATCAAAAGTCTCATCCATCGCCTCTTGCTCAGCTTCTGGTTCAGATCCAGACCCATGTTCATCCTCCGAAACATCCACTAATCCTGTCCATACCCTCTCCTCCTCACAGAGCACCCTGAAAAGCTGAGCATTGATGTTCAGACTCGGTAAGAACACCATCAGCAAATTGCCCAATGGCATCTTGGTCAACTTGCTCGCCTCCGAGGTCGCTCTCACCAACTCGATCACGGTCCTCAAGAGGTCTCGGTTCTCTTTCGGCATCTTTGCGATCAAAGACCTAAGGTTCGAGACGAGGGTTTGAGAGGCAGGGCGTATTCCATTAAGGGAAGGCAGTGTAAAGGTCGATAAAGACGGAGGTTTACGTAGATTCAATGTAAGGAGTGCTGATGATGAGGACACTACGGAAGACGTCGAAGATGTCGGCCTGTGCTGCAGTAGCGGTTTTTGACTCGAAGGAAGACCCATGTCTTTCCTCATTCCTGGCTGCGGCGTATCGGAATCAACCACTGATGCATTTGAGCTTTCCTGCTCAATCGCGGCATCGAAGAAGGGCATGAGCTTCTGTGTCAAAACATTCTCAGGGACTGGAAAGGCGGGCGCCGAAATTAAGACCGAAAGTTTTGAGAAGAAAAGTTTCTGATAATACTCACGTTCGCGCAAGTAGGCTTTGAATATTGATGCAACCGCATGAGGATCTAAATCACATGGAGAGCACCTCGACATGTTGTAATCCACACCTGAAAGCCCGTGAATATCTATCATAAGAGCATAAAAATGAGCGTACCAGTATCGAACTCTGTTCTGAGCTTCATGATATGAGCGGCTCTGCCAGGCACCCTAAAAGTCCACCATCAGCTACTATTCAATGATGAAAAGTCGCACAATCTCCACGGGCGCATTTAAGAAGTGGAGAGGGTAAATCCCGCGGCGCCACAAACATTCTAAAGCTTTGGAGCGAAACCATGTACGCACCGGAAAAGCCCTTCTTCCTGCACGCCCCAGACCAATAAATGCTGGGCACATCGTACGACCAAAGCCGGTAACATTCTTCGCTCATATATCAGAAGCTCTGGCCTCCCTATCAGCTCCTCTGTATCACTTTCCCTCTGATTACCGATATCTTCCTTCCCTACCCATATGGCGGTATCCCTCACACACCTGGTTAGATCCCGGTGAAACACAACACCACTCGTAGCGGGGGCGCCTCTCCGATTTCTCAATGGGCCTCTGAGAAGTACGCCAAGGACAGGTTCGGACGATACGAATGCATTGTCCGAACAACTCGTGATGGACGCCGAGCCAACAGAGTAAGTCCCGGGTGTCCTGCGAAATTTCTTCCCCTTTTTGTGCGCAGCAGTCTCGTGCTGTCGCCGCTCCCGTTCTATCCGCTCCTTGATCTCTTTGATATTGACAGCATGCATACTACTACTATGTGTATGGTGCGTCGCACAGCTCTGATTGGATGGAGTTCGAGAGAGGTTCAAAACTCCAAACTCGTTAGGAAAGGAAGACGGTGTCGCCGAGCTGACGGAAGCCGAGCTCGAACACACCGACGCCGAGGAAGTGGAAACAGAGGAGATGGAACCCGAATTGCTGCCACAATGGTGACCCATATGACCAAGGGCGCCCTTGACTTTTTCAACGGCCTTTCTTGCAAGGCCAGCAGGCGCGAAACTACTACTGATGCTGAGGGAAGTCTGTCGAAAAGAAGGTGGGGTTGGGTGGCTGGGAAGGGGTCGTTGAGCCGGATAAGCGAAAGAGGCATTGACGTTGGCAGGCATGGGAGGAAAGTTTTGGATTTTGTTGGGTTGGTAACGTTGAGGCTGATTTATATGGGATGTCGCAAGGGAAGATGGATCGGAAGTGGGATGATCGTAAAAACCTTCTGAGATAGAATAGGATGGGTGCTTCAGGTCGGTTGCCGATGGAGCAGGAGGGATATGAGGGAGAAAGACGTTAGACGAGGAAGTGCCACCTGAAAAACCGATATTGAGAGACAAGGAGCGCCGCTTAATATTTAGGAGGGGACTTGGGAGCTTTTCTGGGACGACGACACTGCCACTCTGCTCCTGTATATCGTCGAGACTCTGGAATGAATCGTCGTCCTCCTCCAGCATTCCAAGATCGATATCAACTGCGCTTAGCCGTTTATTCCCCATGACAACTCCCGGACCAGAGGCGCCGCTACCGGGTACAACAGTATAAGTCGACTGGAAGGACTCTGCCATCGAAACCGGTCTTGAAGCACGGGGACCGCCGGCACCAGGCCGGATAGTACAGTGACTAATGGTGGAGTCACTCTTGCGTTTATCGGCACGCTCTCGATCGAGCATGAGGCCCTCCGATTCAGACCGTGTCCTGGGGCGCTCGATCTGCCTGGCCTCGTCAAGTGCGGCCTGGGGCTGAAAAGGAGCTGTGGGCTCTGCCTCCTGAGCCTTGGATGCTCCCTGGCACACCTGTTCACGAGATGGGTTCTCAGGCTGCGGTGGAAGGGCGCGGTGCTGAAAGTAGGAATAAGGAGAGGCCTCGCTGGGCGAAACCTGGACAGAGGGCGGCTGGGGGGTCAAAGGAGTGGCGGGGTCGGGGTCTGCAGGACGTTTGCGACGGCCAGCAAAGACGCGACGGACTTTTGCAGCAACGGAGGCGTCTTGGGGCCTGCTGTGGGAGGAGCCCATAGTTCGGGAGGAGGAAAGGGGAGGTGCAGGGTCGAAAACATGGGCGGATATCTCCGCAGAACGGTCTGCCTGCATGATGTCGCGTGCAGAAGTGCTAGACACAACAAGTCACATTAAAAAGTCACACAACATATCTACTACAACATATCCGCCACACGTGTCAGCTACCCAACTAGCCTCTCTTTCACTAGTTCATATGTAAAGAACGACGTTGCTATGCTAGGTGCTACCTTCACTGTCACTTTCATCAGTCATCGTATTTCTTCTATCAGTTTTCTACTCACGCAGGTTTGGCCACAGGCCCCGGTACAGTCCTCTCACCCCCTCCCCGCACAGTGTGCTCTTCAGTGCATCCAGTGCACTACTGTACTTGGGACCGCCTTGCATCCCCGTAACTTGCATCTTGCGACGCAGCACATCAAATGGATATGTCAACGTCTGCGAAATCGACCCTGCAATATTTCCCAGCCCTGTCAGTCCTTCCCTTTTTTTGCAACCCCAACTGTCACCCACCAGCAAGTGCACCACATGACAACTTTCGTCCGACACTCGTCTTCCCAGGAGGTGTTATATAACCTCTCAGTGCCTCGTACGCGGCAAAATTAATCCCAACATACGGTGCAACTCCAACCGCAGTTGTGATCAATCCCCTGTATAGCGCCCGAACTCCCCCTTCTTCCCGCATCACTTTCAGGGTCATTCCCCACATCGTCAAATCTTTTGCCGAGTATTTAGGTTTGATCGCTCCCAGGACTTCCGCCGTTGATGTGGACGCGGTATGATAGCCCGACGCCAACGCCGCTTTTCCGACTACCGATGAATTCCCGCCACTTACATTTGTCGGTGCCGTATTCATAGCCCTGACGACCGCAAAGTCGACCGACGCAGTGGCTATAGACAATCTCGATCGCACCAAATCTAGTGGATACGTCGAACCTGTAGATAGTTCATCAATTCCAGCTTGGACAGTTTTGATCAAGATCAGCCTGAAACTCACACACAGAAGTTATGCCAGCCAATGCACCGGCAACCAATCGCTTGGGTGTATCCAACTCTTTTGTTCCATGCCGTGTCAGCCGCTGCATGTGAGCCAGTCAGCGCCCGGCGAGTGACATCAACATAACAATTAGGTGCACCAGTAAGATCCGCTGGCACCCCAAATACTGCATCTATTTCTCTTAGAGAGCCCACTCACCTTCTTTAATTCCTCATATGTAGTGAATTGAACAGCACTGCAGCACAATATAATCAGTCAATCGACCTTCATACCCATCCATTTTAAGTCAAACCTAGGAACCAAACCTCAGTCGCGCGGCAAAGGCAGTGTCACCCATCCACACCCACCTGTAAGGCACAATCCTCAAACAATTGATCCCGTTCCCTCGCATAAACCCACTAAACCCCTCCTCTCGCCACATCCTCGTAAGGCTGTTCCACACACCATTATACGATGTATTCGAACCACTGGGCTGTACCTGCCTGAAACAACCATCTCAATTAAAGTTCGATCAAGACCTCAAATCGCATCGACCTACAGGATAATTTTTAATCTTTCCAGTGGGCTAACAACCGTTCTCGAGGCAGCCCCCGCGCATCCGCCAGCTAAACCCAAAGGAATCCATGTAGTCCTGCATCCAAGATAGCAATCGACACACGCTCACCAATAAAGTACGACGCAACCTCGGGAGACAAAAACATCAACACCGATGTGTTCTTCTTCACCTCCACCTGCACCTCTACCGTCGTCTCACCCCCCATCTTCTCCGCTGCGGCGGCGGCGGAAGTAGTAGTAGCAGTAGTAGCCGCAGTAGTCATTTTGTAATATTCGAGATAGAATAGATTGTTGGAAAAGGATAGAATAAGAGAGAAATTGGACAGTCCAGGTATACCCGAGTTTCTGTAACGTTCAGAAACGACTTCTAATATCCGAGTCGAGAAAGCGAGACAAGGTATCACGATAGGGTGAGATAGTTCAACCGGGGGCCAACAACTGCCCGGATGAGTCCCTTCCGAGTTGTAATTCCTCCAAGCGAAAAAGCCAAAAATCGCGGATAATAAAATCCAAGTATTTTCAAACTGCGCCGAGTGAGCTTGGTAGGAGCGTAGAATAACTGTCGGTTTCCCGATATGTAAAAGATAGTAAGCAGAACAGAGAAAGCACCGGAGTTGAGTGGCTTGCAGTGTCGGTGCTCCTCCCTACGGTCACGTGGAGGTTAATATTATATCGGTCCACTCCACATGTACAACAAGCACCCTATCATCTCATCCCATTCATAGTTCACAGACTTCTTACAAGCTTTCGAGATGCCCTCTTAGCTCAAGAGAGAAGAAGGGGTATCTTGTCTACATTTCCAAAAATAAGTATCGTAACACCTGTCCCGAGTACCGCCCACAAAAACCTATGAACGGGTCGTCGGCTATGATCAGGGCAGCTAACTTACCTTGTTCTCGATATATGCACCATCTCGCAAAGGCTGCGTAAGCCTTCTTATTGTCTCCCCTAGTAAGGTCCCCAAAATCTAGTGTGGACGCTCAGCTCAGCCCAGCTAGCATGAACTACACATTGCCAGAACTGGATATACAAGGCAAGCACCACAATCACTACATTGGCAGTGGCACTCCATTCTCCATTGGTACTCCATTTGATGTCTCTGTCACGCTAAGAAGCTTGACCAATTTGAGAGTATCAATGAAAATACAGAGAATGATGTGTAGATCTTGATACCTCGTGTATTTTGATTATAGAATGTATACTGAGTAGAGGTCAAACTACGAATTTTTCACCGGAGAATTTAACTGCAGACTAAAATGTATTTGTCAAGCTCTTCCACTGATCATTCAAACTGACACACTAAGCTTCATGTGGAAGCTGTTTTCTGAATATATCAGCCAACATATCCTTTGTGGCATTTGCCAAATGCCACGCACTCCACTTTCACTGAAGATGTAGCCACTGTATGTGCAGCATTTGGACAGGCTGATTCATGATAGGTACACTGAAATACACCAATTGCGTGCATTTAGGGATGAGTTGTCATTTCGACAGGTGTCATCACTGTGCAACAAATCTATCGCTCCTGGAATACACAACTTCAAGCCTGACTGATTTCCCCATTGGCAATAAATTTATATCATAAGTGAAAAATCACAAATCATGCACATTGATCTTTGCTCTCTTTGTAACATCCTCAGGTGTCAATTTCCAAAGTACGTCGATCAGAACTCCTAAGAAAGTTCCGGGACCTCGTACGTTTCCACTTTCGACCGCAATCTCTGCACC
>Ga0153948_1001835_pt1 | contig 10486 bp, 9 predicted proteins | sample TSNJ032MetaG_FD_104696 | JGI IMG/M metagenome (GOLD analysis project Ga0153948, IMG submission 104696) | Attine ant fungus gardens microbial communities from New Jersey, USA - TSNJ032 MetaG | ecosystem: Host-associated > Fungi > Mycelium > Unclassified | place: USA: New Jersey, Wharton State...
CTCGACCATGCAGTGTCTGTGTTTCCGGGCTAGAGAACCAGAGCTCCAGGTACAGTCCAGCCAGAAAGTTACAGATGACGATAACAGCTCATTGATGCATTCAAAATATCAAACGCTACACTAAATTAAGTACTTTGTATATTTGGATATCGGTAACTACGTTACATGATGTAGATAAGTATATAAGGTATATAAGTAGCGTAAATGTTTGTACTCATTTTGTACCCTCCCACCGATCGTATTTCATCAGTAGGTAGTATCAGAACCACTACCGAAGAGTCTGGAACGTTTCACTTCTCTAAATCGTGTCGTGATTGGGAGAACATATATCATTCCAAAGTTAATGTAATAAAATGATCTTACACATCCAGTTTCATCTCAACTATGACAGCCAGCACTGGTTTGAGAAGACACTTCAAAGTGTGTATCTATATCCGCTCCAAGTATCACCCTTCTCTCTCTTGGCATCTGAAACGGTCGCGAAACGTCCATTCTTCTTGATATTCTTGTCACCACCATCTCCATCGCCAATCACCTCGTCCCTTTCACCTCTATCGCGTGCCTTGTTCTCGCGATCCAGGAAAAATATCATGATTAGAGTAGAAACGAGACCTAATCCTATGTACATAAGGACAAGACCTAGGAGTAAATGTGGAGCTCTTCAGCTAGGTTGATGTCAATGCTTGTTATGCTTACCGTGACCGAGAGGGTACCATGGTGCGTCCCGCGCTCGGTACTAGAAGTGGCTTGGTCAGTGATGTTGGAGGTGAGCGACATTGATATAGCATACCACGTTCGAACTGACAGCTCCATTGATGTTGCCGCTGAGAAATACTCATTGAAACGAGAACCACTTCTCAGGGATAGCTGAACTCACAAACTGATAACCATAGCTAAGGTTACACTACGCTTGTACGAACCTTCCACATTGTTGGATACCCAGGCACTTGTGATAAATTAGACGAAAATGTTTTGACTTGGAGACGAAGAAAGGGCTTACATTGTATTGGCTTGAAAATTTGAAAATGAAACAAAGTCAGACCTGAAGGACAGCAACAATTGAAAAGAAACATACGTATCACGGGATAAATACCACTACAGACTTTTTCAGTATGTTTTTGGACAAAAGAGATGATTTCCTACCAAGTAGCCATGTATACAGCGAAGTAGGAAAGCGCAGGATTACGGGAGGCTATCAAAATGATGTACCCAGCGCCACCTAGATTCTTTCCCTTGAGATTCATCAACTAAAATGACATGTCATGGGCATACCCAAACACATGAAGACAACATTAAACCACCCCCTGCGTCCAAACCTATCTGCAAAGAAGCTGACAACACAAGTGATGATGCAGGCAAAAACATAGACTGGGACTGTCAGCAGATTGGCAGGGGTTGCCTTAAAGCCTGCCCACAAACATTATACCACTTCTTGGCCTCAGAAAGGAAGGACTTACCGAGCTAGCGGTACAACATGTCAAAGACTTGATTCGACGATAACTATGAATTCAGGCTTACCTGATTGATAATGCTGGGTAGGAAGAGTGAAAATGCATAAAGAGGCATATCCGAGCCACTATAGCAGATCACTTTGCGAATTAATCAGTTTTCACGCTAGAGCAATAAACTAATACTTCGCCACATACTTCCAACCCACGTTTTCCAGTCCAGGAGACTCTGAAAGATATATTTCCAACGTAAATTTTCGCCTGCAGCACTGAATTGGTCATCACTTTGCAACCGTCGAACGACCACAGTTCGTTCCGCCTCGGTCAAAAACTTGGCTGAGTCCGGGAAATCTTGAACAATCCAGAAAGACAAGACACCGGCAACCACCGTAGCTAGTCCTTCGATTACTGATGGGATGATCAGAGGTTGAGTAAGGGGAACTCAATAGCGTCTACTTGCTGAATATCCAAGCCCAGGCAGGTTTCCCACCAATCCCATCCATATTTGAAATCGCAGCCTACCCAGATATTAATAACTCCCTTGATAATCATATCAGTTGAACCTCACGGCTAGCAGACCACCGAAAGCACCTGACACAGAGGCGGCGGAGAAGAATACTGCTGCGCGAAGACCGAATTCGGAACGTTTGTACCAGCTTCAGAGGTATAAGTTTCGCTCTTACACGTCAAGAACCACCTTACTCACCAGGATAAATAATAATTGACCCCAGGGAAAAGGCCAGCCTCAAACACTCCAAGCATCCACCTCATGCCTGAGTATCTGATCAGAGGGAAAGGTTCTACGAGTGTTATCGTGACTCACCCAACAAACCACCATAATTGTGTACCAGACCCTGTACCGTCTGATAGATAAATCAGCTTTTTGTCTTTCTAATGAGGAAAATATTCTCGCCATCATGATGCCCCAGAGGAGCATCAACAAAGAAAGCCAAATGGATGGGCGAAGTCTCTTCAGGAAGACATTTGAGGGGACCTCAAACACAGCATAGCTAAAGAAGAAGATCTGCATAATCCTCGATAAGCATCCTTATTGTAAAATTTGGATGATCAACCGAACCGTCAAGGTGAGTAGATATTGAGTGTCAGTCAGGTGAAGGTCTTGTTGCATATGATATAGCTGTTTACGTTGTCAATTCGGCTAATTGTCATGTATGAGCCATCTTACTTTGGCACTGTAGCGATGGTTAGATGATGCAACGATAGGGTTTTGGACACCCACTTTCCAATACCCGTCCGATCCAAGAAACTGAGAAGATACAACAAGGCCAACCATGGAACCAACCGTAAATCAATCTTCCTCATGAGCTTTCGTTCGTCGACAACGCTAACGTCGACATGAGGGTTATATAGTGGAACTTTATGGGGGTCATCCACCACCCGCAGAGAAGACTCTTTGTCCAGAGAAGCCTCCTTATCGAGGGAAGAAGCCTCCTGTTCTTGAGTGGATGCAGCAGCTGAAGAGGATTGCTGAGTAACCATGGTGGGTCTCCAACGAACGAGGAAATTCAGGAGTATTCCCCAAGTAATTTATAGTCAGGTACGTGTCCTGAACGAAGGTTTACGATACATCAAAGAACGCGGAACAGGTCCTCCGTGACAAGGCTTTAAGAATGGAGCAAATCTTCCCCACAAGATAAATCATTGAGGATATGCAGCAGTTGCGGTCGCACGCAATAGGTAACTCTTTCACAAACGTCACTCCTTGTGACTGCCAAATCATAGATCAAAAAATATCAACATAAAAAATAAAATTGGATACCATATACAACAGCGCAGTCGTGCACAAGGTAAGGCTCTCTGCACAGGAAAAATAATTGCATAGGCACCGATATCTCAATTATCATCGCCATTTACAAAGACAAGAATAGGAACCAAACGTTCTCCACGATGTATAAAGATCACATGCACCATGTTCACGCGGTGCTCCACTCCATGAGTCCTCTGAATGTGAGGTAGTCAATTATCTTGTGAAACCAGGCCGCGAATATTTAAACCGGGCAATTCGTACTTAGTCCTGCCTTGAGTTGAATGACGCATACTTCGACATTCGATCACTGCCAAACCCAACCCAGTTTAGATCTTTCCAGCCCCGGAAGAATAGCCTCGAGCGGCTTCTATCTATCCATAAACCGGACACCACATGGGGAGCACTGGACCTGTGACATGTATCAATGAATCATCCAAAACTATCTAGTTTTACTCACTTCAATGTCCTTGGCAGATGAACCCTGAGATTGCTCTCATAATTTGGCTGCAATTTATGCTGTTGAAATAATTGAACAGTGGTTGGACTGTTTGAGAGATAGGTATCTACAACCAATGCCTACAATAAAACAATAAGTTCAATACATGCATCCTGTGCTGGTACCTTCAAATGAAAACACTTATGGTTTACTGCTTACTACTATACATGTATTGCAATGTTTGAAGATAAATTAACTTGCTACTTAGCATCATCGCCTCTTCGATTGGAACACAGACATTCTGGATCTCAATCAACAGAGAAGCCCAACGTGGGTGTCAATGCTCAACATGGGACAGTCAAGTCAACCAGGGCGAGCCAATAGAAAGCAAGTGGTATAAGGCGCCTATTCGATGTGTCTAACCATGGCACTTCATTTTCTTTATCGGCTGTCAATACGAACTTCACTTCTCCTACCTCTCGTCCGAAGCCTCAGGCTGCTATACAGAAGCCAACACTGCCACATACACCCTCTGAAATTGCAGCTCAAAGATTACCTGACCTTTTTCAAGCCACAAACAGCGGTCACATCGAAGACCAAGCCAACTGGTGTATCTAAACCATCTTCAATAAACCAATTATTGAACTCCTCTTCATAGCCTGGATAAAACCTTGTTGTATCGTCAAGACATCCGAGTGGTCCTGAGCAGTCTGAGTCTAGGGCATTACAGCAGTTCGAAACAGTGCCGACCGAGAATTGTGCAGTAAATAGCGGCGGGGCGAAGGCGGTGAATGGGAGAGCAGTATGTCCAGCTGGTGGGCACCTAGAAGAAGTGGTTTCGCCAGTACAGAGTTGAAGCCGTTGTCATCCCAAATGGTGATGCCTTTGCCAGAGTCATCCCCAACTGGTAGTGCAGTGTTCCTTCCCTTGTTGCAATGCCTACAAAAGACAAGGGCAGAAGGCAATTTACTGTCGGACATAGGCATGATGCTATCCAAGGACGTCTATCGCACCGCTGGTGTATCAAGCTTGGGGGACTACATTATGCTCGTAGCACAAAAAGGACTTGTCAATTTCGGCGGAACCAGTGGAAAAAAATGGCTATCACTCAATGAATGAGGAAAATCAACCCTTCCGTTCTACTGAGATATATATAATCACTTCTTGTCTACAGTTGTCCAGATGTTCAGAGTATCTTCGTCTGCCCATAATTTATCCTGCATATCCTCATCCAACGGATTAACGGGGTTCTCCGGTATGTACATGATTTCGCGTTCTCATAATTCGGCGGATAGATGAGTTGAGACAGCTTCTGCTAATTATGCCAGGCGCTCAGGTGGACAATGAGACTGCAAAAAATCCCTTTAGATTGCAGGATATGGACCATTGAAAGATAACCAGGTGACACACTCCGTACGGCCAATGCAATATCCTCCCGGCCTTCATTGAAACAGCTCCACAGAAATACGGCAGCTTGAACTCACCCGTGCTACACGACTTAGAAGCTGACCCTGGTAGAAGTTATTGCTCTTTGATCTTTGACCACTGCAACATTGTACCATTGATGATAGTAAAGAGCAAGACATCTTCTCCTAGATTACTTTGTTATGACCTGAGTATTAGATTGGAATTGGACGTCGGCTGAGCGAAGGACGAGGGACTGGAAAAGCAAGTCGGAGCATCAGAAAGACCAATTTCGCACGCAGCTAACTTTCCATCATTTTGCTTTGTATATCAATTTCTACATAGACATACTATCATTGCGACTTATAGGGTCTTACCTAGAGGAGAGTCGGCGAACCGAACCTAACCCACTTCTTTCGAGAACGTTGAGTCTTGTCACCACGCGCGATAACCGCCATCAACGAGAATGCTGGGGTCCAAATTCAGAACTCACATGGTACTCACTCTGGAATTGACGTACTCGCTACCTGTGCAGAAGCTTGATGCATCACTGGCCAACCACGCTATAACGCCACGCAGTTCATCTGGCTGACCAATCCGACCTAACGGATTCGAACTGGACCATTTGTCAAGGAGTTGCAGCTCCTTATCAAGGAATGCTGCCGTCATGCTGTTTGCGCCCTGTAAGTACAGTTCTAATCCGAATGCATGGATGTCACTCACCTCGTGTGGATATGTCCAGGAGATATTGTGTTTACCCGTATCTTCTTTGGTCCAAGTTCGCAGGCCATGCTGCGGGCCATCTGAAGGACCGCCGACTTGCTGGTATTGTAAGACACTACTGGTTGACCCTGAATGAGGAATTCAGCAAAAATGAACGACCTGTTTTACACCCTGCTCGCCTTATTGGTGATCGTCCCCGAAATGGATGCAATCAGAACGATGCTGCCTCCATTGCCGAATTTAGACATTTGTCTACCAGCTGCTTGTGCCGTGAATAGAACACCATTAACATTCACGTTGATAACCTATTAAGATCAACAGAAATCCTAAACAAATGTGATTGTAACCTGCCTCTTGGAACTGTTTCGCAGGGTATTCCAGACAATCTGTATGACTCTTCACAATACCCGCAGCAGCAACACAGACATCCATCCTCTTCTCCTTGTTGCCAATGTCTTCCCCAATCTTCCATACCTTGTCTTGATCAGTCACATCAACACTGATGTACTCCAGCCTTGAATTGTTCCCCAATTTCACTACATACTCTTTCGTCTTCTGCCATTCCTCCGAAGGGATCTCTGGTAAATCCAAACAATATACCACTCGCGCGCCCAGTTCACATAAAGTTAAAGCCATTTCGAGGCCAATTCCACGATTGCCACCAGAGACGATTCCAACCCGATCTGTCAAAGCAAATTCATCGAAGATCTTTGGACGTGGTTGGACTGAGGGGTCCAATGCAGCGTTTACACCGATAGGAGCGAGAGGTGAAACAGATTGAGCATGTACTGACATTATTTCAAAGAGGATGAATGATCGACGAGTATCCCTTGTTCCACATCATTTATACAGGGGTGTGGGTGGTGAATGATTCAGCTGTAATTCAACTGACCGATAATTCACAAGTGGAAATTTCTCATGCCAAAGGGCCCGTGTCATTCCAGAACGTAGATAAACCATTGAAACAGACATAATACAGTCAAGATGGTAGAACAACGCATCCGGGAGACAACTAAAGCGTGATCTTGCCTTCACCATTGCGTTGTCCTATGCATGGTTCTCTGTCCGTCCTGTCTCGTTCTCATCAACAATGGGATCCAATTAGGCTATTTTTACACTCGACTGGGAAAGCAATATTAGCGCATACCTTTCTTTGGCCAAACAACCGCATTGTGTATTTTATTGTACATCCTTGGACTTGGTAGTGACTCAGAGAAGGGCCACATAACAAAATTCAGACAGATTAGTTTGTTGATTGAGAGAATAGCTTCAACTGGGTTGAGGATAAGTCAGCGGAAGTACCCAGGACAGGACCAGACATCATACAGATAACAATGAACATTTTCACAGCTTATAGGCAGTAGTTCATCCACCAAGCGGTTCAAGAGAGGTGAGATCATAGTTTGTCTCAATGTGTCATGCTACAGCACAAAAGGATAGTTCATTTGCAGAATGTTACTATGGGAATCATATCTGGCCCAGATTTCATCAGACCGAAATTTAAGATTTGTCACGCTCCTAGACTCTCTACAGGAACTCATACAGTAGCAACCTAGACCCAGACCTCACCACCGCTCGTGAGATGGTCGGACTGGAAACAATGATCAGCTTCAAAACAGGCCAGATCGTCAAACTCACGGTCTAATTCCCAGGTCCAAGCGGATCTGTCTTGTCCAACTAGATACAAGTACGATCTGGCGATGCTGTCTGGATCAAGGCGGACATTGGGGTTAGCCTCCCATTCAGGGTCATTGCGGCGAGCGCGCTGTAAGTCAGTGAGGATGGCTGAGAGTGGAATGATGATTTTGATAGTGTAAGGAATGAAGGATTACACACCGCCATCGATAATAGCCTGCGAAAAGTCAAGTCAGCTCATGTTTGCTTATGAACCTATGTGTGGACTTACATGGCTAATCTACAAAGGGATATACTAACTTAGCGGGATGTCCAGAAAAGGATACTCCAATGAACACATACATGGATGTTATCCTTGCCAAACTCCTTAGCCAAACTTTGAGCAAGGGCACGTTTTGCCGAATGGCCTGCGGAGAATGCACTGAACATATAGCTGCCCCTGATACTCGCAGTAGCACCTGTAAATATCAAGGTGCCACGTTTTCCTTCGGCATTCAGTGGATTGGTTTTGAACTGAGATATGACTGCATGTGAAAACGCGAAAGCGGCAACAGTGTTATTCTCGAGAGCCAAGTGGACATCTTCCGGTAAGACTTCGAGGAAAGGTTTGTAGACCAAATGTGTTGCATTAAATATGGCTACACGCAAGATATAGGACCCAGCGGAGAAGTGCTCGCGAATGCTGGCAAATGCAGATGCAACTGCATCAGCAGCATAGGAAGGTATCGGGAACGCCGCGGCCTAGATATGCATTCCGGTGAGTCCGGGTGGTACGAAGATATAAGATATTTCTATACATCGCCACCAGTCTCTTTAATCTCATTGACTAGTTTAGTCAACGAATCGCCTCTGGAACGAGCAATCAAGGCGATGCTATAGCCCTGTCTCGCAAACAAGCGACTTATGAACATAAAGGGATGGTCGCAAGCGAGCTATCCCAGAACTCACGCCGAAGCTGCTCCAGTACCAGCACCATTCCCTATGCCAGCGATCACTGCTAGAGGGCGGAGAATCGACGATGAGGACATGGAGAGAAGCGTGAGAAAAAAAGGGTATAATGTCGTGTGTAAACCTATGTCGACATGTACTTGTCCATCTGCCACTGTTTTCTCAAGCGGATAACATTCTCCCTGTGGGAATTGCTGATCATGGTATCATTCAAGCACGCACGCACGTCTAAACTAGCTTGATTTCCTCACCACCGCCTACCTTGAGAATGAGGCTGTGTGGGGTTTGCCACTATCTCTCCAGGCAAACTCAAAACAGCACCGGAAACATCACTGCTTTCATCTACTCACTCTATTGCGCTAAGATAAAGCAAAATAGGGAAACCTCGTTGCACGTTTGCAACGAGTTTAACTATTACTGTTCATTTCTATCTGAAAGTGAAGTACCTGATCCTTGACCATCAGGAACATGGAGCCTGACCATCAGGAACACGGAGCCTGACCATCAGGAACACGGAGCCTTACCTTTTTCAGTGTTGTGCTCGATATTCCAACATCTACCATGGTCTTATACATGGTACCGATCTATACGGTCATCTGGGAAACTCCGAGAAGGGGTCAGCCGGCCTTTCCACATCCCGACATCTGACAAGGTCTGGGAAGTCCTCATATGCATCTCAACATAGACCTATCTTCAGATTGCCTGTGGGACATCATCCAGGAATAGAATGCAGTATTGATGAAATCACCCAGCTATGAATAGCTGGGTGATTCCCAGCATTTAAATTCCACAAACGATACTCGAATTCAGCTTATGACGATCACTAAGTCCTTGGTGGTGGCTGTCTGTCTCGGGACAGCATGTATTTCTTCTTCTCCGTGGCCATCTTCCAAGGAATGGTCCCAACTGAATAGCACAGTCAATGGACGTTTGTTTGCCGGCGTGCCTCTGTCACGGCCTTGTTTTTCCATAGCGAACACTGGCGACGACTTCAACCGAGCACAGTGTTCCGTCGTGCAAGACCATTATTCTGACAGATGTGAGTGATTGGACTTCAATCCAGTTAATACTTCTCAATTCGCATTCTAGTTTATCGTGTTACACAGTTTTCAGCTTATATGAACGTCAGTATACCTATGACCACAGCGTGTTCGACAAATTTAATGATGATTTAGACGGAATGGGAGACCTGTCAATCAACCAATTCGCAGTGCCTTCTTGATTCTAACGACAGCTCGGATCCCCTTGCGTTCTCTCCCCCGCGATCCTGCGAGCAGGGTAGCATTCCAAATTATTATGTCTCGTATCACTCGAATTTGGCTGTAAAGGCATGCCCTAATTTAGTCAACAGATTGACGTGCGGTCTGTCGAAGATATTCAAGCTGGTCTCAAGTTCTCTCAAACATCTGGTGTCCCTCTAGTGATAAAGAATACCGGTGTTAGATGGACTCTGCTTGCCTCTTGCTACGATCTTGCTGACAGCTTCAGTAGCATGACTACAAGGGTCGGAGTAGTGCCCCAAACTCTCTGGCACTCTGGGTAAGTCCTTTCCATAAGCACGCGAAGGAACGCCAGCACTGATTTTAGCTAAGATGCATAACTTGAAAGAGGTTAGATAACCATAGCTCATGATTTGACAAGGATCAAAACTCCCATAGATTTTGCTTGCGATCGACTTCGTGGCAGAAGGTTGTTCCAAGGACACGGCTACATCTGCAGTAACATTTGCTGTGAGTGATTATGTACACCACCATGCTCATTATCCGGAGGTTGTCTCTATTTGATAGGCAGGCACCTCACAGGGTGAACTGTACAAATTTGCTGAACAAAAGAATATTTCGCTTCCTGGTGGTGCGGATGCGACTGTTGGTGCCGCAGGTGGCTACGTCCAGGTGATTATACTTTTTTTAATTTGTATTCTATGAAATCATTAAAACCGTGCTTCAGGGAGGTGGACATAGGTAGCAATTTCATCGTCAACTGCGTTGAGTCTACTGATGTGTTGGTAAAATAGTGCATTTGCAAATGTGTATGGACTTGCAGCGGATCGGGCAGTGAGTACGACAGTATCGAATACATCGGTTATATTGACAAGATATTTAGCTTGAATTCGACGTTGTTACA
>Ga0153948_1001837_pt1 | contig 10480 bp, 8 predicted proteins | sample TSNJ032MetaG_FD_104696 | JGI IMG/M metagenome (GOLD analysis project Ga0153948, IMG submission 104696) | Attine ant fungus gardens microbial communities from New Jersey, USA - TSNJ032 MetaG | ecosystem: Host-associated > Fungi > Mycelium > Unclassified | place: USA: New Jersey, Wharton State...
TCCAGTGTCATCGAAATCGTCTTCCTCCTCCTCTTGCAGCATAGTTAACTTCGTGAGACTCATAGCTGGCTTGAAATTTCCTTTTTCCAGTCGTCTCCTATCTCTCGTCTCGCTAATGCTTGCCAAAGGACTGGTCGGTGGGCTGATGGCTCTGAAATCCGAATGGCCCAGGAACTCAACGTCTCCAAGTTCACGTCGCCCTTTACTCTTTACCCTTTTCAACGGTGCACCTGGAACGGCCGCCCCATTGATACTCTTCACTATCCCAACCAGCCTCTCCACTTCTCGTCTAATACCATTATGGTCATGAGATTCCTTCAGATCGATCTTGAAGACTTCGGGAAGGCGCTCATTCATCTCCTGAGCGACTTCAACAACACGAGTCGGGGACATGGTGAGTAAATCCTCATGGCAGCAGAAAGGAAGCTTGAGAAGGGTACTGATAACGACGGCATCGACGCTATGATCTGAATTCTGAAGTGCCATGCAGGGGACAGGGGAGGTGCATTGTTGTCTGGGAGATGATGCATCATAGGTACGCTGCCCCACGCCAGGGGTGTCGAGCTCGGTCATTGGAGACGTGGCAACATCCGATGAAAGGGGAGGGGAATGAACAAGAGGATCCATAGTGGATCCTGCATTGTTGCCACGTTCATCAACGCGACTTCGCTTATTCCCTATCCCACTCGCACTGTATTTTAGAGCCTCGAACTTGAAGAACAAACGACGAATAGGTGTCTTGAGACTCCTTCCCAGGTGAGGAAATTCGTTACCACAACCGACAACTGAGGAAGCTGACTTGGACTGGATAGTGGCCTTGGACCTTGAGATCTGTACAGGAAGGCAGGGCTTGGTCATAGTCAAGATAGTGAACGAGAATGGAATCGACAATCAAGAAACCGCGGAAGGCAACGAGGGAGACGACGAGAAATCTAAGAGAAACACCTGAAGGGAGAAGTCCCTTATATACATGATATCAAAGGGGTTGGTCGCGATCATTATGACCTAAACAAAACGCAGTCGGGTCCGCCCTGGCGAAAGGTGGACTAAATCTACACTTTTCGTCTCGCCCGCTTGCGATCAGATTTAGTGATCCTTCAGCAAGAATTGGGTCAGCCTAACGGATCTCGTCGATACAAATATGTCATAGAAATAGAATACTCACCCCTAGTCCGAAAACGGATCTCTATCTCCTAATCCACCTTTCCCGTTCAGCTGCCTTCTTTACCTCTCGGAACTTCCGTTGATGCATCTCTTGTGCCTTCTCGTTGATCTCCCTCGTTTCCTGAGTACTTGAAAAACGTACAACAATGGTGACGTCTGTACCCAAGCCCATCTTTGCCTATGTCGTGATACTTGCTTTCTGTGGATATTGATCTCTTGTTAACTTCTGACAGAGAAGAAGGCGGCATGCCTCTCTGTGGAGAATGGATAGGATTATGATGATCGCATCGTTTCACCGATGTGGCGGAGGGCAATCACCATAATGGACCTAGATTTTGAAGTGGCAGTGGACCGACGGCAGCATACCACTAGTAAGGGATGAGATTGAGCTGAGAAGGATCGCAAGAAAGACATACGTCACAGTGTCCAGCGTCCATGCGCATACATTCTCCTTTGTCCCGAACCAACTTCCTCACCAGCTCCTCATGTTGATGACTTAAGCCTCCATTACATATGGGATTTGTGGTGAAAGTAGCATTAGTGATTTTTCGAACACTAGTAGAACTGAGACATCGGTTCTGGGAGAAAAAGATCACTTACGGCTGCGCCTTTTGACCATACTAGCTACGTCTTCTATATGCCGCATAGTTTTCCATTCTTGTTTGTCCAGAAATATGAATGAATGGCGTGTGAATTCTGACTGCAATGTTTTCTTTTGTCATTCGACTAGTCGAGAAGACATGGCGTGATACAAGATCTGTCTTTGATTTGGGTGTTTGAATTGTGAAATCATGTGCCTGAAAGCTGTGCTGTGTTTTGTTTGCTGCTATTATTAATATTCCAAGCAAATACCGTGAGTACACGAGTCATCAGATATCTTGGTCTGCTCGCAGCTGGATAGAAGATTTCCCCAATAACCTGATATGTAAGCAAACGAGTTGCATACAAAAACCTCCTGCCTGAATATTCAATCAAAATGGCCGATCAATATGGACTAAGGTCAGAAGATTATAGAAGCCTCCATTGTAATTAATAACCTGGCTGGAACCCAGATTTTCTATTCTGGGCCTCTTTCCATCACTCGTTTCTTGTGCGTCGAGTGTTCATGCGTGTTGCTTTTTTATCTCTCCTCTCCCTCTTCTGTCGTTCAACATTTGCGTTATGTATATAGCCTGGGCATGGAAAAGATGTTATGGGCATGGACGGGGGCGGTACAAAGCATCATCCCAAGGTGAGTTGATTTCAACTTGTTTTATTTTGTATTATCTGATAAACAGTGGGAGATCTCACAACGAGCGCGATCCATCGCCTTGCACGTTGGAATGAGGTGAACCATGTCTCTTGTCTCATATGCCAAGGCATGCAAGATGTTTTCAGGTAAAATTTAAGGGGTCTCATTGGAAATTTGTCTGCCTTTCACCAAACGATATGCCCTGATCCTGCTAAGCGCAAGGCAGTGATGGCACTTGATGTTCCATGATATGCTCTCATACAATCTCTCCTCTGCTTTTGACGTGCCCTCTCCCAAGGCTCACTATCGACCCCTCTCCGCTCCTGCCTTGTCATCTTCTTAGTGAGTCTTTCCTTTTTTCTCATACAAATGCGACATTTGACAGTTCGAGCCTTAGGTAAAACCATACTCACGAAGGCACGGCACAAGTTGGAGAGCGATAAAGCACTAGAGTCAATCAAGAGGTCTGTTGGGGGAATTCGGCAGTCGGGTTCATGTCGTCAATGTAGAGAGTACTTGACACCAACTTGCTCACGTTGTCAAAATTATCCAGCAATCTCGACTTTCCAGGTCACAGCAGCCGTCGAAGCCAGGGATCTCTCAATAGAAATCGATGCCTGTGGCAAAATCCTCACCGTCAACGGTATGGTCATCCGGTGCCTATGCCTCATCTGCCCCTCATCGTCCTCCCCTTCTGTCCGTACACAAAGTCTTCATGGTCTCGTTGTGTAAGCGACCTGTGTCATTCTCCAAGTTAGTTCCCAAGCTATGTTCGAAGGCCAGGCTGATGTTTCCGACATAGAATGGATCTGGCATGAGTTGGCCCAAAACGTACGTCCTCAATTCCCTTCTATGTTCTATTTGTTCGCCATCTTTATGCCGAATGCATCCGCTGTAGTCGGACAGCTCAGGTCTATTGCATGAAAGACTCGGGCAAAGCAATGCAACTGGACGAGTTTTTGTCTCCTGGCGGCACGCGCCAGCTCATCGTTTGTGTTCAAAGCATGGGCCATTGGAGGACAATATGACACGCCAAGAGGCACATGTCGGATATGGTGTAATAATTAACAATATCGCCTCTCATGTGATAGCTCAGGGTTTGATTCCCCGTATCTTTTTGTACACTAAGGCTCTCTCTCAGCCATTGGTGTCCGAGATAAGCAATCAAAGGAAATATGTGATCCTTGACCCTCTCCCATTCCCAATATCTCGCGGTCTGATGTGGCTAGGTCCTTCGTGTTTCACGCTTTGATGCCCTTGCCATAGCGTGCAAATGGCTATGTGTGTGGATGATTGCATTCACCTTCCGGTAGTAATCACCCACGTGGGCTGCCATTTCGGGGCTAAGCGCTTAGTCATCGGATTCAATTCCCGACATTATATTCAACACCGTACCAATGCCAACGGTACAGAAGGCTTCAACTCCTCTCCCACCCAACTCATCTAGCACCGGGTCCGAGCTTATTTGCTACCCATCATATGGACTTTTCCTCGATCTAGAAAGGCGGCATGTCGAAGTACATTGGTGTGCCTCCTTGGCTATCTGCTACGAGAGGCACCCACGCTCCACAGTCGGGATACCTGGCATCCGAGATACTCCAATGTCATAACGACGGCAGCCTAGACACCGCATTACAATAGGTTGCTAGAACATAACAAGAACCATTTTCTTCGCGTTTGTGAGGCCCTTCCTACCTTCTTCATTCATTTTGTGACCTTTATAGTTTACAAAGCCAAACGTCGCACTCAAAGGGAGAGTAGCCATGTCTCTGCTCCGTCCTTTGAAAGTGGTCATAGCAACAGAGCTAGTGCCGACTCCTGTCAGCCACCGACAGGCAAAGGATCTGATTTATGATTTGCTGCTCTCCATCACCAATGAACGCGATGGAAAGCGCTGTATTTTTACTGGAAGACTTGACAGCTCATACCTGATGAAGCACAAGTATGCTACTTTAGGTGCATCATGCGGCCTCAGCATCAGCGATATTGGAACGATTCGGTCGGGATGACATTCGCAATGAGATCAACGACACGGAAATTCACGATCTCACGAACATTCTCACACTAGCCATCAGTGTCCATACGTGCTTTAATGCATTGAATTGTGGTTAGAACATGACATCGATGCAAGTTATATGACGCGCTTGTCTGCGGTGTAGATGGTATTACTGCTCATTGATCACTGCATCTTATGCAAAAATGGTAGTTTGTTAGTATGCTAACCACATAATTCTTCATCCGCTGCAGTCCCTTCCCTGATCTCAACTGCGCTCAGGATAGTTATGCGGTTAACAGTCCTTAGTACACAAGTCTGACTGCTCAGCGAGTCAACGATAGGGGCATCTCAGTTGAGTGGACGTTTTTGGAATGACAGTATCACTCAGGTCGCCAACGCACAAAATAAACAATTAACTAATCCGGCCATATGCCTTTTATCCGCCTTGCATGCTGTGTAGACATGCACTTTGCTGTCTTGGACTATACTTTACTTTATCAACATCGTACGGACTCTTTGGTATCGTCAGGCTCCTTTTATCTGCATTTATTCTCGAACCATTTTTCACATAATATACCTTCCTCTGGCACAGGCTGCATCCTTATTTGGGGCTGTACAGTGTTCAAAGCCTACGACTACTGGGCAAGGGTTAGACTCAATTACCATTTGCGGCGTGTCACACAGCTGCCAATCGTGCAAAAGAGTCTTTGCTGATGGAATGTCAAAGGCTGGTCCTGACTCTCCTGTTCTTAAGTTTATTTTTCATGAAATAATTGGTGGGTAGAGCCCTGGTGTAAGGTGAACTAGATCCACATCTTTCAATTCGCCCGTTCAGGATCGGATTTAATGATCCAAAAAATAGGGGAGGTGGAAAAGAGGATGTACCCTTCACATTGGACAGGATCCCTCTGCTTGGGGTATGGTAGTGGTGACAACAACAATAAACTATTCGCCATCAATACAAGAAAAAAGAATTAATAGTGTACAGATAATTTACAGATAATTCTTAGTATATCAGACTGTGGAGACAGGATCCTGAGCATTCTTCGCGGGCCTCAATATATCATCAGAATATCCTATCTCTTTAGGTGTTTTTGGGTCATTCTTGAAAAAATGACTGTCAACTGTATTTGATGCATCAGACGCCTCGAATGTACTCAGCTCATTTACAAGGCCACCTCCTATATGAACAGAAACGGACCCTTGGACTGTATCGGGATCAATGGCAATCCCAAGTCCGATGCGGACGATAATAATTGAAAACACAATTCCCTGTATTCAGCACTTGGTCAGGGAGGTTCAAGCATTTCACTATTTTTTTGATCTTACAATGGTTGAGGATAACTAGGCGATCGACCTTTAGCATGCCTGAGAATAGAAATGAAAAAGGGTGACTCACAGCATCAATAATGATATATTGGAACCAAGATTTCTGACCATAAAGAATGAGAAGGGCGATCAGCATGCTTGAATAAATGGCTCCAGATTCAACGACAGCGCGGGCAATCGGATGAAGACTGCTCATGTGTGAACCACAACGCACACTCTGGTTATTAAGATACCAGATTCTCGAAGCGATCATTACTGGTATGATTTCAGTTTCTTACCCAGTTCGAAGTACGACAATAACTTACTGGTGCAGGTGGTACTGGTTGTAAGGGTGAACGCGAAAAAACTTGAAATCCAACGACCGAGTGATTCAACGAACACCAACGAGCCATCGTTGGCTTTACCCATTGTAGCAAGAATACCAATACCGGCAACTGCAAAAGATTGATGAGTGAGTTGAGAACCAACAGAAGGAAACACCCACCCAAACTAGCAGTATAGACTGTAAGTGGGAACAGGATAAATACACTGCGCCTGCTCCAGACGATATAACATCGGTAGATCTGTAGGATACGTCGCAGTGAATGATTTAATTTCACGTCACCGACAAACGCTTACGGCTACTGCATCACCAACAAAGGTTTGAACAATATACGCTGCACTCCCAAATATTTGCGTGAATTCGGCTAGTACATTGTAGTATTCTTCAGTGTGGCCTTCATTGATGATGAATCCCCTGATTATCCTGGTAAAGTTGATAGCCAGTTGCTATATGGTTATAATTCTATGAGAACAGCGCAGGATACCATGAGTCAGCCTTACCGTGGTGGAAAGCACGAACATGACAATCGCCGCGAGGAGCATAGGCTTATTCAGAGGGTGACCTGGTGGCCGATGATAAACCAATGTCCAATAAGTGAGCACGAACATGACAGCAAATGCGCCTAACGAAATTTCAAATATAACTATCCTGGAGAAAAGATGATAGAGATTCCTACCCCAGAGGCATGATTGAATAAGAATGGCAATTAGTTTAGACTGCAAAAAGGAACCAACAGTTAATTTTTATAGAATATACTGTAAGACAAACCTCATTCTCAGTGACAGCCATTTCAGTTCGACGGGTACCAACCGAACGAGTGTGTTAGGAGCTTCGCTTTTAAAGGTACTCTGTTCCCCACGTGCACTGAACCCGATTCTAAAAATCTTTTCGAACTCAAATTCATAAGAAAAGGGCCATCAAATAACATTTAGATAGCACCGAAAGCCTTTCCATAAATTGAAAGTGAGAGAATAGACGAATCACAATCAGGCAACTTGAAGGGCGCCCCGCGACGAAAATATTTCGGGTTCACACACATAGTCATTTAAACAGAACCATCAGCTTCTCATCTATCAATCCGAGCTTGATATATGAGGACTTCTCAAGTCTTTTTTTAGATTATATCTTAGTGGTAGTCCCAAAATTCCAGTGCGTGTATATGCCATTACCCTATATGTGCAATATGAAGGTAGTATCTCGTATCCAACCTGGTTGCGCTCTTGGGATCAAAATGATAGAAACCTGTGTCTTGCCGCTCGAAAAGCAATTCTGGAGGCCTGTCATGAGAAAATACCACTCATTCATTCGCGCATGATACCACCCGATTGGAACTGCCAGCCAAATTGCTCATATGTCCAACCAGAGCACGAGCTTCCTGATTCAAGAGAGTGGAATCCACAGACCGAACGATGCATCTCGGGTTTCAAGTGAGTTCTATCCAGTGTCAACATATCAGCATCCGACAATTCAAAGATATACCGGAGCCCTCCACAGATGAAAAGAATTTAGTAAGATAATAGATCAAGCTCACCGAGATGTTTTCAACAAGTCGAGCCTCATATTCATATTTCGGTACCACGGCTGTACCCCACTGAACTGCCTAACTCAGGATTACTTGCGCAGAAGTAACGTTCAAGCGTCTTGAGATGGCTTGTATGTCTTGGTCATTCACGAACTCCTGTTTGCCGACTGGCGAATAGGCCACTAGAAGAATACCTTTATTTCAACAAAGCTCGAGCAACCTATGTTGTGGCAAACATGGATGGGCCTCGACTTGATTGACAGCTAGGACAATGACTGATCTTGGATGATCCAAAAGAGAGGAAAGATGTTTTTCAGACATATTAAGAGCAATCTATTAGTTTCATGATGGTCATACGAATTCTGTCTGATGCTACTTGTGCTAAGGACTTCCTGCATGGCCCACTAAGTTTCAAGAAAAGTCGAACTTTCATCAGGCTGAAGCGCAGATCCTAAGATAGATAGTTGAACATGCAGCAAGGCAGTGAATGGAACGCTCTAACATCAGCTCGCAGAGCCATAGGCCAATGCATGAGGTACATGCCGACATAGTCTAGCTGCAGCTTCGCGAGGTTCATCTCGAGTGCGCTCAATGGGTCCCATTGGTCCTCGATCCTCCGGGGACCCGGATCTCAGTTTCTCTTGATTAGGCACGCAAAACTCACGCAAGTTTTGTTGTGACATATACTTCGGAGCAGGCTATTCCTAGTTTGCGAATTACTTGACCCACCGAAACTTCGTTACCTACTCTTGCGGTGAACGCGGTGCAGACATAGGTAAAACAAGAAATTGTATACCGCAGTTTGCTATCAGTCCCCGGATATATCATTAATTTCCTTAATGCAGAGTGATACATAATAACTCGCCGAGTCAATATGACGGTATCTCAGCCTGAGAGCAGTCTTGACCATATTCACTACATGAGGACCTTCGCCTCGTCGGTCCACCCAACACCTAGTCTGTAGTTCCAGCTCTCTGCAGTGAGGGCGCGCAGGAACTCACCCGACTCCAACGGCGCTGACAACATGGTCGTTATTGAGATGAGAGGCCTTTAGTGGTTTAGCATCCATGATGTGTCAACTGGAATCAGAATACAACATATTTCAGAATCCGCAGATGGATTGACCTGAAATAGTCCATTCTGATTCTAATCAATCCCTTTGCTGTATCAAAACCGCCGGCGATTCTCTAGAACATCTATGCCCAGCGAGCTCAAGATGTTGAAGTGGCCAAAAAAAACCATGAGGCGCAACGCCTGAAGACATAGCCTGGCTCCTCTCAGTGCATCTTGTACCCCCCCTTCCCCTTTTATTCCTTTATCGGTTGCTTGAAGAAGAATCCCAGCGATGCCACTTCTGACATGTCTCTTATAGCAGAGATCAAACATCACCCTCCAGAGGCGACATCTCTTGCAACGGCGGTTGCTGAGCAAGCTTTGACCTATGCTTTGGCTGGTAACACTGTCATCGCAGTTCTCATGGTGCCTCCCTGGTTTAAAGATCTCTCCATAACATGCTCATGGTCCGGCAGTCTTTGTCAGGGATTCCAGACCGGCTCGCTATCCTGCGCAAGGAGTTTATCTTAGACAAGTATTAGATCACAGAAGCACGATTATACGGTGCTAATACAGTTAGTTGCAATGATGAATGATGAATTGCTGGCTAGGCTTTACAACTATACTCAAGGTCTTGGGATGGAGCCACTTGTGGAGGTGAATAATGCTGATGAAATGCGTTGTGCTCTTAGCATCGGAGCAAAATTCATCGGTGTCAACAACAGGAACCTTCATGATTTCAATGTTGACATGGGAACCACTTCACGTCCTGTAGACATGGTGAAGGACAGGGATGTCATTCTCTGTGCTTTGAGTGACATCTCAACCCCCCCATCCCCTAGGACGTTCGCACTCATAGATATCAGGGTGTCAAGGCCATATTAGTGGACGAGAGCTTGATGCGAGCCAAAGATACCGCAGTCTTGATCAGCGAACTTCTTGATTGGCCTGATGTTTCACGCGTAGAGGCCCAACGAGCACCTATCGTCAAGGCTACTGGAGTCATCAACCTAAGCTAAGCACAGAGTCTCGTAGGAGCTGGCGTATCCGTGCTTGGATTGGTTTTTGATCCTACCCTAGCAAATTTGATAATGCTGGATGACACTAAAGCTATCAGAAAAGTTTCCCCTAAACCAATCATTGACTCGATATCCCCTGCCTCGCCACAGCAAACAAACGTTCCATAGTTCTATTCCCGTCTTTCCACGATTTTCTCCCAGTGTTCTGGACAGCAGCCGCTTCTTGTCGGCCACTTCACCAACTACCCTTCTCATACGCTGGCAATTATCCTTGAAGCCATTGTGGGCGCGTCACTCGACCTCGTTCAGTTCGATGGTGTGCTTCCAGCTGAATGGGCACTGTAGATAAAGCAGCAAACGCAATTGTGCATGACAGTTCTGCAACAACCGCCACAATTATGTCAAGGGATAAATGATGCCAGCTAGATCAGTCGGCATGGACTACACTCCTTCACCCTGATCGACCTCACAGTTTGCAATGGTCCCACCTCTGTCTGCCTCCCATCCAATAATGAGCCCAGCCCTGGCCATCGAACCATCTCCGATGCTATTCCAGATGCTGTCTTCCACGTGTCACTCAAAGGTCATGGCGTTGGTGCAAGGGCATTGCTGAAGTGTATTGATAGGCAAAATGATGGGACGGTCGGGACTGAGGGTTGACTCGATGGTTCATGTGGATGGGACAACAACTAGGGTCGAGCCACTGAAGATAGTGGCTACCTAGGCAGCCTTAGATAAAGTGATGAATTGAGTGGATGATTGTTGTAGTTGGGGCAGTGATGAAAGTTTCGACCTTATTCGTGGAGGCGGAGATGGGTCTGTTTGGTAACTCATCTTCATCTCA
>Ga0153948_1001841_pt1 | contig 10461 bp, 10 predicted proteins | sample TSNJ032MetaG_FD_104696 | JGI IMG/M metagenome (GOLD analysis project Ga0153948, IMG submission 104696) | Attine ant fungus gardens microbial communities from New Jersey, USA - TSNJ032 MetaG | ecosystem: Host-associated > Fungi > Mycelium > Unclassified | place: USA: New Jersey, Wharton State...
CCGAGGGCGGCGCTGGCGATCCAGATCCAGAACGAGGCGACGACGACGCGGGGCACGCCCACGGTGGAGAACGGCTGGGACACGGGAGTTCCTTCGGGTCGGGGAGGGAGCGGAGGCGTGGACACGGTCATCCACGCTCACCGCTATCGGCACGCCGAACCGATCCGTCACGAGCGAAGGAGTAGCCGTGCCGGTCGCGCCGATCGCACCGGCCGTTCCGGCCGAACCGGCCCCACCGGCCCCACCGGCCCCCCCGATCCCGCGTGCCCGGACTCCGCTCTCAACCCTGTGCCGCCCGCTCGCTGCGCCACCGCGCGAGCAGGTCCCACGGGTCGCCCGCCGACGCGCGCAGACCGGCGACGTGCCGCAGCAGCCGGGCGTCCGTCTCGAACCATTCGGTGCCCGGGATGCGCAGGGCGGCGAACTCCGCGTGCCGCCGCTGCTCGCGCCTGCGGTCGCCGCGCTCGAACGCGAGCAGTTCGTCGTGGGGGAGGGAGGCGAAGCGCTGTGCCGGGTTCGCCGTCGTGCCGATCTTGATGCGGTCGCGGTAGCGCAGGTAGTAGACGACGTCGACCCGGGAGGCTGCCGCACCCTCCGGAGGCAGCTCGCCCGCACGCCACTCGCAGACGGCGCAGAGCCACCCGGACGGGTACCGCACGCCGAGCCGCGACCCGCAGAACGCGCACGGCGACGGCAGCAGATCGGTCACGCCGAACTCGCCCGCGGCCCAGTCGTGCGCCTCCAGCAGGTGCGCCAGACACAGGGGGAGCGGCGCACCGGGATGCGCCGGAGCCGCGCATACCGCGCAGACGCCCGGCGGGGTCGTGGTCATGCGGGGACGCTACCGCGGCCTCCCGACAGTCTCACTCCGTGTCGGTGCGCGAGTACGACGATCCGGACGCGGTGCGCCCCAGCAGGCCGCTGTCGACGAGGTGCCGTCGTAGCGCCGCCGTGTCGTCCCCGAATCGCTGCAGCCGCTCGCCCAGCTCTGCCTCGTCGACGACATCGCCCGGTGCGAGCAACGTGCCGGCGACGTGGCGGAGCAGTTCGGCCCGGTCCGCCGCGGAGGACGGGTACCGCTCGATCCGTCCCTCCGCGTCGAGGAAGCGGTCGACTCCGGTGCGCGGCGGACGAGCCGGCGCATCGCGGAGGGCGCGGGTGAACCGTTCGGCCGCGACGGAGGCGGCACCCTCCTGGATCGTGATGAGCCCGGCCCGTGTCGCGGCATCCAGCGCACGCTGTCGACGCGACGGGCTGAGCCCCGCACCGATCCCGTCGAGCGGCCGCCCCAGCTCCACCTCCGCGAACACCCGGCGCGTGTCGGCGTTGGCGAGGGCGGCGACCAGGGGGCGCCAGTCGGCCGGCTCCGTGCGATCGGGGGAGGACATACGTCGAGCGTAGCGGGGCGAGATCCGCGTCCATCCGGGCCGGGACGCTGCGACTACGCAACCCGGGACCGTCCTCTACCTAACAACATCCCCGGAAGCCGATCCGTCCCACCGGTTGACCTAGTATGCCGATGTACTAGTTCGACAAACTGTGTCGTGCGGCGAGATGAGTCCGGGAGGTCGGCGGTGCCGGTTCCAGTCAAGCGCAGCCCTGCCACGGGCAAGCGCGTGCTGCTGCGGGATGTGGTCCGCGACCAGCTGCGCGACGCCATCATGGACGGCACCTTCCAGGCGGGCGAAGTGCTGCACGACGCGGAGCTGATGGAGTGGCTGGGCGTCTCCCGCACCCCGCTCCGCGAGGCCATCAACGACCTCGCCCGCATGGGGCTCATCGAGATGGAGCCCAACCGCTACACGCGCGTGGTGAACCCGGACCCCTCCGAGATGGTCATGGCCTTCCACACCCTGGGCGTCCTGCACGGCGGGGCCGTCGCTCTGGGGCTGCCCCGGCTCTCGCCCGCCGGCAGGCGTGAGGTCGACGAGTTGGCCGATCGATGGGCGACCGCACTGCGCGAGCGCGACATGCGGACGATCCGCGACTCCTTCAACGCCATCTTCGCCCTCTGCGCCGAGGGTTCGGGCAACTCCATCTACCGGAAGCTGCTGGCCGAGGAGACGTACGGTCTGCGGTACCTCACCGTCATGGGCGTGCTCGCGCGCTTGATCGACGACAAGGGATGGGTCGAGCTCGAGGATGCGGCGGCGCAGCTTCTTCGCGCGCTCGCCGCAGACGATGCGGACGCGGCCCGCGTCGCGATCGAACGCGCGCACCTCGGGTGGCTCACCGCCGACGACGGCGACGCGGACTAGCGGCTCAGCCTCCCGTCGACGTCGGTCACGAGGGCGGAGAAGAATCCGTCCAGGCGCAAGCGGGCGGTCCCCGGATCCGTGGCGAGCGCCGCGGCGAGACGGCGCAACTCGGACGATCCGCCTGCCCGCACGATGTATTCGGGATGCGCGTGGAGGAGCCGCAGCGTGCGGGGCAGCGTGAGGTCGCTCACCTGTTCGATCAGGAGCGATCCGGTGTCGCGCATGAGGAAGCGGACGACCGCCTCGAAGAGGGCGGCACCGTCGTCGTCCTGGCGCTCGGCGAGTTCGACGCGGTAGTTGAGTTCGAGCGCGAGTTCGGGAGTGATCGGGCCCTGCGGGAGGCAGAGGTGGAGCGTGCTGTGCAGGATGCGGAGCGAGCGGACCGTGTCCTCGTCGACGAGGTCGGAGACGCGCGTGTACCGGTTGGGGGAGGCCTCCACGAGGCCCGCGCGGATGAGGCGTGCCAGTGCCTCCCGTACCGGCGTGCGGGAGACGCCGAACCGGCTCGCGAGCTCGTCGACATCGAGCTGGGTGCCGGCGGCGATGGTGGCGTCGACGAGTTCGCCGCAGAGCAGGTCGAAGACCTCCTCGCTCAGCAGTCGCCGGTGCGGGAGGGGGATCACGGGCGACACCTCCGGTCGTCGTAGCGAGCGGTGGACGCCGATGGCCGCACTCGCGTTGTTGCGGGTGCGGCCGTCGGGTGGAGCCTGCCCATTCCTAGGAGGCGCTCCGCGCCGGCGAGTGACCGCTCACTCGTCGGCGGCGCGGTGCCGGAAGAACAGGACGGCGACCGCGGGTGTGGGAAGTGTGGGGGGTGGTGGGCGGACGCAGGGGTGTGTCCGCCCACCGGGGTGACCCTTCGGGCCGGGGTGCTGCTAGTTGGTGCTGGTGCGGCGGCGGATGCCGATGAAGGCACCGGCAGCGGCCAGGAGCGCTAGGGCCGCTCCGCCGGCGATGGTCGGGTCCATCAGCGGGGTGGACTCGTCGTCGCTGACCACGACGATGTCGCCCAGGTCGGTGCTCACCGGGTCCGCTCCGGGGACGGTGTAGGTGATCCCGAGGGAGTTCGGACCCTGCGGCAGACCATCGATCGGTGCCGACCAGTTGCCGTCGGCGTCGACCTCGGCCTGACCGACGGTGTTGCCCGCGTTGTCGGTGATGACCACGGTGGAGCCGGGCTCGCCCTTACCGGTGAACACGGTGCCGTTCTTGATGGCGCCGTTGTCGGTGGCGAGGTTCGGGGTGAGGATCTCGAACTTCGTGGTCGACTCGGTCATCTCGTAGGTGTTGTCCGCGAGCGTCTCGGTCTTGTTGTCCTTGCCGGCGATCTCGATCACCAGGTCGGTAGAACCGTTGTTCGGGACGGGCGAGAGGGTGGTGGACCAGGTGCCGTCCGCGCCGACCTCGGCAGAGCCCAGGACGGTGCCGTTCTTGTCCTTGATCTCCACCTTGTCACCGATGTTGCCGGTGCCGGAGAACACGGTGTCCGGAGTGATCGAGGTGCCCGCGGCCGGGGAGGTGAGCGCACGCTCCTCGTCCGAACCGGTCATCGTCACGGTCGTGTCGGCGACCTTCTTGTCACCGACGGTGACGATCAGGTTGATGTCACCGTTCTTCGGCGCCGGGTCCAGGGTCAGCGACCACTGGCCGTCGTTGCCGACGGTGGTGGTGCCGAGGACGTTGCCGTGGGCGTCCTTGATGACCACGGTCTCACCCTTGCCGCCGGTTCCGGTGAACACGGTGTCGGGGGTGATGGTGTCGCCGGACTGCGGGCCGGAGTACGCGGGGGCCTCGTCGGAGTCGGTCATGGTGATGGACGGGTTCGCGATCGTCTCGTCACCGATGGTGACGGTCAGGTTGTGGTTGCCGTTGATCGGCGCCGGGTCCAGAGTCAGCGACCAGGTGCCGTCGGCACCGATCTCGGTCTGGCCGAGGACGTTGCCCTGGCCGTCGGTGATGGTGACCGTCTCACCCTTGGTGCCGGTTCCGGTGAACACGGTGTCGGGGGTGACGGTGTCGCCGGTCTTCGGGCCGGTGTAGGCGTTGGGCTCCTCGGAGCCGGTCATGACGACGTTGGTGTCTGCCAGCTGCTCGGCGATGCCGTCGGCACCGGTGATCTCGATGACGAGGTTCACGTCACCGTTGGCCGGGACCGGGTTCAGCGTGGTGGACCACGTGCCGTCCTGGCCGACGGTGGCGGTGCCGAGGACGTTGCCGCTGCCGTCCTTGATGACGACGGTCTCGCCCTTGGCGCCGGTTCCGGTGAACACGGTGTCCGGGTTGATCTCCGCACCCGCGGCGGGGCCGGTGTAGGCGCGTGCCTCGTCCGACTGCGTCATCGTGTAGTCGCCCTTCGCCAGCGGGACGGACTTGCCGTCCGTGCCGAGCGCGACGATCGTCAGCTCGTGGGTGCCGTTGATCGGCGCCGGGTCGAGCGTCAGCGACCAGGTCTTGTCCGCACCAGCGGTAGCGGTGCCGATGACCTTGTTCTTGTCCAGGACGGTGATGACGGTGTTCTGCTCGGCCTTACCGGTGAACACCGTACCGGGGGTGATCTCCGAATTCGGGAGCGGCGACGTCAGCGAGGGGGCGACCTGCGCGAGCTCTTCGGACAGCTTCAGACCATCCCCGAAATCGCTGTACCACGACGACTGGTCGATGGTTTGGGACACAAGCGTGTTGACGTTCGCGAACAGCGCACGCCCCGTCGCCGTCCGGTTGTGGAGGGTGAACTTGGTGCCGGTGGACCCGAACCACTTCTGGCCGATCGCGCTGTCGTCGCACGCAGCCATCGTGTTGTTCAGTTCGCCGGTGCCGGTGGCTCCCACCAGGCACTTTCCGTCGAGTGAGATCTGGCCGACCTGGCCCGGACCGGGATACGTCCACAGGACGACGCGACCGTCTGCGACGCGGGCGGGCATCTCGCTCGCCTGGAAGACATCGAAAATCAGCCCGGTCGATTTCAGGGGGCTGTCCAACCCCGCGTACACGGTCGTGGAGAGGGGCCCGGTGATCATTCCGTCACCCTGGGCTGCGCTGGCCGGTGCGGCGAAGGCTAGGCCGGCGGCCGTGAGGCCGAGGAGGGTGGTGCTGGCGACGGCGGCGCGCCCTGCTCTTTTCTTGATTGTTTTTTTCACAATGGGCTTTCTTTTCGGGTTGATGCTCGGCGCAGGGCCGAACGGGGACCACGAGCGCTAGGACTGCATGCTCGCGTGCGGGGAGGGGATCGGTGTCGGGGTGCGGAGACGCCGCGAGACGATCCAGCCGTCCATCGCGTGATCGGTATCAGCTGCGGCCTGTCGCCGCTCGCTGTATACGGAAAAAGCTAACCATTTCGAAAGGCCAAAATTTCAGCATCTCACTGCAATTTCGGTAGCGAGAAGGCGCGGTCTACGCAGCCGGCGGGAGAGTCCAGTACCCGAGAGCCGACGAACTCAGCAGTTCGGCGAGCGCGTGGTCCGCTCCCGTCGAGGCCCCGCCGCCACGAGCAGCGCGCCGAGGAGCGCGATCGCGATGCCCGCTCCGAGCACCCCGCCGCGCGATGACGATCCGCTGTCGGCCAGTGCCGCCGTCCCGGAGGGCGGCGTGGGCGCGACCAGCGTCACGGTGGCGGAGGCGGGATCCGAGGTGACTCCCGAGCCGTCCGGGGCGGCGCCCGTCGCGGTCGCCGTATTGACCACTGTGCCGGCTGCGGCGTCGGCGGCCGTGACCGCATAGCTCCCGGTGCAGGTCGTCGACGCGCCGGGGGCGAGCGAGGGCTGGGCGCAGGACACCTCGCCGATCCGCGGATCCTGGATCGCGATGGAGTCGACCGCGGTCCCTCCCGTGTTCGTCACCGTGAAGAGATAGCGGACGATCGTGCCCGCCACCGCGGGGATCGGCCCCGGTGTCTCCACGGCCTTGGTCAGCGAGAGGGCGGGCAGCGGCGCGAGCGCCTGCACGCGGAGCGTCCGGATGAGGTGGACATCGGTGAAGAGCCCGGTCGACGCCGCGAATCCGAGCTTGTAGGTCGTCGGAACCGGCTGCGGCGCGGGGAACGACAGCACCTGCTGGGTGCCGGCGCCGTCGTTGAAGTCGATCGAGACCGTGACCGTCGGATCCGGCGCGGGCGTCACGTCGATGGTCACCGTGCGCTTCGACGGCTCGAGCAGAGCGGCCGCCGTCGCGGCATCGGTGCCGGGCGGGAGGCCGGTGAGCGGTCCCTGCAGCTGACCGGGCAGTGACGACGGCCACGGTCCCGTCGTCGTGAGGTTCGGGGTGGTCGCGGTGAGGAAGCAGTAGCCCGTCGTGCTGTCGCCCGGCCCGCGGACGGTGACCATGTTCGCCCCGGGAGCGGGGACGTAGAAGGCCGTCCCCGAGGGGGAGCGCTGCGCACAACCGTCGCCGCGGTGCTCCCAATCGCCGAAGTAGTTGCCCAGCACGTCGAGACCGATGCCGAGGTAGCCGCCGTTCACGCCGGGGATCACGGTGCCGGCCGGGTCGTCGTCCGGCAGTTTCTGCGCGTAGCCGAGGCTGCCGCCGAACGCGCCCGGCGCATCCAACGCGACCGCGCCGTCCACCAGGAAGAACGAGATCCCGTCCGCCGGTGCCGGCGTCTGGGTGCCCCCGTACTGCCACTGCTCGAAGCTGATCTCGACACCCGTGGTCGAGGGGATCGGCTTCTCGGAGAGCAGCGCCCCGGCCTGGTCGTTCGCCGCGCCGGTCAGCTGGAGGTATCCGTCCGGGGCGCCGCCGGCCGGGGGCACCGGCCCGACGCCGACCGCGGAGCAGCCGGTGAGGGGGTGCTCGCCGGGCGCCGCCGCGACCACCGGAGCGGCCCCTGTCAGGCAGGCCGAGCCGTAGCCCTGGAACTCGGCGGCCACGCTCGCCCCCTGGAAGTCCTCGTCGATCAGTACCGGTCCGGAGGCCTGCGCCGTTGCCGGAGCGGCGGATCCCACCGCGGCCCCCAGTCCGATCACGACGGCCAGAAGTCCGCCGAATCTCCAGGATCCCCGTCGAGTGCGCATGCTCCGGCCTCCCCATCGCCCGGTCGCTGTGCGGTCAGGATAGCCGCGTGGCCGTCCGATGGGCAGAGGCGATCGGGAGAACCGCGATACGCCGGATCAGCACGGGATCAGCGCCGGGAGGAACCGGTGGCCGGGTTGTCGATGCGGTCCACCGCCTCCCGCAGCCGCTCGATGAACCGGACGACCGTGCTCGCCTCGCCCTCCGACAGCCCGGCGGCGACGTCCACGAGCTCTTCGCGCACGTCGCCGAGGATGGCCTTCTGAGCGTCGTCGGTCGGGAGGGTCGGCACGATGATGAGGGCGCGTCGGTCGAACGGGCTCGGGATGCGGCGCACATGGCCGGCCTTCTCGAGCCGGTCGAGCAGCACGGTGATGGAGGAGCTCTGCACGCCCAGGTACTCCCCGAGCTCGCGCGGCCCGACGCTCACGCCGCGTTCGTTCGCGCGCAGGAGGTAGCGCAGCGCGGAGATGTCGTTCTCGCTCAGGCGCATCGCGTGCTCGGAGCGACGTTGCAAGGCGGTCTCGGCCTCGCCGTAGTCGCGGATGGCCTCCAGGACCGCGATGGCGCGCTCGCGATCCGCCTCGGAGCCGTGCCGGTGATGCGGCGCCGAACTCTGCTCGTCCGTCGTCATGGCATTGATGATAACCCCGGTCGCTAGACCGTCTAGGGAATCAGGGGAGGACGACCCCGCTCGCCCGGGTGGTCATCTCCATGAGCTCGTCGAGCCACGCCTGGTCGAGCCGGCCCACGTGCTCGGCGCCGACTTCGTAGCGCAGCGGGATGGCGTTGTCGATCCACACGGAGGTGCGCGTCTCCTGGTCGCCGCCGGTCGGCCAGCTCAGCAGGAAGGGCTCCCGGCGCCGCAGTTTCACGGTCGCGACGGCCAGGATGTGCGCCACCGTGCGGTCGTCGAACTCGTACGACTCCCCGTCGTAGACCAGTGCGCCCATCCTCGTTCCTTCCGTCATTACCTAGCCTATCTAGCTTTCCACGGAGTGGAAAACAAGGCGGCCGACATAAGTAAATACCATCCGGAAACAGGCCGATCAACCCCTCGGTCGAAAGTTGCTTCGACGTCTGTTTATCTCGATGATCTAGTTACTTGTCCAGTGAGAAGGAGTGGCCGATGAGCAGCGCAGTCGAGGAGACGTCCCGCGTCGCGTGGCGCACGCCCGTCGACGGACTCTGGGTCGCAGAGACCCCCGACGACTACCTCGGCATGGTGGACCGCTCCAACGACGGCTTCGTCGCGACGGGCGCCACCGGCCAAGACCTCGGCGTCTTCCCGACGCTGCAGGGTGCGCAGGTGGCCGTCTACACGCGGTGGTTCCGGGGCGACGCGTCGTCTCCGACCGGCCGCTGGGCGCTTCCGGTGGCCTCCGCCACTGCGGTCGCCGTCGCGATCCCGGCGCTCATCGTCGGTGTCGCCGCCGCGGCCACACTCATCTGACCGTCCGCGTCAGACCTCACGCAGCAGATCCCCGAAGAAAGAAGGCACAGCCATGCTCGCACTCATCATCGTCCTCCTCGTGATCTGGGCGGTCCTCGCCGTCCTCGGCTTCGCGGTCAAGGGCCTCCTCTGGCTCGCCATCCTCGGCCTGGTGTTCTTCGTGATCACCGCGATCGTCGGCTGGCTCCGCCGGGGCAGCAAGGCCTGACGCCGCCTACTGGCCTCCCCAGAACCTCGAGTAGAGGTCCGTGGAGGGGGCCAGGATGAGCTGCGCACGCGCGGTGGGATCGAGGTCGTACAGCGTCCCGGCGACGGGATAGTCGCCCACGGCGGAGACCCCGATCCCCGCGCGGCCCTCCGGCACCTCGAAGCCCAGCAGGTCGAGGATCGACGGGAGCATCGCGTACTGATCGGTGGACGCGGTGTGGACGGTCGCCCCGTCCGGGCTCCAGAACCGGTTGAAGACGGTGCGCGTGACGCCGGCCGCCGACTTGCCCTTGAACAGATCGGCGTCGGGCATCATGTACTTGTGGTCGCCCATGAGGACCACCACGGTGTCCTCCAGCGCACCGATCTCCTCCAGGTGCTTCACGAAACCCCCCACGTACTGCATCGAGCACGTGATCGCACGCTCGAGGTCGTCGCCGCTCGCCGTGCAGGTGCTCCCGGGGAATCCGGGCCGGTGCGAGTCGACGCTGAGCGTCGTGAGGTTGAACGGCGTGCCGGCCGCCCGCAGCTCGTCGACCTTCTGAGCCGCCCGGTCGAAGAGTCGCTCGTCCTCGAGGCCCCACCGGTTCATCCGGGTCTCGCCCTCGGCCTTCCAGGTGCTGCGGTCCAGGAAGTCCGCGTACCCGTGATCGGTCATGAACAGCTTCTTGTTGGCGAACGTGCCGTCGGCGCCGCCCATGAAGTGGTTGGTGTAGCCGGCTTCCGTGAGCACATCGCCGAGACAGGTGATGCCCGGCAGATAATGCTCCGCGTTGGCGCCGATCTCGTTGAAGACTTCTTCGCCCTCCTCGCCCTCACCGGTGGGGGCCGCCGCCCCGCCTCCGGCGCTCTTGATCGGGATGCCGCACTGGGTGGCGACGATGCCCGCCATCGTCCAGCCGAGGCCGTCGCCCTGGGCGTAGGAGTCGATCTGCTGCCAGCCGTCCCCGGTCACGTCGTCGAGCGGCTGCAACAGGTTGCGGCCGAACAGGGTGGCGTCCGAGAAGGTCGGCTCCATCGACTCCAGGTAGATGGTGACGAGGTTCTTCTTCGTCTCCGGGGCGGTGACGGCGGCCGGGTCGCGATAGACGTCGCTGAGGGAGTCGGTGGAGGCCTGCGCGGCGATCGTCTGCGTGAGCGACATCTGGTTGGCCAACTGCGGCGCCGTGCCGACGACCAGGGCGATGGAGAGCGTCAGGGCGAGGGTGCGCCAGCCCTTCGGCGACCGCGGCTTGCCGGTGCGCCGCCGGAATCGGGCGGTGAGCCGCATCGCCACGGCGAACACGGCGACGGCCCCCGCGACGATCAGCAGGGGGGTCAGCAGGCCCTCGGCGATGAAGCTGTCGACGAGGGAGGTGTCGCCCGTGTTGACGCCCTCGGCCCCTCCGGCGAGGTTGAGCATCATCTGATCGATGGTGATCACGCCGAAGTTGCCGTCGATCCACCGGGTCACGGCGAAGAAGACGACGCCGAGCAGGCCCAGGACGATCGCCGTCGCGTACACCCGCGTGGCGGCCGAGAACGGGCGGATCTCTTCCG
>Ga0153948_1001843_pt1 | contig 10459 bp, 9 predicted proteins | sample TSNJ032MetaG_FD_104696 | JGI IMG/M metagenome (GOLD analysis project Ga0153948, IMG submission 104696) | Attine ant fungus gardens microbial communities from New Jersey, USA - TSNJ032 MetaG | ecosystem: Host-associated > Fungi > Mycelium > Unclassified | place: USA: New Jersey, Wharton State...
CCTCCGGGGTTGTTCCCACCTGTGTCGCAATCTCTCCGACCCGGTTATTCACATCAGTAAAAAGGCCCTCCAAGTTCGCTAAAATACCGTCAATTAACAGGCCCTTTAACCAATCGGTTATCCAGTCGGTGAGAAAATCCATAGGTCCTCCTTGTAGATTGACAATAAATAATGCCACAAAACACCCTGCATGGACGGATGCTTGTGACAATACTTACTGCCATTATTTTGATTTTTCAAGTTAGTGTTCTCCTTTCAATTGTTGGATTTTGAAATCTGACTTGCGGAAGTAACAAAAGATATCGCCATAAATCAACTCCTTTCATGTAAATCAAAAAACGGCAACCAGTTTGTTAACCGATTGCCGTTCCTATTGTTACGAAATATTAGTATGTTTCTATCTTGTTCATATTTTCTGGTATCTGCGAATAATCAAAAATTAGTTTTTCAATTGCTGCAATGAGATTGCGTTTATTGCTTACACTAATTTTTTCGAGGGCTTTATAATCAAGGCTGATAATCTTTATCATAAAGCCTAGATCCCAAAGCATATTATCTCGAAAATTTCTCAATTGTATGTTAGTGTCCTTAATATTACATTCAGTTGCGAATTTAAAACCAGAGATAATATCATTAATAATTTCTATATTATCGCGATCAAATGCACTAAGCAATTCAAAAATCTCATCTTGTGTTTCTTTTTCAGAAATCAAAGCATTTTTTTCTGTGATAGAGAAGAATTTGTGTTGATTTAGCATGTCTGCCGTTTTTGCCATCAGTTCTTTGTTATCTTCATCAGAGATTTTCACCTGATCCCCAAATTGCTCTGCTTTCAAAACATACAACATAACAGAAAAAACAAAGACATATGGAGATACGTCAACTTCCTTATCCAGTATAGCGTCTAGCTGCTTCGGGTTCATCCGCATTTTAATACTCTGAGCACTTCCTCCTATGCGGCTTTGATGATACCACTGGTTATATGAAATACTATCGTCGTTATTTTCTTCTTCCGTCAAGGCTTCGTTAGAATTAATCCTTCTAAGTAATTGCTCACGAGTGATACCAAGTGATTGCATACGAGTTTTAATAGCATCTACAAGACTTTCAGGAATCGGGATTTTTCTTTCGACAGTGTCGAAATTTGTAAACCAAAGTTGCTCTTCTATTTCTTGTTTTGTATATTTAAATTTTAGAGATGCATAGATTTTTTCTGCAATAACATCAGGGCTACTATCAGTACAAGAAATAAATTGAAGTATCGAATGCAACTCATGATTATCTATTGATTGTATGTTGCCGCTTTCTAGTTTTGAAATATATGCAGGACTCTTTTCAATATGCTCAGCAAGAACTTTTGCCTGTATTTTGTTCTGGAGTCGCATACTTCTTAATGTTTCTGCCAGTTCTGGCGTTACTATTACACGAGCCACAAAGCCACCTCCCTACATCGAAATGATATTTTAAAACTATACCACGCTTAGGCACTCAAGTCAACAAATTCACTTAAAAAATATATTAGTAAAATAATTTACTCAACTACTTGACATTTGATTTGTCCAAGATTATAATACTCCCATATTATACATACATAACAAGGGAGGAGATTCTATGAAACTCAAAGCACTTAGCCACTATGACGGCGATTTGGATACACGGTACGGAGATTGCATTCTGTTATCTGACAGCACATCTCTTATATTGTTCGACTGTGGTCATACCAGACATACGGAGGCTGTAGAAACGTTCTTGCAGTCAAATTCGCTCATTACACAGATACATATCGTTGTTTCGCACAACGATATCGACCATACCAGCGGAATATGCGAGTTGCTTGAATGGCTAAACGATCGTAGCAAGTATTCGGTTTGTGTATATTCGCATCAGTACCTAAAACATGTCGATACAATTCTTGACAAGATTGATGATGGCCGAAGGACACGCGAGAGTTTAAAGAGAGCACTGCTTGCTGAATTTGATAATATCAAAGAAATAATTGAAACCGCGCAGGCATGTGGTTTCACCGCAAAGGAAGCATCGAAGGGAACAAGCGTAGGTAATTGCTCAATAGTCGGCCCGACAGAAGAAGAGTTTACTGATGTTGCTGCAAAGGCAGTAGACAATCGTGTAGACAATAATATCGGCGAAGGTCATGCAGAAGAAACCGTAATGAATGCGGCGAGTATACAGTTGAAGTGTAAGCTGGATAATGCAGCCATTATTCTGCTTTGCGGAGATGCCTCACCCACATATTTACATAATCTCGACAGCTATGATGTTATACAGCTACCTCATCACGGGCAGTTAGCAGATGCCCAAGCGGTGTTCCAAGAATTAAAAGATTCATATAGCAAAGATTATCTGATTTCCGATAATACGGGGTCGGGAACAACGAGCGGCGGTTCAGATAAATTGGTGCAATATATGAAAGAAGAATGCTATAATCCGGCGATGAATACCAAGAACGCACCAGTGCATATACCTACTGTTGGTATTGGCATCACAACTACGACAAAACCGCAAGGAGTCAAACTCGGTGAGATGGATTTTAGGCGCTGGTGAAGACATCGCTGTTGATACGAACCAAATAAATTGTCGAACAGAGTATATCCGTCGTGTTACAGGCGCCGATGTATCCGACTGGAGACATATTCAAGTGAACGGGAAAAGAGATATCCGATTTTTGTGCTGTGCGTCAAATGACGTTGTAGATGGCATTTTTATTACGGCTCATATCGGCGACGTTTATAATCTCTTCACTCTACGCCAGGTGTGTGAAAGCAAAATTGTCATTGCGAACACTTGCATCTGGAAGCGATTAGCACACAAGGAGTTATTATACCGGCTCCGAAAAAGTAATCCAACCGCAGAGTTGTATTTTGCAAAACAGGAGTTATCCGTAGATGCGATGCAAAATTTCAGACAATCAACAACCTTGCTTAATGTAGGGCAGTTTGGATTTCAAACATCATTATCAGAGCGTGAATTATTTATTAACCGACAAAAAGGATTCGAAGAAGCTTTAAGGCAATCGTTTGAGCGTGTTTCCCCGATATTATTATTTGGTGAGTAACCCTTCTAATATTGGGTGCGTGAAAAACTACAAAGAAAAGGAACTGCGTCAGTAACCATTGAAGTGATAGCAACAGGCAAATATACAAGCACATACTACTTTTTCGGAACGTTTTGTTTATATGGAGGAATATATAACATGGAAACTAAAGTGCCATTTTACAATATAGTGAATATTTTCTTGCCAGGCTTAGTGCTTATTGGCTCATGTGTGCTATTGTTTCTTGACGAGGTAAAAACCCTTGCCAATGCGGTAACCGGCCTCGGAAGCACAGGGCTTGAAGTGTTGGTAACAGTATCCTTGTTTGCGGTTGCTTATGAAATCGGTTACATCATCTTTCGACTTGGCTCTGCTGTTATTGAGCCGATACTTAAGAAAATGTTTGGTTGGGCAGATTATATAGACTTCATCGCTGCCGGAAAAACGAGCGAGAAGGCCCACGACAAACTTGATATGCTCTCTCGGGAATACGGTTATGCGAGAACGCAAATAACTCTATGCATTGCACTTGCTGTATTAACAGGCATTCGTGAGCACTGGTGGCTTATGATTTGCTGTATTCTCTGCGTGATACTGTTCACGTTAACCGCTCGAGGGCATATGAAAAAAACACAAGTAGCTGTGATAAAGTATCTTACAGCTAATAACAACAAAAACGAAGCATCGAACAATGCCTAAGACAATTCATTGATTCGGATACATTCAAATATGAACTCATCCAACTTTCGCTCCTTGTCCTCAATGTTCGCTGCATGTCGGACTTTGTATACCGTGAGAACTTCACCTTGCTCTCGCATTTGTTGGATAACCCATAATATTTTTCGTTTCTGCCACTGTTCCAGCGTTTCAACATGGGCCGCGATAAAGGCTTTTGTCTTAGGCAGAAAGTCGGACGCAAGTCGAATGTACGGCTTAACAATTCCAGCTTTTCTGCCGACAGACAGAATGGAAATCCGTCTTGGCAAGCCGGGTGAATCCCGTATTTGTTTCACTGCGTTTTCAGTCCTTTCCCAATAATCATCATCGCGGTCAGCCCAAGATGGAACTGCTTTTCTTGATGGTGGAGAGTTTTTCTCCAGCCAATCAGCGTCATACAAGTGCAGCCATTGATCAGCCTTGCTGTCAAGCAGGCGCAGTTCATTTCTTGTGATTACCGGATTCGCGGCAATCGCATCCAGCCATCTTTGACGGTATAGTTTTCGCTGTTCGTGGAAGTCCGGTTTTTCTGGCGGTGAGTCTGCCGATATATATGGTTTCCGCCCCATAATCCGCTCTGGCGGCAACACTCCATGTTCAACGCCAAACGTAAGTATCGTGCGCACATCGCAATGGAACTCACGCGCAATCTTGTATGGAGATTTGCCCGCAGTCAGCAAGGCCATCACCGTTTCTTCCCATTTCCATCCATACGTCGTAATATGTATCTGACCGGTGTATTGTCGCTCTTTTGGCACGTTGCCTTTGCGGTTGTATGTGAATCCGCAATAAGGGCAGACGAATGTGGCATAAGGGGTAGCGTGGACTCTTCTGATTTCAATCTGTTCAATCACATCTTTCAAATGGTATTCACAAATATAATTCCTGCACGGGTACGGCGGCGCGCCAAACGGAAGATATTCCGGCGGTTTCTCCCTGACACCCATGAAAAAATCCGCCGCCGAGCCTGCAAGGAAACGCATCAGCAACAGATGATACAGTGGATGCCGGAAGCTCTGCCTATGCTGAATTATCCGCTTTATCCAAATACATGCGCCTGAATCATAGGCGTCGAACAGTGTAAGAAGCTTGCGTCCGTAATAGCTGACAATATCCTGCGCAAGTCTTTTGCTTCTTGTCTTGCCGTTGTGGTCACGGTATCCCTTAACACGCAGCTGGTTATTGTACAATTCGTCCGTATGATCGAAATACTGCAAGTCGTATCCATGTTGTAACAGCCACGCCGCGTCAAGGGCAAAATCCAGCAGTTTCCCGGCGATGCCAGGCTCATACAACGGCGCTGAATTGTTCGATGCGGACAGCAGTGGATAATAATCACGATGCAATTCATTTAACTCGACATCAGATTCAATAGTCGGTACGCTGTGCATTGGGCAGATATATACCCCTGGCAGTTGATGAATCCGATGCCAATACGGTTCACCGTATGTTTTTGTATCGTTATCAATACATCTATTACAATAATGCAGATGTCTATGCTGCAAAGTGAACACACGTGCGAAACTGACAAGGTTGTAGATATTTGGGTTGCCGTACTTCATGGCATCCAGAAGGCCATCGCATTTTCTTTGGGTCAGAAATGGCTTTAGTAGTGGGAATATTGTATTTTCCTTAATAAAACGATCTGCTGTAAGATTTGCGTCTCGCGGGATTTGAGCTGCCATATTCTCAATACCGTCAGGCAGATATAGCTTTTTCCCACGGTCACTGCCCCAAAGCACCAGATTGGTTCGCCGCGCGCTCGGACTTCCGCAGCGAATATGATATCGGTACAGTACACTGTACAGTATTTCATCAGGGTATGGCGCTGGGAAAAATGATAGCCGTTTCAAAATTCATCCGCCGTTTCCGCAATGCTGCCGCTGTTTTTTAAGTTGTCATAAAGATTACCGTCTGCGGCGTTACGCAAATCGCCAGCCTGTTGAATCCGATCTGGTAGTGCTTTCTCATCTTCCATATTTAATGCAAGCTTGAACGCCTTTTTAACCACGCTTGAAAGAGGCTGCCCTGCCGTTGATTTGCCGATGACTTTACGCACCGAAGAACGGGCGATTTTTGACGGTATGTCCATTTCTAAAAGTTTAAGTATCGCCTGTTCCTCAAGCGATAACGCCTCGTCCTTGCCGAAACTCGGCGTGGTTGCCGCAACGCGCGCAGACTGCGCGGCAAAATAATCCTCAATGCTGATTGGCGTAATGTCCTCGTATTGCGCTAATTTTTTAATATCGCCGGAGCGGAGGGCGTCAAGCATTGGCCGGACAAACCGCAATTTCTCGGCGGCGACTTCCTTAATGCCGTTAACCGTAACGATTTCCGTCCCGTCCGCGATAACTTTTATCTGAGCCATAGCATAGAGCTTAACAGCGATGTCAATAATACCTTGGCTCTCATCGTACAATACGTTTTTCAGTTCCTCTGTCAGTTCCGCGCGTTTTTGCGTCCACTGATTTTTCCACATTGCCCTCAGCATTGTCTCCCACGAAATATCGTTTTGCATACGTTCCCAAAACAAAGCCCCCTGACCACTGCTGCGCCGGGCTTGACGGAACTCGCTTTGCAATACCGGTTTTGCTTTTGTTGTGCCAATCAGCACGACCGGAACTCCGACCGTATTGACGAGCGTAACGAAGAAGTTCAGCATTTTTGCCTGGCCGCCGCTTTTTGCTTGGCTTAGGTGCTGTATCTCGTCAATAACAAGCAGACCAAGGCAATGAGTCCTCGCAATTTGTGCCATTCTCGGTAACGCCGCGTCCACAGTCATACGGTATACGGAAAACTTTTTTGTGTAGTCCGTACCTAATATGTTGTCAACATAGGCGAAAAAGTCCATGCACAACCCTTTCAGTGAGCCGTCAAACGGGCAGTCAAGCTTTGCCCAGACAAGCTGCGTCAGAAACATTGGCGAGTTGTTGTATTGTGTGTGAAGTATCGCTTGCGGATAGAGCGACAGCACTTTTTCCATAGCCGTCGTCTTGCCCACACCTGACATCCCGATCACAGTGAAGCCGAACGCAGTGGAGCTCGCGCCGCTTACGGTATTCAGGTTGTTTTCCCGTATTGCCGCTGCACCCTGCGCCAAACTCGCCGCGTACTTCGGCGTTGCGGGGTTTTTCGAGATGTAGCTTTGCCGGATTGCCAGCGATATGCGATCTTCGATTTCAAAATGAACGTCAAGCGGTTGAAAATACCGAAACAGCCTGCCGATACAGTGAAGGCGGTACTGCGCGTCCAACTCGCGCTCGCCTTCGTTATGACCAGGGTCCGCCGTCAGTAATTTCATGACATCATATTTCAAGTAAATCGGCGGTAACGCTTCAATCAACGGGTTTCCTCGATAATCAGGAACTTTTTGCTCCAGATATTTTGCCGGAATAGTATTAACTTCCTCCATTTAGCCGTTCCTCCAAATCTTTGATTATCATTTTCATGACAGGCGATATATTTTCATCTTCTTCTACCGCAGGTACCTCTTGCGACACAGGCGATTCTGCTGTTGGTTCAGATTCTTCCGTGCTAACCGAGAACACCTCGTTCTGACGATTCGCCTCTTTCTCCTTACGCCGATTCTCGCGAATGTTTTTTGTGCGCTCAGATTTGGATTTCGGCACAACTGTCTGTCGCGCCATTTCTTCCGCTTCGGCGATTACGCTGCTTATCGTGGCGGACAACTCCGCTTTAGACGTCATCTCTTTAGGCGTATTTTCCCGTTTCATCATCTTTTCCGCATCATGCAAACAGTCAATCTCATGCAAGCACTTGCCGAGATATTTATCCTGCCACTGAGCAAGCCAGCACACGTCAACGGTTCCGTCCGGCTGACGCAAATAGATTGTATTCATGTTGCGGGGATCATACGAAATATCTACCTTCCAACGCCTCTTCGCCCGCGCCGTTTCAAACCAATGTTCGGCGGCAGCACGTTCGCAAAGGTAGCACAAGCCTTTAAATTTTATGCCATTTTCCGTAACGGAAGCTGTGTCGGCGGGCATGAGGGCGAGTTTGACTGTTTCTTCCGGGAACGACCGAAGCGCGCCGGAGCAATGTGTGATGCCCCAATTCCACAGTTCAAGCGGTATCGGAGCGACATTGTCCGCAATCATATCCACTGTGCGCTCATAACTCTCCAGCAGATGATGATTGTTATGGTACAGGACGCACTGTATCAGGATTTTGGTAAGCTGATGAATGTCGAGCTTCGCGTCAAGACGGTAATCGCGTCCGCCGCGCTCTTTTTCATCTTTTTTGACATGCCCCGGCAGGGATACTAAAGTAGTCCAGTTGATTGTATTGAAGTGCTGTTCCACAATACCTTTCATGTCTGCGCGAAATGGCGGAGCGTTCTCCACCCGTACACTCAGCGCGTTGACGAGCGTGTCCGCCGACTTGCTCTCCAATTCGCCCCGGTCGCCAAGTATCGCGCCCGGTACCCCGCGGCACGGCCATTCATCCTCCGAAATTTCGATTCCATATTCCGCGCAATATTTCACCTTGTCGGACGCGGCGTTTGCGATAGCCATCATCATGCCTGCCCATGATGGCCCCTCCAGGCCGACATACATTCCCGTAACCATACGGCTGAACATATCAAGCACAAAGTAGAGTACCGGGCGTCCGATAATGTCAGCGCGGTTAAATCTTGATACGAGGTAAATGTCGCCGATGGTCGCATCAATCTGGTATTTGGCTCCGGGTCCCATTATGCCGTAATCTGACTTGCCGAGGATAGCACGGTGGTCGAGGTTAAATTTTGTTTCGCCTTTACGTTTTATTATCTTCTCTTTTTCGCCGTGCGTTTTATTGTACCAATAGCGGAACTGGCGAATAGTTGGGAGCTTATCTATTGGCGGCAATTCGGCTTTTGTTTTGCCGTCAGCCTGTGGAATGTAGCACGCGTAATGCTCAGCAATCATCATATCGTAGGCATGCTGGAATGTATGGCCATCGCGGGTATGGTAGTATTTTTTGATCGCTTTCTCAAAGATCGCCTTTGTCGCGTTGTCAACATTAATACCGGTGCCGCCATACTTTGAGGGGCGGCCTCGCTTTAACCCGGTGGATGCGTGCTCCTTGCCTTTGCCTCCACGACTGCGGTAGTCAGGAATAAAAGCGTTTTTTGTCTTGCCACGCTGCCAGTACAGTTTGAGGTATCGGTGGAGATTTTTTAAATCTTTGCCTGTAGCAGACATAATCGCTGACATCATGGCTCCACGTTGCTTTTTTTCATATATAGCAGGTTCATCCGTTACAGCGTCTGACATAAAGCTCCATATCTCATCTCGTACTGCACACTCTTTGTCGCTCAATTCAGATTCCGTTACGACTCTCAAATATGGATCGTTTTCTTGAAGCACAAGAGAACCGTCCTCAATTTTACGTTGCAATTCAGAACATAGCACGTATGATGGCATTTCAAGTGTATTTGTATTGAAAATATACGCAAAACTCAGATCGCCTGATACCCAAAGTATACGCCAGATGTGTTCATCATCTGATGATTTGACGAGCATATTAACTGAGGCTTCTTTCATACTCTCATCGCAACTCCTTTCGCTTTCAGATTAAGCGGTTCATTCAAATTTACCGCTATTTTCCTGCTTAAAACGAGTTGCTTAAAAAGTTGCAAGCCAACCCCAGCCATGAGAAGGTACTCGTTCTCGACTATTTGTGCCGCTTCAAGGATGCAGTAGCCATTGTCAATAATTAGTTGCATCATCATAGCTAGTGATTGTTCATATGACTCATTGGCTGCTGCATCAATGCCATGCGCTGTATAAAACCACTCTATGTTTCTTGATTTTTGATAGGGGATCTCGCGTTCTGTGATTATTTTCCAGTCAATTCCTTGTTCCGACCAGTAACGACGCTCAATTTCGAGTTTTTCCAAGGTTCGGGTATTATGCAACTCGGATGTCATTTTGACTGTGCGTACCTTTATCCCGCCCAATGTTGTTATCATAAAATCGCTGGTCAGTACATATGGGTATCCGCTAACATTATCTACGGGATATTTGACCCCTGCCTGCGCAGCGATTCTAACGGCATATTCTATGTCGAAAAGCGGATATTGCTCGCGTATATCCGTTACTTTGTCCGACCAATCAAGTATGTAGAAGTAGGCGAGTTCATTATTCGACATCAAATGATGAACTCGCCCGGTTGTTCTGCTCTTTACTCGTGATACAATTCCCCGCGAGGCGAAGTCCTGAACACGAATCCACGGCGTATAGCCGGGGCCCCAGCCACTACCCCGGCCTTCACGCACATATTTTTCGTATACACTCGCGTTCCAAATGCGGCGATGCTTCGACATAGCCAATGTCCTTTCTGCAAACTTCATGGCATTTACTTTTGTATTATGGCGTAATATTTTGTAAATGTCAATAATATTTGCAATATGGCATTAACTATTGCAAATACTCATCCTTAAAACAAGCCGGACAGGAGCGGCACAAGGGTCGTGCCAAGCAAAATTACACCGCCCCCGGCCATTAACTGTTTGATACCCTGCGATTTTGCCGCCGGGTTGTCGGAGCCGTAGCCCTCAAGCAGATTGATAACTCCCCATACGGCAAGGCCCGCGCCAAGCGCCACAACAAGGGTTTGCAGGGTAGTAACAGCACTCGTAAAAAATCCCATAATCAATTACCTCCGTTTTTTTGTTTTATTTTC
>Ga0153948_1001850_pt1 | contig 10422 bp, 9 predicted proteins | sample TSNJ032MetaG_FD_104696 | JGI IMG/M metagenome (GOLD analysis project Ga0153948, IMG submission 104696) | Attine ant fungus gardens microbial communities from New Jersey, USA - TSNJ032 MetaG | ecosystem: Host-associated > Fungi > Mycelium > Unclassified | place: USA: New Jersey, Wharton State...
CAGAAATAGTAATAAAATGAAAGAGGTTGAGCTTACTGTAATTGAAACGCCACTTGGTAATATGGCTTTTGAAGAGGCTTATCTTATTATTGAGTGCAAGCTGACACAAATTACTACTGCAAATGCAGAGGATTTTTATTCAGATGAAGCAAAAGCTTACCTTGCCGAAGCATACACAGACCCCGGCGAGATTCGCCAATATGTGTTTGGTGAAATAACTCGTACTTGGGTGAGAAAACAAGCATAATCCCTATGAAATGCGGAAAAGGTGAACGAAAATAATTTATTTAGTATACGGAGCGATATGATGAAATATAACGAAAAAATGTTAGCATATTGCGGTATTTATTGTGAGCAATGTTCCGGCAAAATAGCCCGTGATGAACAAAGCACAAAGCACTTAGAGCATATTCCATTTCCGTGGGCACAAATAGATTTATCTGAGCGCAGTTGCGAAGGCTGTAAGGGAGAATATTGCGTTTGCAATGTTAAGTGCAATATTAAACCTTGCGCTTTGTCAAAAGGGATTGATAGTTGTGCTGATTGTGACAGCTTCCCATGTGAGCATATCGAAGCGTTCTCAAATGATGGTATCCCACATCATAAAAGCGCAATAGAGAATTTACATACTATCTGCGAGCATGGCGTTGATTTTTGGTACAAAAATTTGAAGCCTGCACTTAAATGTCATTGCGGGGAAAGACAATCTTGGTATTATACTTGTCCAACACATAGTCAAGATAACGGAAAACAAGTATAAACGCGCCTTATTTATCCTATGGGGGCGATAAGGTATTTTTATGATGTTAAACTAATGCTATTAGCATCAAAGGGGGACATGACCATGAAAATTAGACCTTATTTAACGTATCAAGGGACATGCAGTGACGCAATTGCGCTTTATAAAAAGGCTTTCAAAACGGATGTATTACAGCTCATGCGTTTTTCGGATATACCACCTAATCCGGAACATCCTATTCCAGAGGGGTTCAAAGATCAAATTGTACAGGCCACAATGAAATTTGGTGACGATTTTATTCGGTTATCCGACTGCCCCGGTAAACTTAACGACCCGGAATCGGAGCGAATTTCCCTTGCAATAGAAACGTGCGTAGATGAAGTGAAATATGCTTTTTCTGTACTGGCAGAGGAAGGACGTATTGCTATTCCATTGGCCGAAACATTTTATAGTCCCTGTGCCGGTGTTGTGTTCGATAAATTTGGTGTTATGTGGAATTTCGTAGCACAACAATAATGATTATATTGCTGTGTTCAGATACCGCAGAACAAGTATTATCTATGTTCGTCATCGTTTCCAAGAGTGTTATAAGCATTCACACAAAGGCGGCGGGAACATTCCCGCCGCTTTCGCCGTTCCTCATTCTTTTTCGGTCAAATCACGCCGAGTGTTTTCAGTAGCCGGACGCAGTCCTTTGCGCCCTGTAGGTACAGATACTGGATTTGCTTGTCGGCGATCAGCTCGGCCTGCTCGTAATAGCGCGTCAGCGTATCCCTGACCTCGCTGTCAAGCGAGGCAAGGCATTTCTGCGCCTGTGCGCTCAGAGCGGTCTGATCCTCAATGAGGCTTTCGATTTCGGGGTTTTGCTCCCGCTGTTCGCGGATACCCTGCTCGGTCAGCTCGGTCACGACCATTTCCCAAATTTCCTCATAGCATTTTTCTTCCACATTTTTCACCTCCCATCTTGACCATCACACTACCACAATGTTTTTGCAATAGCTATCCATCATACTGGACAAGGATTCACGCCATAATCATGGCAGCGTGTTCTTCTTGGCAGGGCGCTTCACCCTGCGCCTGCAACTGATTTTGGAACTCCGTCTGGATAAAAATCTGAGCCTTGACGCACTGCAGCGCAAGGCTCATGGTATCGGATATAATTTTCTGCCGGTCATCCAGAGTGCGGATGCCGCTGGCATGAAGCCGACCGCCAAGGCCGTTCACCGTTTGCTGGATGCTCTCTATCTTGGATCGGAATTTATCGCGGTCGTTGTGGGGCGCGTACTCCCTGCGCAGACGGTTCATGAGCTGCTCCACCGTCACCGGCCTCTCCATCTGGCGGCAGTCTGCCATAACCTGCAGCAGGGCGCTCGCCGCCATGCTCTGCAGACGCTCCGACACCGCTGCCGCTTGATTGGGCGCGAGTTGCCTGCCCATCTGCGTGAGGGAAGCTATTTTGGTGTAGTCTGCAAGGATAGTATCCCAGGAGGCAGCTTTGGCATCACTTTCGCCGCATATGTCAGCCAGCTCGTCCAGTAGCTCCCCATAGGCCACAATTTTCGGATGCTCCTGCGCGGGGATCGGGGTGACGCCGTTCCGCGCTTTCACATCCTCATTCCAGTCCTTGAAGTGGGGCGCATAGACAGCAATATCAGTATAGCCCCTTTCCCGCAGGATATCTACCAGACGGCCTGCGGCTTCGATGCCTGCCGCATCGTGGTCAAGGCACAGCCGCACCTTTGTGATCTGCGGATTTTGCTCCAGCACATAGAGCATGGCGTGTTCGGAAACACCGTCCAGCGTGACATAACTTTGCTCTTTCCAATCCTTTGGATAGAGCGTAAGGAACGACAACAGATCGATGGGCGCTTCGAACACATGCAGGGTATTGCCCGCGCCAACATGCCGGAAGCTATACTGCGGCTGGGAGCCGGTGACATTGGCGCGGAAGCTGTCGCCGTCCGAGTAGGTGCCTTTCTTATGGGCATGGCGAGCCACACCGTTTTCATCGGTGCCGACAAACACAGCGTTATGATACTTGCTATCCTCATAGAGCGTTTTGACGTGGGCGAAGTGAGAAATCACATCGCGGTCGATGAAGCGCTTTTTCATGAGGTAGGCGTAAACCCTGCGCATGTCGGTATGGGCTTCCGGCAGGAGGAACGCTTTTTTCTCCTGTTTTGCCTTGGATTCATCATGCTGCCGCCAGTCCATGCCCTGCTCGCCGCCGAGCAGAAAGCTGACAGCATCTGGAAAACTCATGCCGTAGAACTCCCGCACAAAGTCAATGGCATAGCTGCCCTGCCTCGCGCTGTGGCGGAACCATTGGTTGCCGCGCACCGTCACGCTGTCGTGACGCTTCCAGCGCCACTCCCGACCGGAGCGGACGAGCTGTTCGCCCTGCCGCTGGAGGAAATCCACAAGGTCGACCGCGTTGGCTCTGATCTTTTGCTCATCGGTAAAATGCACATATGCAGCCATGTGAGACCTCCTTTATCAGCGCCGCCGCTTTCCCTCGCGGCGAAAGAACCGCACCTTTTTGGCAGGCGGATTTGTCCGCGAAAGGTTGAGGCACACGCATGAAATGCTTTTTTTCTGCCTGCTTTTACTTTTCAACTTTCTCCCTCCCGATTAATAGGTTAACTGCGGCGCGTGATCGTCATGGGCGTGACCTTGCGCCGATTTTTTCTCCGTCAGCTTCCTGCGCAGCTTGCGGTCGATCTGCCGATCGCCGCTACCCATAGGCCGCTGCTTATCGTCAAAGATATTGCCGAGGTGACGCAGAAGCCTTGTCGCCGCCAGCAGTATGGACGGATCGCGGAAGCTGTCGATGCGTTCCAGTAAAAACTGCGCGTAAACATTGCCCTGCGCCGCCGACAACGTGAGCCAGCGCTCGGCCTGCTCCCTGTCGCGGGGAACATCCCGCCCCATGAGGTATAGCTTGCCGAGGGCGTATTGGGCATACTGATTGTTCTGCTCCGCTGCGGCGGTGAGCCACCGAATGGCGGCCTCCACATCCTTGGGAGCATCCTCACCGGAGAGGTACAGCTTGCCGAGGGAATATTGGGCATACTGATTGCTCTGCTCTGCGGCGGCAGTCAGCCATCGCAAAGCAGCCTCCACATCCTTGGAGACATCCTCGCCGGAAAGATACAGCTTGCCGAGGGTATATTGTGCATACTGATTGTTCTGCTCCGCAGCGGCGGTGAGCCACCGAATGGCAGCCTCCATATCCTTGGAGACATCCTCGCCGGAAAGATACAGCTTGCCGAGGGCATATTGCGCGAACTGGTTGCTCTGCTCCGCTGCAGCGGTGAGCCACCGAATGGCGGCCTCCACATCCTTGGGAGCATCCTCACCGGTGAGGTACAGCTTGCCGAGAGCATACTGTGCGAACTGATTGTTCTGCTCTGCTGACTTGGTGAACAGCTCCACCGCTTTGGCGGCATCCTTTTCCACATGGTCGCCCGCGAGGTAGAGCTTGGCCATCGCATACTGCGCCAAGGGATTGCCGCTGTCGGTGGCCTTGCCCATCCACTCCAGCGCCTTTGCCACATTTTCGTGTTCGCCGCCAATATCAAGATAGATTTTGGCGAGGGCATACTGCGCGTTCACATTGCCGAGCTTCGCCGCCTGCTCAAAATATTGGATAGCTGCAGCGGTGTTCTGTTCGGTGCCGGTACCGGTCTGGAGCATCTGACCGAGGCGGTACTGGAGCTTGTCATCCCTGCTTCGCGCTTCCAACAATAAAAAACCGTCAAAGGCAGTTTTGAAGTGCCTGTCGGCTTCGGACATATTTTTTCCGGTGCCGATCCCATCGCGGAACATCTTGGCCAGCTCGTAGGAGGCGTAGGCGTTACCCTGCGCCGCTGACTTCTGGTAAAGCTCAAAGGCTCTGGCAAAATCCTGTGATACACCTTGCCCTCTGTAATAAAGACCGGCGAGAGAGTATTGGGCATACTTGTGATTTTCCTCTGCTGCCATCTCAAACCACCGCGCCGCCTGCGAATAATCCTGCGGCGTACCGAGTCCGGCGTTATGGAGCTTGCCGATCCGGTACTGGATGTAGGGGCGGGGCTTTTCAGATTCCACCGCCATAAAAGCGATGAGGGATTTTTGATACCACTCCTGCGCGGCCTCGGTGCTGATCTCCATCCCAAGGCCGTCCATGTGCATCCGGCCAAGGTCGTGCATGGCGAGAGCGTTGCCGTTTTCAGCTTCCTCCATGAACAGGCGATGCGCTTCGGCGAAGTCCTGCTCCACAGTTTTGCTGCCGAAGAGGAATGACCGCGCCTCTTTGTAGCGGTCGCTCCACTCGGCGTTGTAACCGCGATGACGGTCGGGAGCTTCTTCCTCCGGCTGACCGTCATCCGGCTCCAGCGCATCCTCCGGCATTTCCATCGGTGCATCTGTTTCCGGATTAGCGCTGTCATCAAGAACAGCGGCTTCATCATGATCCTCATCCGGTTCAAATATAAAACGGTGATCGCCAATGTTCATTGCTTCGGCGATCACCATATTTTTAATGCTCTTGAACTCCTTTTGCTGTGAGAGGGGAACCGGATCGGGCGGCTTACCGGTATAGGTCTGTAACACCTCGCCGCGCAGAGCGCACCACTCAGCATAACACTTGGACACCCGCTCGTCCTTGGCCAGCTCATCCACGATGCGGTTGACGATGGCTTTCACATCTGCCTTGAGATAACCGTACACCTTTTTGCCGCCAGTTTTTTGCAGCCGGTCGGATAGGAGCTGGATGTCATCCTCGATGGTCTTGTTCGCACAGACACCGGAGCGCAGCTCGGCGATGAGCCGCCGCATGACATTTTTGCTCTGCAGATTCAGCTCCTTGCGGCTATCGGTCTGCCGCTGATAAATCTGCACCAAGTCCTGTTTGAAAATCTCCCGCGCCAAGGATGAGCGCATCTTTTCGATGCCCTGCTTGGTGACATAAGCTTCCGAGGGATCGGTGGAGTAAGCGATGAGGTGGATGTGCGGATGATGCCCCTCATCGTGGTAGGCCGCGTACCAGCGGAGGTTCTCCGGCACGATCTTCATGCTCTCGGCAAGGATGTTCCGCTGGCTCCGCATCAGCGCCTGCCATGAAGCTGCGTTATCGTAACCGAGCCTTGTTGCGTCCTCTCTGCGCAGGCTGACCACATTTGTCCAGACATTGCCGGTGTGGGAGGACACTTCATCCTGCACCTGTGACAGCACCACCGGCTGACCGGCATCGGTGAACAGGCCGTGGGTACCGATCCGCTCCACGCGAGGGCGGTTGGCAACGTAATCCACAAAGTTTTTACGTTTACCGATGAGGTCGAGATTGTTTTCCAGCGCCCGCGTGATAAATTCCGAGGCGTTTTCTCTGGTCGGATTTTTGATATAATCCTCATGCTCAAACATATCGGCGGTGTCCGGCAGCTCTCTGAGTATCTGTGCGATGAGCGCCTGCTGCTTTTTGGTCGCCGGTAGAAGCAGATCGGGATTTGTAATTTTGTCCACGCCATCGCGGGTGGCCACATATTCCACAAAGTTACTCAGATGAGCCTGTGGCGCGTCCTTGAGGTAGCGGCATTTGTAGATGATTCTTGGCATATAGTTTCACCGCCTACTGATTGCCCTGTTTCTTCACTACTTCATCGAATGTCACAGCGCCGAGAGATTTCTTCACATCGCTCACGCACCTGCCGCGTAAGCCTCGCAGATAGCTCTCGCCGATCTCGGTGGTGTCGGCCAGCACATTCATCATCATGCTCATCTCCACCGCCAGCTTGAACAGCAGCCGCGCCACGCGATTTTCTGATGTTTCCACGATACCGGCCATCGCGGTGGTGATGGCGGTCGGCAAAAACCCCATGCCGCTCTCTGAGGAAACATAACCGCAGTAGAAGCGGATCGCCTTTTCGATAAATTCGCTCTGGCTTTTGCAGTTGTCCTTTTTGTACAGCTCTTTGATACGCTCCTGCGTATCGGGATGTATCCACAGCGCGAACTTGCGCTTGTTTTCTTCCGGCATTTCATCGCCTCCGGTCTAAAGTTTTATGGTATAATGAAAAAAGTTGTTGACTCTCCTGTTAGGGTAGAATGTAGACTGAAATCACGAAGGAAAGGAAGGTGATTTTTTTGTACCGCATCGGCATGTTTTCCAAGATCAGCAAGACCACCATCAAAACCCTGCGGCACTATGACGAGGTGGGGCTGCTCGCGCCCGGGCATGTGGATGAAGAGAACGGCTACCGCTACTACACCACCGAGCAGCTCTTTAAGCTGCACGAGATTGTCGGCCTGCGGCAGATCGGTTTTTCCATCCCCGAAGTTTCCGCTATCATGGCCGGCCGGCATGTTGAGGAAATTTTAGCGCAGCGCAAAAATGAAATGGAGTCCGGTCTCAATGAAATCACCGACCAGCTCTTTCGGCTGAACCACTACATTTCAAAACGGAAAGAGGGTCATATCATGAATTATCAAGCGGTTATCAAAGACATTCCCGAATGCATCGTGTTTTCCAAGCGGCAGATTATCCCCAACTACGAGGCACTAATGGAAGTGGTACCGGCAATCGGGGAAGCGGTAACGAAAGCTAACCCCACACTCAAATGCGCGGAGCCGGAGTATTGCTTTAACATCTACCATGACGGAGAATACAAAGAAACCAATATTGATGTGGAAGTATGCGAGGCGGTTACAGGCTTCGGCGTGGAAACGGACGGCATCGTGTTCAAAACCGCACCGGCTATCACCGCAGTGTCGGTGATGCACAAAGGCGCTTATCGTGACTTGGGGGCTGCCTACGCCTATGTTTTCAACTGGATTGAGCAGAACGGCTACACCGCTACCGACCATCCGAGAGAGAGCTTTATTGATGGTATCTGGAACAAGGAAAGCGATGCCGATTGGCTGACCGAGGTTCAGGTGCCGGTGGCGAAAAAGTAAATGCAGCCCAAAACCCCGATTACGACACCTGTGAAAAGCCTGTGCAAACGGGCTTTTTGCTTTTCATGACCCCTGCCGCAACCCCAAGCGCCCAATTCCGACCCCTGTCGTGAACGCCTTTCAGCCCGCGTTGCGGGCTGATGTGAGCCGGAGCGGGGCGCTCTGCGACCCCGCTCCTTTAACCCGCACTGTTTTCGACCCTATGGTATAGCCTCAAACCGAGAGGAATGCCAGGATGAAATCCCTGTTTTCGCTGCCTCGCCACAACGCCCCGACAGGGCGTTTTAAGCTGTCGACAGGTATATGGACGCCACCCCCGCCTGCCAAAAGGCGACACAGGGGCTGACAGCCGCCAAAGACGCGCCCAAGGCTTTGCCTATTGCGCGGAGCCATCGCCGCCAGCATGAGCGGGAGCAGCCGGTCGGGGGCGGGGCGGTCTTGGGGCTGCGGCCTGCGCCTCCTGCGCATCGCTTTCGATGTACTCCCGAACGGCGGGGGGAACGTGCTTTTCATAGAGCTTTTGCAGGGCATCGTCCAGCTCGGATTGCAGGCTGATGTCTTTTTTCTGCATGTATTTCTGGATTGCCTTGAGCTTCTCAGCGTCAAAACTGATTTGAATGGTCGCTTTTTTCATTGCGGTTACCTCCCTATAATTTCATGGTCATATCCGGTGCGTTGTCCTCCAAACCAAAGTCCGCCGCCTCGATCTCAGCATCGGTCATTTGGAAATCATCACGCAGGCGCTCGTACAATTCCTCACCCTCATAGCGGCTACCGATGGCCTCCAGAATGTTATCCAGTATCTCGGATTTTCGTGTTAGGCTCATATCCCGCGCCTGCAAAAAGTCGGCGGCGTTGGGCATGAACGAGGAATATCGGGCGTAGGACGCGCCCTCGGATTCCACAAGTATGCCGTCAGCCCTGTCCTCGCCGACCACCAGCAGGCAGTGGAAGACACCCTGCGCGTCCTGCCGCATCAGCTCTTTGTTTTCCGCAATGAAGTCATATTCCTCGATCATGTTGGAGGCAAACCTGTCGTATTCCGAGCCGCCGAGTGTGATTACTTTTTCGATGACGCAGTCCTTTGGTTCAAAATCGTTTTCTTTCCGGCTGAATATGGCCTTGGTTTTTAGCATGAATTTGTCCTCCTTTTTACGGTAAATAGCTGCGGGGATTCTGTTTTTGGCCATTGATTCTCACCTCGAAGTGGAGGTGGTTTCCGGTCGATCTGCCGGTGGTACCCACGGCTGCGATGACATCGCCCGCGCTGACCGTCTGCCCCTCGGTCACATAAATAGCGGAGCAATGACCGTATAGGGTAACGAAGCCGCCGCCGTGGTCGATCATCACATGGTAGCCGTAGCCGGTGGCGGAGTAGCGGACAACATATACCGTTCCATCCAGCGCCGCTCGGATCGGTGTGCCTTTGGGCGCTCCCATGTCCAGCCCCGAATGCCCCGCGCTCTGATGGGTTATGGGATCAATGCGGTATCCGAACTCCGAGGTCACCATGCTTCTCCAGTTCTCGCCGAGGGGAGAACAGAAGCCGTCCACGCCAATGAAGGGCGCGGTCGAAAGCGGCAGGCCGTCCGACCAACTATCGAAGTCCGCGCCGTAGGTCGGGACGCTGCCGCCATACAACACGCGGTAGTAAATCTCCGAGGCGTTGGCTCTGTCCTCGGCGGTGATGGTTCTGCCGAGGCTCCTTTCGAGATTAGAATATATCTCTGGCAGGCTGGTCAGCGGGATCGCCACGATGTAGGTTTCCTCGTATTCGTACTCATTGCCGTCATCATCTATATCCGTAATAGTGCGGGTGCGTTCCTCGTAGCGGACGAAGCAGTCGGCGAATGCGCGGTAATCGTCAGCGCCCATTCGCAGATTTTCCGAGCCGAAAAACAGAGCATAAAAAATGGATTTTACTCTTGTTCTGTCGATGTCGCCATCCTCAATCTGTGAGGGAATATCGGAAATGGCGCTGTCCAGTTCCGAGAAGCTGCTTTGCATATCGGCGATGTGCTGGCGGTAATCGGCGGGCAACTGAGGGGAGATGTAGCCGCCGTTAAAGCACAGATCCACGGCGGCGTTGTTATGCTCGGCGGTGCCGGAGAGCAAGCAGACAATGATTACGACAATCAAAATCAGCGGAGAGAGGATGGCGGCGATGATGCCGCCCACCACCTTACGGGCATTGGGATCGGTCACCGCCGCGACAGCGGCCTTGACCGCGAGGGTAATGGTTGCGGGATCGGCCATCTATCTCACCACCATTTCAAATCGAACAGGCTGCCCTGTTCCGGCTCATCATCGTCCATCTCCTGTGCCTCCATTGCCTCCAGTTCCTCCAGCTCCAGCAGAAGCTGCTGCTCGGCAAGCCGGACGGAGTTATCTACGGCTCTGTCTAAAAACTCCGTATCAAAGCCCGCGCTCTTATAGCCCTCGCGGATGGTGTTGTAGTAATAGGCCGAGGGAGCGCCGAGGTCGTGACCGTCATTCATGATATAGACCATTGCCGGAATCTTCCTGCCGCCCAGCTCCACATCGTGGATTTCCTTGCGGTAGAAATTCGGCCAGCCCTCGTAATGATCCAAGGCCAGCAGATCCCGCTCCTTGAGCTTCCAGATCAGCACCGGCACATTGCTGCCCTCTTTCGGCTCCACGGTCGCCACCGCGCCGCGCCTGCCGCCTCGGAACAGCAGCTCGTAATCCTGCAGCTCGCTCGCCCCGACCACCTTGGCGGTGGGGCA
>Ga0153948_1001851_pt1 | contig 10421 bp, 11 predicted proteins | sample TSNJ032MetaG_FD_104696 | JGI IMG/M metagenome (GOLD analysis project Ga0153948, IMG submission 104696) | Attine ant fungus gardens microbial communities from New Jersey, USA - TSNJ032 MetaG | ecosystem: Host-associated > Fungi > Mycelium > Unclassified | place: USA: New Jersey, Wharton State...
TCAGGAAAAGGCGCGGCTGGCCGCTTTGTTTGATGCTCTGTGGATCGGTGAAACACGTCGCGATGCAGTGGAACGTCAGGTTCTCGACGTCTTGCGTAATCGGCTGGAGCAAGCCGACGCAAAGCTGCGCAGCGAAGCCGCCGCCACCAAAGTTGATTTCTTCACCATGGTTCGGGGAGACAATTGATGCTTCATTCTTCATCCCATTCATCTCCGGCCTTTGAAGGCGGTCTCGCCAATCCGGTCACGGACGCCCAATCGGCCTTTCATGCGGTCATGCATGCGATGGCCAATCCGGGCCGCGTTTACGCTCTGGTTCGTGCGGCCACGCCGCCCCAGCCGTTGACGCCGGAACTGGGCGTCATCGCCGCCACCTTGCTCGATCACGACGCCACCGTCTCGTGCGACCGCGCCATTGCAGCCAATGCAGACGCAACGGCCTGGCTGACCTTCCAGACCGGCGCGCCGCAGGTGGACAGCTCGGCTTTTGCGCAATTCGCACTGGTTACCGATGCGTCGGTGCTGCCAGCATTCGCAGAGTTTTCGCAAGGGCAGCCTGAATTTCCCGATCGCTCGACGACGGTGGTTCTGGCAGTCAAGTCGTTTGAAAGCGGGCAGGGTCTTGTTCTGAAAGGCCCCGGCATCGACGGTGAGCGGGAAGTTCATATCGACGGTCTTCCGCAGGACTTCGTTGCGCAATGGCGCGACAACGGTGCGCAATTTCCGCTGGGCGTCGATCTGGTTCTGGTCTGCGACGCTGCTGTCATCGCATTTCCGCGCACCACGCGCATAACCAAACTGGAGGGCTGAACATGTATGTTGCCGTAAAGGGTGGCGAAACAGCCATCCGTAACGCCCACCGACTTCTCGATGATCGCCGCCGGGGTGATCGTGCGGTGCCTGCACTGCGTCTGGATCAGATTGTCGAACAGCTTTCGCTGGCCGTTGATCGCGTAATGGCGGAAGGTTCGCTCTATGATCGCGAGCTGGCCGCGCTTGCCGTGCGTCAGTCACGGGGCGATCTGATCGAAGCCATTTTCCTCGTGCGCGCCTATCGCACCACTTTGCCGCGTTTTGGCTATTCCCGCCCGATGGAAACCGGGCAGATGCTGATCGAGCGACGCATCTCCGCGACCTATAAGGATCTTCCGGGCGGCCAGCTGCTTGGTCCGACCTTCGACTACACCCACCGTCTTCTCGATCCTGATCTGGCGGGTGATGTTGCAGTGCCGGAGCCGGAAGCGCGTGAAACCGAGAAGGAAGAGACGCCGCGCGTCACCGATATTCTCGGCGTGAACGGCATGATCGAGGACGATGGTTCTCTGCCGGAAGGCCACGAGCCGGGTGATCTGACACGCGAGCCGTGGACATTCCCGATGGAACGCGATCTGCGCTTGCAGGCGCTGGCGCGGGGCGATGAAGGCTTCCTTCTCGCACTCGGCTATTCCACCCAGCGCGGCTATGGCAACACCCATCCCTTCGTCGGCGAAATTCGCATTGGCGAAGTGGAGGTCGAATTCGACGTGCCGGAACTGGGCTTTGCCGTCTCGCTAGGCCGGGTGCAATTGACCGAATGCCAGATGATCAACCAGTTCAAGGGTTCGGCAAAGCAGCCGCCGCAATTCACACGCGGCTATGGTCTGGTGTTCGGCCAGAGTGAGCGCAAGGCCATGTCTATGTCGCTTTGTGACCGCGCCTTGCGGGTTCGGGAATTCGATACAGACGTGACCGCGCCCGCACAGGACGAGGAATTTGTCATTTCTCACTCCGACAATGTGCAGTCGACCGGCTTCGTCGAGCATCTGAAACTGCCGCATTACGTCGACTTCCAGGCTGAACTCGAACTCATCCGCAGCATGCGTGCGGAATATGAGAAAACGCAGAGCGAGGCTGAAGGCACAGTGGACGGTCAAGCGAAGGAGGCCGCAGAATGAGCGATCTGGCCAATTACAATTTCGCCTATCTGGACGAACAGACCAAGCGAATGATCCGCCGCGCCATATTGAAGGCCATTGCGGTGCCCGGTTATCAGGTGCCTTTTGCCAGCCGCGAAATGCCGATGCCTTATGGCTGGGGCACGGGCGGTGTGCAGGTGACGGCTTCTATTCTTGGGCCGGATGATGTGCTGAAGGTTATCGATCAGGGCGCTGACGACACCACCAATGCTGTTTCGATCCGGGCGTTTTTCCAGAAGACCGCCGATGTGGCTGTGACGACCAGCACCGGCGAGGCGACGATCATCCAGACGCGCCACCGTATTCCGGAATATCCGCTGACCGAAGGGCAGGTGATTGTCTATCAGGTGCCGATCCCGGAACCGCTGCGCTTTCTGGAACCGCGCGAAACGGAAACGCGCAAGATGCACGCGCTTGCCGAATATGGCCTCATGCATGTGAAGCTTTATGAAGACATTGCGCGTCACGGTCAGATCGCCAAGACCTATGATTATCCGGTGATGATCGAAGGGCGCTACGTGATGGCGCCATCGCCGACGCCGAAATTCGACAATCCGAAAATGCATATGTCGCCTGCCTTGCAGCTGTTCGGCGCAGGTCGCGAAAAGCGCATCTATGCGGTTCCTCCCTACACGCAGATCGTGAGCCTCGATTTCGAGGATCATCCGTTCGAAGTGCAGAAGTTCAAGGAACCTTGCGCGCTGTGCGGCGCAAGGGGCGTCTATCTGGACGAAGTCGTGCTGGATGATCGCGGTGGCTCGATGTTCGTGTGCTCGGACACTGATTATTGCGAAGACCGTCAGGCAAAGGGCCATTTCGGTCATCTGGCCGCCAATAATGAGGCTGCAGCCAAGGAAACGGTAAGATGAGTGACGAACCTCTGCTGAGAGTGAACAGCCTTTCGAAGTTCTACGGCAGCCGCCGTGGCTGCGAGGATATTTCCTTCAATCTTTGGCCCGGCGAAGTTCTGGCCATCGTCGGGGAGTCGGGCTCGGGCAAGACGACGCTGCTCAACAGCCTTGCAACCCGTCTGGAACCGACATCCGGTACCGTTGAATACCGGATGCGCGATGGCGAATTCCGCGATCTGTACAAGATCGGTGAGGCCGAGCGCCGTTTCCTGATGCGCACCGATTGGGGTTTTGTCCACCAGAACCCCGCTGATGGCCTGCGTATGACGGTTTCGGCTGGCGCCAATGTCGGCGAGCGCCTCATGGCCGTGGGTGAACGCCACTATGGCAACATCCGCTCCACGGCGACTGAGTGGCTTGGCCGCGTGGAAATCGCATCTGACCGTATCGACGACCAGCCGCGCGCTTTTTCCGGCGGTATGCGCCAGCGTTTGCAGATCGCGCGCAATCTCGTCACGGCACCGCGACTGGTGTTCATGGATGAGCCGACCGGCGGTCTCGATGTGTCGGTGCAGGCGCGCCTGCTCGATCTGTTGCGCGGGCTGGTCAACGATCTGGGGCTCTCGGTCATCATAGTGACGCATGATCTGGCCGTAGCGAGGCTTCTGTCGCATCGCATCATGGTCATGAAAGACGGTCATATTGTCGAGCAAGGGCTGACGGATCGCGTTCTGGATGACCCGCAAGCGCCTTATACGCAGTTGCTCGTATCGTCGATCTTGCAGGTATAGATCAATTAAAACAGATATTTATCGCATGTTTTTCGCAGAATAGCGGAACTTCGTGCGTGAGGTGAAAAATGTCTATGTTGCAAACATTCGCTTCGCAGGTCGTGCCACCACTGGTCGTATCCGGCGTAACCAAGACCTTCACCATGCATTTGCAGGGTGGCATCGAACTGCCGGTCGTGCATGGCGTGAATTTTGAACTCAATGCCGGTGAATGCGCCGTGCTGGGCGGTCCATCTGGTGCAGGCAAAAGCTCGATCCTGAAAATGGTCTACGGCAATTATGCGGTAAATGGCGGCTCCATCCTGATCCGCCACGCAGATCGCGCCGTCGACCTGGCCAAGGCTGATCCCCGCGAAGTGCTTGGCGTTCGTCGTGACACGATTGGCTATGTCAGCCAGTTTCTGCGCACACTGCCGCGTGTGGCGGCTATCGATGTCGTGGCCGAACCTTTGATTGCTCGCGGTGCCGACCACAACATGGCGCTGGACCGCGCCCGGGAACTGCTGGGCAAGCTCAACCTGCCGGAACGGCTTTGGGCGCTCCCGCCTGCAACCTTTTCCGGCGGTGAACAGCAGCGCGTCAACATTGCTCGCGGTTTCATCACCGATCATCCGGTGTTGCTGCTGGACGAACCAACAGCCTCGCTCGATGCGAAGAACCGCGCGGTTGTGGTCGATCTGATCAAGACAAAGAAGGCCGAAGGCGTTGCCATGCTCGGCATTTTCCACGACGAGGACGTGCGTGAGGAAGTGGCCGACCGTATCATCGACGTCACTGCCTTTTCTCCGAGGGCAGTTGCATGACGAAGCTCTCGGTCGAACCACTGGTTCATGAAACGGCAGATGTCAGCGGCAGCAGGCTTGGCCGCTACTCGGAAGTCGGCGCACGCAGCCGCCTGTCGGAAACGGTGCTGGATGACTATTCCTATCTCGGCATCGATTGCGAAATCTGGTGTGCGGAAATCGGCAAATTCTCCAACATTGCCAGTCATGTGCGCATCAACGCCACCAATCACCCGACATGGCGACCAACCTTGCATCACTTCACCTATCGCGCGGGCGATTACTGGCCGGATGCTGAGAATGAAACCGAGTTCTTCGACTGGCGTCGTGGCAATGCGGTAAAGATCGGCCATGACACATGGCTCGGTCACGGCTCGACCATTCTCCCGGGCGTTACCGTGGGCAATGGTGCGGTGATCGGCGCTGGCGCTGTCGTCAGCAAGGATGTTGCGCCTTACACGATTGTCGGCGGTGTACCGGCGCGTCTTATCCGTGAGCGCTTTGACGCTGCGACCGGCAATCGTCTCGACCGGCTGGCCTGGTGGGACTGGAGCCATGAACGCCTGCGCGGCGCGCTCGATGACTTCCGCGCGCTCGATATCGAAACTTTTCTCTCGAAATATGAAACTGCCGCCAATACCGAGGCGGTCATGAAAGAGCTTTCTCATGGCGAATGAAATCGTTCTCAAAAATGCACGTATCGTGCTTGCCGACGAGGTCGTTTCCGGCTCCATCCTGATCCGCGACGGCAAGATCGCCGCCATTGATCAGGGCAATGTGAATGGCGGCGAGGATATGGATGGCGATTATGTCATTCCCGGCCTGATCGAACTCCATACCGACCAGCTGGAATCGCATTATGCGCCGCGCCCCAAGGTGCGCTGGAACGTGGATGCCGCCGTTCAGGCCCACGACGCGCAGGTTGCCGCATCGGGCATCACCACTGTCTTCGATGCTATGCGGGTCGGTGCCGATTATGATCGCGACTTCGCCGGCAAAGATATGCGTCTGCTGGCCGATGCGATTGAAAGCGGTGTGCGCGAAAACCGTCTGCGCGCCGACCATTTCCTGCATCTGCGTTGCGAAGTTTCGGCAGCGGACTGCCTTGAAGGCTTTGCACTGTTTGAAAACGACGATCGGGTGAAGCTTGCTTCGCTGATGGATCATGCGCCGGGGCAGCGCCAGTTTGCGGAGGTCGAAACCTACCGCACCTATTACATGCGCAAGCTGAAACTCAACGACGAAGAGTTTCGTTTGCATTGTGAAAGGCGCATGGCGGACTCAGACGCCTATTCTGCCAAGCATCGCCGGGCGATTGCCGATCTGGCGGGCGCGCGCGGAATCGTGCTGGCAAGCCATGATGACGCCACAAGCGCCCATGTCGATGAATCGCTCGATCACGGCGTCCGGATTGCCGAGTTTCCCACCACACTGGAAGCGGCTTCGGCTTCGAAGGGGGCAGGCCTGTCCATCCTGATGGGCGCACCGAATATCGTGCGCGGCGGTTCGCATTCCGGCAATATTGCCGCCCGTGATCTGGTGGATAACGGTAGTCTGGACATTCTGTCGTCGGATTATATCCCGTTCAGCCTGATCCAGTCGGCCTTCGGGCTTGCTTCCGGCGAGCGCCCGATTGGGCTTCCCGAAGCCATCCGCCTCGTCAGCAAGAACCCCGCCGATGCAATGCGTATGGATGATCGTGGCGAAATTGCTGTCGGCAAGCGCGCCGATCTGGTACGAGCCCGCACGAGAAGTGCAATTCCGGTGGTACGCACTGTCTGGCGTGAAGGCGAGCGGGTGCTCTGATGCGTATGGAGAATATCCAGCCGAAAGGCTGTTTCGTTGCCGTTGTCGGCCCCAGCGGGGCCGGCAAGGATACGATCATGGATGGCGCGCGCATGGCCCTTGCAGGCGATGCGCGATTTCACTTTGTGCGCCGCACCGTCACGCGCCCGCAAATGCCCGGAACCGAAGATCACGACAGTCTGGATGAGGCAGCTTTTGCAAAAGCCGCAGGCGAGGGTGCCTTTGCGCTGCATTGGCGTGCTCATGGCCTCGATTATGGTCTGCCAAAGTCACTCGATACGCTCATTGATGGCGGAACCGTGGTGATTGCCAATCTCTCACGCCGCGTTCTGGACGACATGCGCAAGCTCTATCCATCGCGTTCAGTGGTTGTGATCAGTGCCCGTCCGGAGGTTCTTGCTGAGCGGCTGGCAGCGCGCGGACGAGAGAGCAGAGAAGAGATCGCCTTGCGCCTTTCGCGCGAAGTCAGCTTCGACAACGGGGCTGGCGATGTTGTCATAATAGACAATTCCGGCGATGTCGTTGAATCCACTGATGCATTCATTCGTCACCTGATGGAAATCCAAGGGAAAACAATAGTTTAAATAACGGACTTCGAGTGGCGTGTAAATTTACACAAACGTCACGATGCTTTCATTGCAGTGTCATGGAAGCAATTCAGAGTGAGCATGAATGGAGATGAATTCATGCTTCAACTGAAAAACGTAACGCGCCGCTATAATGACAAGGTGGCGGTTTCGGGGGTTGACCTCGAGATCGAACCCGGCACGTTTGTGGGAATTATCGGGCGTTCGGGCGCGGGTAAATCGACGCTTCTGCGTATGATCAATCGCCTCGTCGAGCCGTCAGAAGGAACGATTCATTGGGATGGGCGCGATGTCACCGGGCTGAAAGGCTCTGGACTTCGCGATTGGCGCGCGCAATGCGCTATGATTTTTCAGCATTTCAATCTGGTCGATCGTCTCGATGTTCTGACCAATGTGCTGATGGGGCGTCTCAATTACGTTTCGACCCCAAAGTCGCTCTTGCGTATCTGGAGCGATGAAGAACGCCTGATCGCACTGTCCGCTTTGCAGCAGTTCGATATCGCCCATCTGGCCGCTCACCGCGCCGATGAGCTTTCCGGTGGCCAGCAGCAGCGCGTTGCAATTGCCCGGGCGCTTGTTCAGCAGCCACGCATTATCCTCGCCGATGAACCGATTGCCTCGCTTGATCCGCGCAATACGCGCAGCGTCATGGATGCCCTGCGCCGCATCAACCGCGAATATGGCATTACGGTTCTCTGCAATCTGCATTCACTCGACATCGCGCGCAGCTATTGCGACCGCCTCGTTGGCATGTCTGCTGGCAAGGTTGTGTTCCGCGGTACGCCATCGATGCTGACCGATATGGCATCGCGCGATCTTTACGGCATGGAAGCCGCCGACGTTGTCGATAGTGACGACACGGTTGATGCGATACCTGCACCGGTTCCGCAGTCGGCAGAAGCCGCTCTGCGCCAGATTTCCGCCTGAGCAACTAACGCTCCGGAAAAAAACTCGCTCCAAACTCAGGATTAACAGGAGAGACTTATGCTTAACCGTAGAACTTTTCTGGCGGCTGTTGCGCTCACCGCTACCATGACCTTTCATGCCCAGGCTGCTGACTGGAGCAAGGATTATCCAGAAATCGTTCTGGGTGTTATCCCGGCTGAAAACGCCTCGACCACCAGCGACCGTTATGCACCGCTCGCCGCTTATCTCGGCAAGGAACTCGGCACCAAGGTTACGCTGCGCGTTGCAAATGACTACGCTGCCGTTATCGAAGGCCAGCGCGCTGGCAATATCCAGATCGCTTTCTACGGCCCGGCTTCTTTTGCACGCGCTGTCATGACCGGCGTTGAAACCACGCCGCTCGTCAACCAGCGTCACGACACCGGCGTCAACGGCTATTACTCGGTTGTTTATGTTCGCGCCAACAGCCCGTACCAGAAAATGGACGACCTGAAGGGCAAGAGCATTGCGCTCGTTGATCCGAACTCCACGTCGGGCAACAATGCACCGCGCTACTTCCTGAACCGCGATGGCTATAGCGTCGATACGTTCTTCGGTAAGAACTTCTTTGCCGGTAGCCACGAAAACGCCGTTCTGGCGCTCGCTCAGGGCACAGCTGACGCCGCCGCCAATTCCTGGAATTCGGAAGACGATTCCAACCTCACCCGCATGATCAGCCGCGGCGTTCTCAAGGATGCAGACGGCAAGGCACTGACCAAGGATGATTTCCGCATCATCTTCAAGTCGGACTTCCTGCCGGAAGGCCCGTTTGCCGTGCTCAGCACGCTGCCTGACCAGCTGAAGGCTGACATCAAGCAGGCTTTCCTTGAAATGCCGAAGAAGGACAAGGCCGGCTTTGACGCCCTTTCCGACGGCAAGGACCAGGAATTCGTGGCGACCGGAGCCAAGGATTATGAACCGATCATCGAGATGCTGAAGTTCAACGACAAGGCACGCAAGTCCTAATCCGTAGAACAATCGAAATGCCCGAAGCCGCAAACGCTTCGGGCATTTTTGTTAGGGAATCTCGCATGACGATATCCTCTCTCGACGGCAGCGGCTCCAAGGACCTGCTCGCCGAGTATCGCAGGGAAGTCGGGAAACGACGCCTTTACGGTATCGGTTTCCTCTTCATTCTGGTTGTTATCGCCATAGCTGCCTCTGTTGTTGCCGATGTTCGGCTGGGCACACTGGTTGAAAATCTCTATCGTTTTACAAGTTATCTTGGCCGCATTCTGCCGGACCTGACCATCGCCAATTTCTGGGGCGATATGGCCGCGTGGTACTGGAATATCGGCGGCTGGCTCAAAATGCTCTTCGAGACGCTGCTGATCGCCTATCTTGCGACGCTGATCGGCGCAGTCGTTGCATTCGCCGCTTCATTTGCGGCTTCCTCCAATATGGCGCCCAATTCGACGGTGCGCTTCATCGTTCGCCGCGGACTGGAACTGCTGCGGACCGTTCCTGAAATCGTCTTCGCCCTGCTGTTCGTGATTGCTTTTGGTCTTGGACCGATGGCGGGTGTGCTGGCTCTGATGCTTCACACGACGGGCGCACTTGGCAAACTGTTTTCGGAAGTGGTCGAGAACATCGATATGCGACTCGTCGAAGGTATTCGGGCGTCGGGCGGTTCCGGCCTTCAGGTCATCCGTTTTGCCGTGCTGCCGCAAGTCTCGGCCAATTTTGCTTCCTACGGGCTGCTGCGCTTTGAAATCAATGTGCGTGGAGCGTCTGTCATGGGCTTTGTCGGGGCAGGCGGTATTGGGCAGGAACTGCTCACCTCGATCCGGCAGTTCTACTACAGCGACGTCAGCGCAATTCTGCTGCTGATCATTGTGACGATCGTCGCGATCGATCTCATCACCCAGCGTGTCCGTCACGCGCTTTTGGGCCGTATTGGCTGAAGGGGAGGATACTATGACTGATATTGCACAAAGCCTCTCCCGCGAAGCCCATGCGCATGAAAAGGAATTGCGCGCGGAATATGCCTCGCTCTTCGGCAACGGACGTGTCTGGCGCAATCTGGCGATATTCAGCCTGTTGCTGGTCGCTTCAGTGTGGTTTGCCTTCTACTGGCTCGATTTCTCGTTTCTGCGGATCGTGAACGGGCTTGGCCGGTTGGGCGACTTCGCGCTGATGATGCTGCCCCCGGCTTCCAATGGTCGTTTCAGTCTTTATCTCTGGTCTATGCTGGAAACGCTCGCGATTGCCTATCTGGGCACGTTACTGGCGGCAATCCTTGCCTTTCCGTTTGGCTTTCTGGCTGCGAAGAACATCATCCCGAATGTCTTCCTGCATTTCGGCATACGTCGTTTTCTGGATACCATCCGTGGCGTCGATACGCTGATCTGGGCATTGATCTGGGTTTCGGTGGTGGGGCTTGGACCTTTCGCTGGTATTCTGGCTATTGCCTGTTCCGACTTTGGCGCTTTCGGCAAGCTGTTTTCGGAAGCCATCGAGGGCGCGGACAAGAAGCCAGTCGAAGGCGTGCTCTCGTCCGGCGGTAACCCCCTGCACGGCTATCGCTTCGGCGTGCTGCCACAGGTTCTGCCACTGATTGGCAGTCAGGTGCTCTATTTCTTCGAGTCGAACACGCGCTCGGCAACCATTATCGGTATTGTCGGGGCAGGTGGCATCGGCGCGCATCTGGCGGAACAGATCAAGGTTCTGAACCTTCAGGACGTTTCGTTCCTGATTATCATGA
>Ga0153948_1001854_pt1 | contig 10414 bp, 10 predicted proteins | sample TSNJ032MetaG_FD_104696 | JGI IMG/M metagenome (GOLD analysis project Ga0153948, IMG submission 104696) | Attine ant fungus gardens microbial communities from New Jersey, USA - TSNJ032 MetaG | ecosystem: Host-associated > Fungi > Mycelium > Unclassified | place: USA: New Jersey, Wharton State...
GCTATATTTTGGTTAACACCCCACCATCAAGCCACTGCTTAACAAGAGATACACTCTCATTCACAATTTCAGCTATCGCTTCTATTTCTATTCCTCTTTTCGCAAGATTCAAAGCAGTCACTTTTGCCTTCTTCCTCTCACCTTCCTTATTTCCTAATTCAATACCTATTTCAATTCCTTCTTGCACAAACTTCTCTGTGATCTGACACATAACTTTAAATCCTCCTTCACAAGTTTTAATCATTAAGAAAGATACATCCCTTAAAAATTGAAAAACACTTCAAGAATTACGGAACATATTATTACTATAACCGATGCAAGCAATAACTTTTTAACCTCTTTTGATATCATAAAACCACCTCGTGTAATTACTAAAATTAATTATTCTTCATTGCTTCCTTTGGTGAAGTTTTATTTGTTAAAATATAAATATTAGCAAAAGAAATAATAAAACAAAATATAACAAATGCCAAATCAATAAATATGCAATATTTATTAAGCGAATATTCGTTTACACGATATCCTAAGAAGCTGCTTAAAGACTTATTAAATAATATTGCCAGAATATGCGTACAAAGTATTGCAATACCTGTACTTATTAATAAAGTAATGGAAATGCCACCACTGAACACTATGATAAAGAACTTATTCGGTACACCTATTGCCTTTAAAATTCCAATCTTCTTAGAGGTTCCTTTCATCAAATAAGCCATTAACAATATGATAATGATGACAGTAAATAAACTGATGGAAATCCCGCTAATCCAAGCATTTCTGATTGTATTCTGTTTCATATAAAAATTCATTGTTATTGTACCAATAGACGGATCCTCCATTTTTAGATCCTGAATCGCAGATAATGCCTCATCAAAATCACTTTTATTATTCGTGTAGACATATATCATATTATCATCCATTATCTCATAGTGATTTGCAAATGTTTCCCGGGAAACAAATACTCCTCCTTTAAAAAAAGCCAAATTGTCATTCAGTATCCCACTTAGATTGTATAATCCGATATCACTTTTTTGCCAATCCTTACTAAGAGTAATTGGCTGTTCGATATTATCGGATATATTTACTTTATAAAAATTCCTTGCATAGCTGCCCATTACAGCTTGAAATTCATTTTGCTTTGGTATTTCGCCTTTATTCAGTTCACTCCTTATTTCATTTTCAAAAAATTCGTCTGTAACTCCATATATAGTATATTCGACCGAATTATTAGTCAGTGGATCTCTGTCTGTCATTAAACTTCTTGAAACAACACTATATATCTTGATATCGCTATTCAATTTTTCTTTTAGCTGTATTGCTAAATTGGGTATATCGTTATAATATTTATATTTTAGTTCACCATCATCATCCATTTTGCCTTTTACTATAATGTCAGGAATTCGGCTCTGCATCAAATAATTATCCAAACTAATTAGCCTCATATTTAAAAAGGTTAATGAAAAAATAACAATAAGAATATATAAGACTAATATACGTCTTTTCTCAAATAGTATCCTGGTAAAAACTTTATATTTCAATTCTATCCTCCCTATTCCAGATTAACTGGCAACTTTCTTTCATTCATCGTTTACATTTAAATGATACAAGTCAATATAATACCACCTCATAATTGAATAATATAATCTGCAATCTCATCAAAATGCTCTGAATGAGTCGCTATAATCGCCATCTTATCTTGACGGTGACAATAATCATTAATAAAACTAACGATGATATTAATATTTTCATCGTCCAAATTAGAAATTGGCTCATCAAAAATGCATATACTTGGATTTTTCAAAATAGCTCTCGCAATTCCAACTCTCTGTTGTTCTCCACCTGATAACTCATAAGGATAATTATCCTTCTTATCCTCAATCTTCAACATTCTGAAAACCTCCAGTGCTCTTGATTTTGCCTCCTCTTTATTAAAATTATTTGTACATACATCGACTAATATAGTATTATCCATAACGGTAAGCCCCTGCAGCAAATTATATTCCTGAAAAACGATACCTATGTCTCCTCTTCTAAACTTGCACTTTTGCTCCGGTTTCAATTCACTTACCAGCACATCATCGTAATTTAAACTGCCCGAATCCGGACTGTCAAGCAAAGCAATAATTGATAGAAGTGTAGTTTTCCCCTTTCCTGAGACACCTTTTAACAAATAAATATTTCTGTCCTTGAACTCGTAAGAGAAATTCTTTATGACATGCAATGTCATCTTATCTTTCTTGTAAGATTTACTGATATCCTCTGTTTTAACAATCATTTTATCTTCCTTTCTTTTTCAGATTTTTTAAGTATGTAAAACACAATGAATCCTTCCGGAACTATAATACGCTTTTCATCAATTAAAGATAGCGATGACTGTTTTATAAATTTATTTATTTCATTTTTATCTATGATATTTTTACATGACACACCGATATTACGTTTTGTTCTCTCATCAATAAAACTTTCTATGTATAAATTAACAAAAACCTTTTTTGCCTCCAAGTCTACTTTTTCAAATAAAAAGGCAAAAGATTTTTTTCGTTTATTAAAATAATAATGAGGTTTTAATTCCTGCGAGGTCGTCAGTTTCAATGATAAGTCCATAAAATTAAATATAAATATACCATCTTCTTTTAACAGATTTTTACTCACATTATAAAACAGCTGTTCTTGCTTTTCTGGCTCTAATAAGCTTATTGATATATGGGAAAGCATCACAATATCATACTTAATTTCATTTTTAAAACTGCTCATATCTCCTTTATATAAATCAGGGGTTAAGTCTCTTTTGAAACACTTCTTCTTCAGTATATTAAGCATATCTTCTGACAAATCCACTCCGCTCATGTCATAACCTTTTTCTAATAGTGGAAGCATAATTCTACCAGAGCCACAAGCAAGTTCCAGAATCTTTTTATCTGTACCTTGAAATAGTTTTTCATAAATAGCTAGATCAAATAGATCATTTGTTACCAAACTATCATAAAATTCAGCACAAGCTCCATCGTATAAATCCGAATAAGAAATATTTGAAAAATTCAATTTTCGAATCCCTTCACAAAATCCAAAATAATACATATTATTCAACCTTTCTGTTATAATGTTAAAAACTTTATATATTTGAAACAACAAAACATGTCTATTTATAAAAAAATAAATGTATTATTTTCATCAACATGCAGTATTGCCTCTCGGCTATAAAGATTACTGTCAAAATTTTTATAAAAAAATACAATAAATCGTACATATTTTTCTAATTGTACAATATTATTAGTGATAAACTCACTGTATTCGCTCTTTGTAAAACAAGAAGGTGTAATGCAGCAAGTGAAACAGTTGCTTGAATCAATGGATTCTTGATTCAATTGGCTCACAGAATCCAGCATTTGAGAATAAGAGCTGCGAATGTTACCGATAACGTTCAGCCCTTCCTGAATACCTTCATCATAGCATGACATTATAGAATTTCCATTTATTGTTACTCTCTTCAATTTATCTCTTTCACATTTTTTTGTAAAACGACAAGAATTTAATACAAATCCCTTCTGGATATTTTTTATATGTACTGTATTTGCATAATAAAGTAAATTTGCCTCTTCTGCTAACGAATAATAATCATTTTTTGAAGCCAATTTCCGAATCTTTATTTTAGTTAATTGATTCACATAATTATCATTAAATTGAAATAGTAAATATTCTTTCGTTAATCGATAGAATACCTGATTTGGCAGGAATAACGAAGACGCATATGCTGTTCTTATATTATCATCATATCTCTTGATAAAATTTTTTAAAGTCTTCCTGTCATTGCTATATAATTCTTTACTCCGTTGCAGATTTTCTGTTTCCTGTAATACATATCCATTCAATCCGATATTTTCACTAATAAATTCTAATTCGCTTATTCCACATTTTTTTGTAAAAATATATGGAATATTTTTTTCATATTGTAAATGACTATTGATACCCGAAAATATCTCCAATAAAATGTGATTCAGGTGTCTATAATTCAACATTTCATACCCCAAAGAAGTCAGTTCACCTAATACATCCTTCATATAGCTTCCATAGAAAGTTCTGAACGGAATTCGCTCAGGTGCTTCTCTTATATGCATATTATAGCTTTCATGTTCATCAAAAATTTTACTTCCTGGAAACGCGGTAGTAAAACATACACTCATATTATATTTTAAAGAATTATTCTTTATATATTCTATCGTTTTCATTGCAGAATTATGCTCTTCAAATGGTAATCCAAAATTAACGCTGACAAAGGGATTTAAATCCGAACTTAATCCAGAGTAATATTGGCTGGTGACTTTTTCTATATAAGAAATCTCTGATTCATTTCCACAGATCTTTCCTAACCTCCTCATCACATCTTCCGAGGCTGTTTCCAGACCTAGTACAATTTCCTTAAAATTACAGGCTGACATAAGCTTTATAATATCATCATTTAATAAATCCGCCCTTGTACAGCACCAATACCTATATTTATATTTCTGCTTCAGTAATTCATTACAAATCTGATAGGTACGTTCTGTTGACTTAGAGAAACAATCATCATAAAAATTCAAATATACATTTTCTCCTTGGATAAAATGACTTACATATTCAATTTCCACCAATATACTACTAATCGAATGCGTTCTAAAACACGCTCCGTCTTGCTTATATGAGCAAAAAGTACAATTTCCATAACAACCGGTTGAAGTTATCATACCTACATTTTGTATTTCTTCCGGCGGTATAACACCTGATGTGTAAGGTAATCCTAGATCATCTAAACTGTAACTATAATGATTTTGGGGTGTGCTTACAATACAGTTCTCCTTTCTATAAATTATATTTTCTATTTTTTCTTTACTTGGTTCATTTAATATTTTGTAAAAAGAGAAAGGAAGGGCATATGTAATACAGAAATCAACTTCTATCTCATTCATATATCGTTCACCAATATATTGGCTGGAAGGACCACCAATATAGACTTTAGCAGTCTTTTTATATCCTTTCACATGACTAATAATTGTCCTGGTAATATAATAGTTATATTCATTTATGTAAAAGAAATAATTTTCTGTACGAAGCTGTATTAAATCTGACACTAATTCCTTCAGACTTTCCGGATCTTTTCTTATGTATTGATATGTCGAAATATTTTTACTTCGTAAATAGCTTCCTATATAACCACAAGACAATTGATATTCTGCACCTGTTATATAACCGTTATACTGATTTATATAAGTTAACACTACATCATACATAATGATCTCCAATTCTAAAACATATAATTACGAAAAAACTTTTCAAGAATATTTAATAATTTATCTATTTCAGCCCTTGTAATATTTAACATTGGTAAAAGAGTTAAACCTGTCAAGGATCGGTAGAGCAACAGACCTTCCCTCGCCAATAACTTTTGTATATAATCAAGCTTAATTTGACTTACAGGAATCTGTTTTTTATTATCTGTCAAATCAATAGAAATCAATAATCCAATTCCTCTAATTTCGCTAATATTTTTATGATATTTCAACTTTTCTGTTAATTGGGATTTTAAATATTTACCTTCCTTTATCACATTTTCGGAAATATTCAACCTCTCATATTCCTCTATTGCTCCTACTGTCGCTGCACAAGCAAGTACATTACCACCTTGAGTAGAACCATGTGCCAGTATCACATTGCTTTTTGTATATATATCTACTATATTTTTATGGAACGCAACGGCACCCAAAGGTAAGTAACCAGAATTAATCCCTTTTGCCATACATAAAATATCAGGAATAATATCTGTATTATAAAAATAAAAGGATTTTCCTGTTCTGTAAAAGCCGAGTGCCACTTCATCCAAAGTAATCAGTACATCAAACTTCTTGCAACATTTATATATTCTGTTTAAATACTCGATTGGCATGATTTCTACACCCGCTGATGCCAAAATTGGTTCCACAATAATTCCTGCGATATTTTGGTGATTCTCTTCTATATATTTTTCCAGTCTTACAGAATATATTTCATATTCTTCTTGTTCCATTGACTCATCCGGCACTTCCTGTAATACGATATTTTCCAAAAACGGGGCATATCTATCTGTTTCATCTCTGGTAATCCCACTGACACTCATACTTCCATAATATGTCCCGTGGTAAGACTTTTTGAAACAAATTATTAGATTTTTAGATATCTTCCCTCTAAGTTTCCAATATTCACGCATCACCTTGATAGCCAAATCAATACTTTCCGATCCCGAACAGGTGAATTGTATTTTTGAAAAACAATCAGGTAATAATCCTAAAATTTTATTTGCCGCAAAAACAACCATAGAGTTCGTATGCTCAAATAAAGAACAATATGAAATGAGGCCCAGTTGTTTTATTATGTAATCTGTTATTTTTTCATTACTATAGCCAAGAGATACATTCCATAGCCCACTACAGGCATCAATATACTCCTTTCCATTATTGTCATAAACATAAATACCCTTACCCCTGTTGAGTACCAGTTGATTAAAAAAGTTTTTTGTACTGCCTGAAAACGGATGCCATATAGGATAATTAATTTCCTTATTATTTTCCATCAGAGTTCTTAAATTTAAAGTATTCATGATACCTCCAAACAGTTCTATACAGTTGCTTTTTCCGGTTTCAATATCCACATGTATTCCATAATTGAATATTGATACCTTTCACACTCCGGATCTTTTCCCATGATTCCATCATGATTTTTTGCACATGCTCTGCAACCACCGCCGCAAAAATAACGGAACTTGCACACTTTGCAGGCAGGAATATTGTTGACATTAAGCATATCGGCAATCTCTTTTCCGTTTTTAGTTATTTCCTCAATCGAATCATTCTCTATATTGCCAATACAGTCGTCATCATCATTTAATGAGGTACACGGAAAAACTCTACCGTCATAATTAATACTTAAAGTAGCATCACCTGAGCCACAGCCGGTAACTTTATAACCATGTAACACATTGTTTAGCTGATCCGATGCAAATGTTACTGTTTGAAATTTAGTTTTCTCAGTTGCATCCACAAATAATTCTTCGGCTTCTCTTTTATAATATATTTTTTGATTCATTATTCTAATCTTTTGTTGAAACTCTTCCAGTATTTTTTTATATTCCTCCATATCGGGAGACAAATCTTCTTTATTATTCGCCCCTCTTCCTACAGGAAGCAACCTCGTTACATGCATATGATTAATATTATGAAGATAAAGAAATTCCGGCAAATTTGGCAAATCACCAATATTATATTTTGTTGCAGTAAAAGAAATATACAAGTCCTTAACTCCGAGTTTTTTAGCATATTCAATATGTTCAATTGTTTTATGTAGAGAGTATTTTCCTCTTGTACAGCTGTTTATATTTTCTGTTGTACCATCAACAGAAACCTGTAACAAATCAATGTATGGTATTATTTCAGGATATCTGTCATATCCTACCGTTCCATTCGTTATAATTTGAACATAAAACCCCATATCCTTCAAACCTTTTACAAGAGTACCAAGATCCGAGTATAGGAATGGCTCTCCTCCGCTGATTATTATTTTTTTTCTATGTTCTTTTGGAAGCGGATCCAAGAATTTCAAAACCTTTGTATGATCAAGCATTTCCATATTATTATATTTTGAATCCGAATAGCAAAACTGGCATTTTAAATTACACCTGTTTGTAACATGCACCCATATTGTGTTTGGATATTCCACTCCACTCATTATTGCAATATCACTTTCCTCATCTTCCGAAATAATAATCTTATTATTAAGAATGTCATTAATAAAATCATCAAACTGCTTTTTAAGAAATTCAACATCAAATCCCGTTTCCTCACCCAACTCCGCCAGCGAATTTTCTATGCTGTTGCCTTCTTTCATTTTAATAATCAAATCATAACCGCTGCTATTTGTTCTAAACCACTTAACCTGCTCAAAGTCAACAAACAGGTATTGATTATCCCTCATGAAAATTTCAAAATTTGTATCTAACTTATATTTAATATTATAATCAACCATATTTAATTTCATCTCCTTTTTGAACAACTCCATCCGGATATATCACACAATCAATTTCATTATTAGGAAACCACATTTTTATTTCCGAATTAAGACTCAGTTTCAGCAAAAGTCCTTTTCCAAAAACTTTTTCATCCATATCGATCAGCTCCCCCGCAAAACTTAAATTACTACTCGTCCTTATAATTATTCTTTCACTACTCACCAATATTTCCTCCTGTCATTATTCTCTCCATTCGTTCATGAAATCCTATATAAGGACGACAGAAGAAGAATATTTCCCGTTGATCCTCAATTGTGAAATTATCTGTTTCAACAATTGGATTTAAAAGCGTAAATTTATTATAGGAGTCGCTAACCATTCTCATACCGAGTTCATTCCTGTGAGCATATTGCCAAGTGCCGGGAAACGGTGTGTTATAAGAAACAGCAAGCTCAGGTTTATATTTTTCAAATAGTTCCTTTATAAAATACGCTGTTTCCCACATAGTTTCTTTTGTGTCACAGTAATGCCCCAACATAAAAGAAAGGCAAATTACAATTTTATTCCGAAAAGTACACTCTATTATTTCTTTCGCTTTTTCGAGGACAATTCCTTTTTTCAATTTGTCCAATACTTCCTGACTTCCACTCTCGATCCCATATTGTATAGCAATACAACCAGCTTCATGCATTTTTGCTAATAACTCTTCGTTTAGAGAATCGACTCTGGATTCACATTGCCATTTAACTTTCAGCTTATATTTAAAAATCAGATCCATAAATCGACTTAACCGCTCGGGTATTGCCGTAAAGGTATCATCCACTATGTAAATTTTTAGCAGTTTATTTTTAAATATTATTTTTAATAAGAGCATCTCAAGGAAGATTGATGATTCACTTCTTACCCTATAAGTAGCACCGGAAAGTGCAGTTGCCGAACAATAGATACACCTTCCAGGACATCCCCTGCTCGTTGATATATTTATATATCCGCCATATTTATTTATATCTGCCAGCTCTCTTTTTATTATCGGAAGCAGATCCAAATCAGTGATATACTTTTTAGGAGCATTTCGGACTACTGTTTCTTTCTGCCTATAAAGTAATCCATTGATCTGACTGAATTTTATGGACTTTTCATTGGTTCGTACTGCTTCGGCAAGTTCTAAAATAATCGCTTCTCCCTCTTTCATAATTACAAAGTCTACCTCTTTTTTATCTATACATTCCAACGGCTGAAGCGTAGGGTGTGGCCCCCCAAATACAATTTTAATATCTCCAAGTCCTTTTTTAAGCTCCCTGCTTAACTTGACTGCTTGATCAAAATTTTCAGTATAAACTGATATGCCTATAAATAAAGGCTTTAACTTTGTAATCAGCTCAACCAATTCCATAACCTTAATTTTTACATAACACATATCAATGACAATCGGTTCATAACCGTTTAACTCAAGATAAGTTCCAAGTGCTAATATACCTAATGAAGGATTATATCCACTTTCTTCGTTAACAAAGTCCTTTTGAATATAATTCAAAATAGGTAAATGAAGCAAAAGTATATTATTCATATTGAAGCCACCCATCCATATCATCTTCTGTACCAAGCATAATTAGATCCCTTTCTTGAAATTCTGTTATCGCTTCGCATACAACTTCTTCTATATACTCCCTGTTGTTTTTATCTTGATACTTATCATTTAATTCATTAATTATATCAATCATAGATTTATTACCATCAATAATTCTCCATATTATGCTGGATGTTTCATTTAGTAATAATTGACCGGTTATACTTTCAACTACAACATAGCCATCATTTACTTTCCATGCTAATGTTTTAAAAATCGGTATCTTTGTTAAATCCATTTTTTCCTCCTTTTGAACTATTGAGTTTAACTTCTTATAGAGTATTATTCAAAACTAATATGAAAATGTACTTAATTGCACTATCAATACATGCATGAAATAAAATACACGGAATCAAGCTTTTTTTCCGTTCATAGATATATGCCATTGTCCATCCCAAAAAATAAATTGCTATATAATTGCTGAAAACCCGAAAAACTAGCCCCTCATTCAATGCCCTAAATAATAAATTAAAGTGTGAAAATGTAAATATGAATGCAGAAATATGTTGTGCTACGCAGATTCTACATGTTTTTTTCAGTAAATTATATAGATAACCTCGAAAGAATAATTCCTCAGCTAAAGCTGCAACAAAAAATGCCTGTACAATCATGTGAATTGCCATATTATCTGAGACATTTAAGCGTTCCTGTAAATAGGGTGAAATTCTTGCCAGGCTATGATATATAAATACAATAAGCATTATAAATGTTATCTTTGCCGACTCCCTATCCAATCGGAAAGAGTTTTTTAATACATCTGATTTTTGACTACACATATA
>Ga0153948_1001855_pt1 | contig 10413 bp, 8 predicted proteins | sample TSNJ032MetaG_FD_104696 | JGI IMG/M metagenome (GOLD analysis project Ga0153948, IMG submission 104696) | Attine ant fungus gardens microbial communities from New Jersey, USA - TSNJ032 MetaG | ecosystem: Host-associated > Fungi > Mycelium > Unclassified | place: USA: New Jersey, Wharton State...
ATCCTGCATCGCGGCAAGCGCGGCAAGCGCAGCACGGCAATAACGCGCCCGCTCCGTTACGCTCAGTTCAGCCCAGGTAAGTTGTGCCGTGCGCGCGCCAGCAACCGTGGACTGGATGGCGGTTTCGCTCAAAAATGGGCGCTCGGCATAGACCGAACCGTCGATAGGCGAGATAATCTTGGCAGTGCCGCTCATCGGGCATGTCCTTCATATGGTATTCTAGATGGTGGCCGGTCAGTAGCGTTCGAAGCCGCGATGCAGTTCCCAGTCCGTGACACGGCGATCATATTCGATCTGCTCCCAATGGGCCGTGTGAACATAATGGCTGACCACATCCTCACCGAGCGCCTCTTTCAGGAAAGACGAGTTCTTGAGAGCAAGGGCGGCTTCGCGCAGCGTATAGGGAATTTCCTTTAGTTTCACCGCGCCATAGGCATCGCCCACGAAAGGCTCTTCCAGTTCAAGCTTCTCGTCAATGCCCTGAAGCCCGGCGGCAATCAGCGCTGCGAAGGCGAGATAAGGATTGAGGTCAGCCCCGCCGATACGGCATTCAATGCGGATCGCCTTGGTGCCTTCGCCGCAGAGACGGAAGCCCGCCGTGCGGTTGTCTTCGCTCCATGTGATCTTGGTTGGCGCAAAGGTGCCTGCCTGAAAGCGCTTGTAAGAATTGATGTAAGGCGCGAGAAAATAGGTGTAGTCGGTCGCATATTTCAGTTGGCCCGCCACCCATGACCGCATCAGCGGCGTCATCGTATGTGGCGCCTTCGGGTCGAAGAACAGTGATTCCTTGCCGTCGGCGCTCCAGATCGAATTGTGCACATGGCTGGAACTGCCAGCCTTGCTGTAATCATATTTCGCCATGAAGGTGATGCACTTGCCGTGCTGTTCGGCAATGTCCTTCATCGCGGTTTTCATGATCACATGCCGGTCAGCCATTTCCAGCGCTTCGGCATAGCGGACATTCAGCTCTTCCTGGCCCGGCCCCCATTCGCCCTTCGAATTCTCGACAGGAATGCCTGCCGCAGCCAGCTGATTGCGCATGGCGCGCAGAACCGGCTCTTCCTTGGTGGTGAGGTGGATTACATAGTCCTGCACATAGGGCGAGGCTGTTTCCATGGCCTGCCAGTGCTTGTTGCGCGCCGTCTTGTAGCTCTCGTCGAAAATATAGAATTCCAGCTCGGATGCGAAATAGGCGCGATAGCCGCGCTCATGCAGGCGGGCGAGCTGCTTTTTCAAAATAGCGCGTGGCGAATGGGCCAGATCGTGATGGTGGTGATCCTGCACGTCGCAAAGGACGATTGCGGTCTTTTCCAGCCATGGCGCAAGCCGGATGGTGGCAAGGTCGGGCTTCATGACGAAGTCGCCGTAACCCTTGTCCCAGCTTGCGGCGTCATAGCCCGGCACTGGCTCCATGTCGATATCGTCGGCAAGGAGATAGTTGCAGCCATGGGTTTCGTCATAGGCGGACTCCACGAAGAACGGCGCATAGAAGCGCTTGCCGATCAGGCGCCCCTGCATATCCACGATGCAGGCGAGAACCGTATCGATATCTCCGGCGGAAACGGCTTTCTTGAGTTCTTCAAACGATAGGGATCCAGCCATTCTTGTGCTCTCCAAAAAATTTCCGATGGGAAGCTCTGGCCGGGCAAACCGGCCAGAGTTGCTGGTTAGTGGGCAGTTTCGCCGACGGCCCGTTCTGCGGCTGCGATTTCAGCAGCACGCTTGGCGATCCGGTCGCCGACCGGAGGGCCCTGGAAGCGCTTGTTCTCGACGGTCAGCCAGAGAACACCGGCAAGCAGGACGAAGCCGACGACAATCCAAAGCACCTTGTCGTTTGGCGGTTGCACGGCGATGTAGAAGATCACTGCCATGCCGACGACCGACAGGAATGTCACCAGTTTGTAGAGGCCGCCCGACATCGCCCACGGTCCCGGGTGAGGCCATTTCGGCGTGCCATAGGCGAAGATTGCCAGCACGAGCGGAATGGTGAAGGACAGGAACAGGAAGACGAGCGTCGAGTTGACGACGATGGTGTAGAGATTGGTGCCGCCGATGGAGACGAACTGCGCCGCGAAAACATAGATGATTTCAAGGAAGGCAGCGGTCCAGATCGCGGCAACCGGTGTGCGGTATTTCGGCGAAACGCTGGCGAGCGTCTTGGAGCCGATCGGCATGCCGTCATCGCGAGAGAACGCAAACAACATGCGCGAAGCGGACGTAACCGTCGCCAGACCGCAGAGAAGCTGCGTGATGACGATGGCGAAATAGATCGCATTCTTCAGCGGTCCGGGCAGGATGGCGTCCATGGTGCCGAAGAACATGCCCCAGCCTTGTGCTGCGGCTGCATTCATGTCCGGGATTGCCAGCGTGATAGCGCAGATCATGATCCAGCCGACCAGCGAAGCCCAGAGTACCGCTGAAACGATGCCCCGCGGAACCGTATGTGCCGCCTTGATGGTTTCCTCGGACGTATGCGCCGAGGCGTCATAACCGGTGATCGTATAGACCGGCAACAACAGGCAGAGCAGGAACAGGTAGCCCATATTGTCGCTCTGCGGGAAGACTTCGCCGCCTGCCGCACCGGAATAGTTGGTGAAGGTCCACAACCGCGAGAAATCCAGCGCTGGCGCATAGACCAGACAGCCGACAACCAGAACGGCGGTGGTGACGAAGATGATATAGCCCGAAATGTCGGTCAGGAATGTCGTGACCTTGATGCCGAGATGGTTGAACAGAGCCTGACCGATGGTGATGATCGTGACGAAGAGCACGATGTGCCCGGCCGAGGTGTCCATACCGATAAGGTGGCCGAACGTCCCCTGAAAGAAAAAGGCGGTGCCGATATTGATCGCGCCCAGAACGGTGATCAGCCCGAGCAGGTTGAGCCATGCGGTTAACCAGCCGGTGAAACGGTTGCCGAGAATGGATGCCCAGTGATAGAGGCCGCCAGCGGTCGGGAAGGCCGAAGCGATCTGCGCCATCGACAGGGCGAACATGCCGGATATCAGACAGCCGACAATCCAGCCAATACCTGCGCCGGCGCCGCCGACAGAAGAAATAGCCTGTGCGAAGGAGTTGATACCGCCAGACAGGATACAGATGATGGAAAATGAAATTGCGAAGTTCGAAAATCGGCTCATGGAACGTTGCAGTTCCTGAGCGTAACCCATGCCATGCAGGACTTTGATGTCCTCGCTTTTATCTTTATCGGAGTAATCTGAGCTCATGGTTGTTCCCCTTTGATCTCTGCTCTCTACTCACTCATACGGATGGTACTTTCAGTCTTCTTCTCTTGTCATAAAACCTGATCAGGCTTTCAGCTTGCGGAAGATATCAGCGAGCCGTGAAGCCCATGCTGTCTGCGCCTTTGCATCAGCGATTTCGTTATTGCGGATTTCGATCATGGCGCAGGGCGCATTGCGCGGGCGCGCATGGCGTTCCAGCGTGTAATAGACGCGGTCAGAGGGCGCGTAAGGCTCGTTAACGCCCACATTGAGCGCGGAATCCTGCTTCAACGCCGCAATCAATGGCGCGGACACACGTTCATCCGCGTCGTGAATAATGCCGATCTGCCAGGGGCGGGCCACATCGCGATAGACCGGCGTAAACGAATGGATCGTGACGATCCATGATGGCAGGCCGCGTGCCGCACGCGCAGCAATCAGTTGTTCGATGCGCGCATGAAACGGACGATGCGACATGTCGATTCGCGCCGTGCGTTCAAGCGAGTTCAGCTCGTGGTTGCCCGGAATGACCGTCATTTCGCTGACCTCGGGAATGAGGTCCGGCGCGTCGAGCGGTCGATTGCAATCGATCAAAAGGCGCGACAGGCGCGACTCGACAAGCGGCGCATCCAGTGCCGCGCTCAGATGCCGCGCAACCTCAACCGCACCGGGGTCCCAGGCGATATGGGCGCTGAGGGCATCCTCGCCCAGACCCAAACCGTCGAAACGTTCCGGCACATGATTGGAAGCGTGTTCGCAAACGAAAAGCCAGGGACTTTGCCCTGTTTCGTTGACGACAAAAACCGGCTCATGCGAAGCCGGGCGTTCCTCTCGCTCGTCCGCCATCTGTCTGTTCCCTGCGCTGTAACTTATGTTACGTTTTTTGGATTTCTGCGCTATTGCGGATTATTTGATACGTCGTATGATAATTTGTCAAATATAATTTGGCTCGCAATTCACAAGTGTTGTCGGGTCGAAACGTCGAATGGAAAATGCCTTGTCGGAAAGCGCCAGCGTCGCAGAACGCATCAATGAACGGATCGATACGATGCCCGCCGGAGAGCGGGCCGCAGCCCAGACATTGATCGCCAATTATCCGATGCTGGGGTTAAAGACGGTGGCCGAATTTTCCGCGCAGGCGGGGGTCAGCTCACCGACGATTCTGCGTTTTGTGAACCGGCTCGGTTTCCAGAACTATCCCGAGTTTCAGGCGCATCTGCAAAACGAACTTGCAGCGCAATTGCAGTCGCCGCACCACCGCAACGAAAACTCGGACAAAAGCCCGGATACGGCCTATCCGGCGGTAGAACACACGCAGGAAAATATCCGCGAGACGTTCCGTCACCTTGGCGCCAAGCAGTTGCGGCAAGCGGTGGCAGCGCTTTCGAACGCCAAGGGCAATATTTATCTGATCGGCGGTCGCTTCACGGATCCGATAGCGCAATATATGACGGCGCATATGACGATCATCCGACCGCATGTGTTCCATCTTGGCGGTCAGGAAAGTATCTGGCGCGACCGTTTACTCGATATGGGAAAGCGCGATGTGCTGGTCGTTTTCGACATTCGCCGTTATCAGGACAGTCTATTGAAGCTTGCTGAAAAGGCGCGGGCGCGAGGTGTGGAGGTCATTCTTGTGACCGACCAGTGGCTGTCGCCGATTGCTCGTGTTGCGCGCCATGTGCTGGCTGGCCGCACGGCTGTGCCCTCCGCATGGGATTCGTCGGCGGCCCTGTTCGTGCTGGCCGAAACCCTCATTCGCGAAATGACCCGGATGCTGGAAAATGACAGCGCCGCGCGCATTGCCGAACTGGAAGGATTGCGCTGATTTAACGGGAAACAGTGTTCAACTCGTTTCAAAAGTGTAACTTTACGTTACTGGGTAGTCGAGAAAAGCTATTTAAGTCATTGCTAACGTTGCGTTAGGTTCGGGCTCCTCCCAACCAGAAAATATCCAGAAATTATTAGCAACATGGCTACAACCTATTCTCTTCCGGATTTATCCGGAATTCTCCCCGCGCGCAAAATAAAGGTAGGAAAAGCTGGCTTCGCCGATCGCTGGCGCATGCTTTTTCTGGCGCTTATTTTCCCTGTTATTTCGTTCGTCGTGGCCTGGGCCTGGGGCCCGGGCCTTTATGCGGATTACCAGATCAAGCAGGATCCGGTGGTGATCGAAGATGCCACCATTTTCGACGGCAATTGCCGGACAAAGAAGATGATTACCGACTGCAAGGCCAACATCTCCTATGAATATGAAGGCGAACGCCTGATCAAATCCGTCGATTTCTCTTTCGTCAGCTTTTCAAGCGGCGATTATGAAACCGATGTCGTGATGCAGAAGTCGCACCCTGAAAATGTCACGCTGTCGCTGGCTCTCGATGAGTTCTGGAACCGCCTGACGGTGGGCGTGGTCCTGCTTGGCATCATGCTTGGCTGTTCTGTCCTGTTCATCAAGCGTTTTCTCAACATTTCGAAGACGGTCGGCGCCGCGAAAAGCGAAGGGGAATTGCAGCTCTACTGGGCGAAAATTCTTTCGCGCAAGGACAACATGGGCAAGTCGCGCATCGGTTACAGCCCGCTGACCGGCGCGAAAAAGCCGCCGCATATCGTGACCGTTTTCGGCAAGAAGGAAGCGCCTTTTTTCCACTATGACGAAAAGAGCGACGAGACATTCGGCGTTGTCGCTGCGCATCCGGATGGCACACTGCCGATCCTTCTCGATGAGCAGCTTGAGCGCCTCGAACTGACGCCTGAAGAACGGGCAAAGGCGGAAAACGCGCTCGGCAATCTGGCGACTGCATAACAATAAAAAGCGCCGCCTGAAAACCGGCGGCGCTTTGCCATTCAAGTGCAGACGCGGCAGGCTTCAGTCGGCCAAGCCACAGGCACGCAGAAACAGCGTCGAGACTTCTTTTTCGATGCGCTCGAAATCCAGCGGGTCGTCCTTGCCGACTTCCATCATGCTGCGCACTTGCGTTTCAAAGTCAGCATAATGCTGTGTCACCGCCCAGATATGCATCTGGAACAGCAGCGGGTCGACCGGCTTGATACGGCCGGTATCCACCCATGACTGGATCAGTTTGACCGCGCGATGGGTGGCGGTGACATGCTTGTTCCAGTGGCGGCTGAGATAGGGCGCACCATTGGCTATTTCGGTGGTGAAAAGCCGCGACGCTTTCGGGTTCTTCTGGCTGTAGTCGAGTTTCGCCCGAATATATTGGCGGATCACCTTGGCCGGATCGTCTTCCGCGCTGGCATCGAGGAAGATATCTTCCCACTCATCGAGGATGAAGACGATAATGTCCTCGTAGAGTTCTTCCTTGCTGGAAATATAATAATGCAGCTGCGGCTTGGTCAGGCCGGCGCGTTGCGCAATGCCTTGCGTGGATGCGCCAACCAAACCCTTTTCGGCAAATTCATCGATCGCAGCGGTGCGGATCGCGCCGAGAATGCGCCGCCGGCGGTCGAGAACCTTGTCCCGTCCGGTGGGCTCAATGTCGTCATTCTCGTCGTCGATCGTCATATTTGTAACCGTGGTCGGAGGGAAGCCGCCGGGCATTTCAGAAATGCGGGCGGCTTTCCGTTTCGTGGGAAGCCTTACTGGCCCAGCTGCTTCTTGATGTCGAGGCCTGCGCCCTTGTTGACGAAGGCGTCGGTTGCAACCTTGCTCATGTCGAGTTCTTCACCGCTGACGATGCCGGACTTGCGCGCCAGCTCGTAGAACGACTTGACGCGGCTCATGTCGATTGCGCCAATGCCCTTGGTGAGAGCGTCGCCGCTGTCGATGAGTTGCAGTTCCTTGAGATTGGCCAATTCGGCGTCGAGCGTTTCCTTGCTCATATCCGCATTGTCCTTGAGGATCATCTCATAGGCCTTGCTGTGGTCGCCATACATGAAGTTGACCCAGCCTTCGATGGAAGCCGTCACGAAACGCTGCACGAGGTCGGGATTCTTGTCGACCAGATCCTGACGCGTTTCGATGGTGTTTGCATAGGTGTTGTAGCCCTCGTCGGCGAGCAGGAACGTCTTGACTTTTGCGCCTTCCTTGGCCGCATAAAGCGGTTCGGCGGTCGCATAGGCCTGCTGCACGGTCTTCTTGTCGCCAAGGAACTGGGCGAGGCTATAGCCATAAGGGCGAAGCTGTTCGTCCTTGAAGCCGAATTCCTTCACCAGCCAGGGCCAGAACGAGAACTGGCCGTCCTTGGAAATCAGGATCGTCGGTGCGTTCACCAGATCCTTGAAGTCCTTGTATTCGCCGTCATGCGCCATCAGAGCCTGCGGGTCCTTCTGGTAGAAGGCTGCCACAACCGTGGTCGGAACGCCATTGGCGACATTGTTGAAGGACAGAAGCAAGTTGCCAGTGAGCAGGAAATCGAGGCGGCCTGCGGCCAGCATCGGACGGTTGTTGACCTGCGGCCCGCCCATTTCGATCTTCACGTCGAGGCCGTATTTTTCATAGGTGCCATCGGCGAGCGCCTGATAGAAACCGCCGTGACCGGCCTGTGCCAGCCAGTTGGTGCCGAGCCTCACCTTGTCCAGCGCGAAGGCCATCTGCGCGGATAGGCCGAGCGAGAAAGCGGCGACTGCCGCAAAGAGTGCTTTTTTCATTGTTGTCGTTCCCCTGTTATCAGTTCGAAAGTGCCATATCGGCGGTCCAGCCGCGCGTTTTACCGGGATTGAGCAGACCGTAAGGGTCGGCCAGTTTCTTGAATTCGATCTGCACGCTGTCGATCTCCTTCATACCGCCATCCTCGATGGTATAGGCATGGGGATCGTAGATGTCGCAACCGTCGACCTGTTCAAGCTCGCCGATGAGGCTGTACATCGCGTCGCGGGTTTCGAAGCGCACCAGCGGCAAGCCGAAAATCTGCACTTCGCCTTCAAGGCGCGCCATTTCATGGTGCATATATTGCGTGTCGCCATAGCGCTCGATCTGGCGGTTCACCAATGCCGGGTCGAAGGGGCGCGGATAGGCAACCTGAAGATAGGTCCAGCCCGGTTCCGCCTTCAAAGCTTGAAGCGTCGTGTGGTTCCATCCGCATTCATAGGCGGGCTGCAGGCCAGCCTTGTGCAATTCGTCCAGCGTCATGGAAAACGACACCTGACCGTTGAACTCGGTCGCAAGCTCTGCAAAACGCTGGCGCTCTTCCGGCGCGATCATCGCGAAAACGGCATCCTTGTCGGATGGGAACAGATCGCCGAACTTGGTGTAGAAGCGCGCAAAGCGACGATCCACGGTGGTCAGCAGATAGCAATCGAGATTTTCTTCCAGCGCCTTGAGGCAGAAGTTCAGCGTTGCTTCATAGCTGTCGAAGAGCGCAGCGGTATGGATCCAGTCGGTCGCCTTGGTCAGCCCGATTTCCAGCTCCAGAATAATGCCGTTGGTACCATAGGCATGCTGAACCTTGTGGATATCGCGGCCCGTCAGTTCGATGATTTTCGGTTCCGGCTCGACGGTCAGAACCTTGACCGAATAGACATTGCCGTCATCGCGCAACATGCCGTGGCGCAGCGAGCCGATGCCGCCCGAACCGCCAGAGAAAAAGCCGCCAATGGTGGCGATGCGGCGGGTGGACGGATACATCAGTAGTTCCTGTCCGGTTTCGCGCACGGCGTCATCCAGACGCGAAATGCGAGCACCGCCTTCAACGCGCACCTTGCCCGGCTCAATGGCGATGATGCGGTCGATCTTGGTCATGTCGAGGATGACGCCGCCTTCAAGGGGCACGCACTGGCCGTAATTGCCGGTGCCACCGCCGCGAACCGTGATCGGAATGCGCAGTTTCGCGGCTGCTGCCGCCACGCGGCGCACTTCGTCCTGATCCTTCGGAATAACGACGAGGTCACCGACATAGTGGCCGATATCTTCGGTCAGGATCGGGCTGTACCAGAAGTAATCGCGAGAGCGCAGCTCGACCTGCTTGGGGTCGTCATAGATGCGGATGCCGTCGATTTCGGCGCGGAATGCGGCCCAATCATAGATGCGCTGCGGGGCGACAGAATTCATGGATTTCTCCCGTAAACATGGTCCGAAACAATGCCGTCGCGCCAGACACGGCGGAGGGCTTGCGGACGGCTGATGAGATCGTTGAGGTCTTCGGCGTCGTGCCAGATGAAATTGGCGGCGCCACCTGTTGAAAGCGCCTGCACGCGCTCGCTCCTGATCAGGCGTGCGGGCAGGGTGGTGATGCTGTCGAGCCATGCGTCTGGCTCCAGATGGCAGACAGGCGCTGCGAGGCGCAGGATCGCAAGCGGATCATAGTCGCCATAGGGGTAGAAGGCATCGCGCACATTGTCGGAGCCAAGCATGGCTTCAACACCGGCCAGTCGCGCTTCTTTCAACGGAGCCACACCACGAAGACGCGGCGATTTTCCGCCGATCCGGTCTTGCAGATAGAGATTGGTGGTGGGCAGCGAGACGAGTGCGACGCCCGCTTGCGCGCCGGCATCGAGAATACGCGTCAGCTCTTCCACCGTTCGCAGCGAAAGCGAACAGGCGTGGCCACACAGCACGCGGCCTGCCATGCGATGGCGACGGGCGGCATCTACGATCAGCGAAAAGCCGTCGGCCTCGACATCCAGACCTTCATCGACGTGGAAGTCGAGATCGAGATCGTTTTCGACAGCGAGACGGAACATTTCCTCGATCTTGGCGGCAAGATCGGCATTGCGATAGAAGAACGCGCCGAGCACGCCGCCATCGGCTTTCACCCGGGCCGCGATATTGCGCCCGGCTTCCAGCACCAGATCGCCGTGGACGAGGGCCGCGAGCTGAAGATCAATGCGGTCTTTCCACTCCTGACGCAGTTCGTTGAGAACCGGCCATGCGGTCGGAACTTCCAGGCTGGTCCAATCCACATGGCTGCGAATGGCGCCGACGCCCTGCACATAGGCGGCCTCAAGGCCACGGGTGGCGCGGGCGCGGATATCATCGGCATGCCAGTTCTGGCGGTCGGTGTTCATCAGGTCTATGGCGTCAAACAGGCATTCGACCTTGGTGTCGCCGTTTTGCGCGATGCGCTGGATCGTGAATGTCTTGTCGAGATGCACATGCACATCGGCCAGAAGCGGCGTCACACACCCGCCACCGGTCGACTGCGATGGCGTGATCGCGGCAATGCGGCCATGCTCGACATGCAGGTCATATCGGCCCGGACGGCCTGCGATGGCGATACCTTTCAACATATTA
>Ga0153948_1001864_pt1 | contig 10394 bp, 8 predicted proteins | sample TSNJ032MetaG_FD_104696 | JGI IMG/M metagenome (GOLD analysis project Ga0153948, IMG submission 104696) | Attine ant fungus gardens microbial communities from New Jersey, USA - TSNJ032 MetaG | ecosystem: Host-associated > Fungi > Mycelium > Unclassified | place: USA: New Jersey, Wharton State...
AAAATAAACAACCACTTTTTTCCATTGAGCTAGTAGAGAGTGTGATTAATTTTTCATAACTTAAATTGTTACACAGTATAGTATATGTCATATTAACCATTTAGTTAATGTTCTTGAATTTTCTTTCACCTTCCACTATCAAATATAGTTTCAAGCTATTTTTAAGATAACATTAAAACTGGATTCTTTTTGAAATATAATCATTAATCTTATCAATCGAAATCAAGACCTGTTGCATTGTATCACGATCTCGAATTGTCACAACATTACTTTCTAATGTTGTATCATCAATTGTGATACAAAAAGGTGTACCAATAACATCTTGTCTTCGATAACGCTTTCCAATACTTGCTGTTTCATCATATGTAACCATAAAATAGTTCGCTAACTCTTCAAATAATTGATTTGCTTTCGTTGCATGTCTTTTCTTAATTAAAGGAAGAACAGCAATCTTATAAGGAGCTAAAAATGGATGTATTTTTAACACTTCCCTACTACTTCCATCTTCTAGTTCTTCTTCATGATAGGCATCAAAGAGTATCGCTAATATGCTGCGATCAACTCCCATTGTCGATTCAATGATATAAGGAATATATTTTTCATTTGTTGTGGGATCTAAATATTCCATAGTGACACCTGCATATTCTTGATGTTTCATTAAATCATAATCTGTTCGATTATGGCTACCATTAATTTCTCCCCATCCAAAATCAAATTCATATTCAATATCACAAGCTGCTTTTGCATAGAAAGCTAATTTTTCATGATCATGATATCTCAATTTTTCTGGATTGATTCCTAATCTACAATAGAATTCTTTTGCTGCATTCTTATAATATTCATAAATCTCATTATCAGAATTAGGATGGCAAAATGTTTGATATTCCATTTGCTCAAACTCAATCGTTCGAAAAGTAAAATTTCTTGGTGTAACTTCATTTCTAAATGCTTTCCCAATTTGACCAATACTAAAAGGAAGTTTAGAACGGCTAGAACGTAAGACATTTAAATAGTTAACATATTCACCTTGTGCATTCTCGGGTCGTAAATAGATATCCGTTTTTTTCTCCTCTGTTACTCCTCTTTGTGTTTTAAACATCAAATTGAATTGTTTTATTTTTGTAAAGTTGGTTGAGTGACAATTTGGACAAGCTATTTTATGTTCTTCAATAAATTCATCCATTTCTGTTTCTGACATAGTATCTGCATTGACAGCAGGATTACTATCTTGTATTAAATTATCTGCTCGAAACCGCATTTTACATTCTTTACAATCAATTAAAGGATCACAAAAACCAGCTATGTGACCACTTGCTTGCCAAACACTAGGATGCATTAAGATATTCGCATCAATTTCATAGCTATTTTTTCTTTGTTGGATAAATTTTTTACGCCAAGCATTTTTTAAGTTATTTTTCACTTGAGAGCCTAGCGGTCCATAATCCCAAGTATTTGCTAAACCACCATAGATTTCACTTCCTTGATAAATAAATCCGTATTGATTACAGTAAGTCACTAATTTTTCCATTGTCATTCTTTTCATTTTTAACTTCCTTTCTACTATAAAAAGAAAAAGAATTCTATTTCTTAAGGACGAATATATATCCGCGGTTCCACCTTAATTATTCTAATAGAATCCCTCTTTATTTCAATTTCGCTGTTAGGTTTCCAAGCCCGTCAATGCTAATCTAATCTATTAATTTGTATAACTACTATACAATAGTCAATTATTTTTTTTTGTCAATAAATGCTATTTCAAACATATTCCCATATTATTTCTTCTTTGTTTTCCTTTTAAGCAATGTAAATGTTAATAAACTAACACCAGTTAGTGCTGCTGTCGCTGAAACAAACAACGATTTTTTCTTTCTAGGTTCTTTTGTAACCTCTTTAGCTTTATTCTTTACTTGCTTTGCTAACCAATCAAGTAAATGCACTCCGTTATCATTAGAAGGATAATTATTTAATGTAGGAATCCAAGCATGATGACCATGAACATTATTACCTTCAATTACTATGTTTGGATAGATCGTTACTATCGCCTTTCCCCCAACTCTTTTTAATCTTTCATAAGCTAGTATACTATTTTCTACTGGTACTAGAGGATCATCTTCACTATGAACCAACCAAATAGGTATGTCTTTTATTTTTAAGACTTCCTTTCTTGTTGGTAAGTACGCTGGACAGATTGGAAACGCTCCAGCAAATAATTTTGGTTTTGCTATTATTGTTTTCCATGTTTGATAGCCACCCATCGAACATCCACCTATATAAATTCTATTTTCATCTATATCCAAATGATGAACTGTTAATTCTAAAATTAAATCTAAAATCTTTTGGGTATAGTCAACAACATCTTTCCCAGTCTTTTGTGCCTCTGGTATCCAATAGGTTGGACATTGAGGAGCTACCACATAGGCACCTTTAAAAAGCTTTTGTATTTTTCTTTGTGCAAAAGCACTTCCACCTTTGTTCGCTACAATTTGAAGTAGGTTATCATCTCCGCCTTCTCCAGCTCCATGTAACCAAATGATTAAAGCTTTATTTTCTCCATCAAACGTAGGAGTATACTCACGATAATGTAAACCACTTATCGAACGTTTCGCAATAAAATTGTCAATGATATTATCTTTTATTGTATTGAATTGGTAAACTTGTTCTTTTGCTACAACAACATTACCTTCATAAATAATATCTTCTAATTGTGTTAATGTGTATGCGTAATCTAGTAATACAGATTTATTTGTATTCGTGTCGAATCCAACGGTTGAAGCTCCTTCTATTTTTTGTCCATATAATAAGCTAATCATAATATAACAACCAGATTTTTTTGGTGTTCCATTATATGTATCACTAACATAAATATTAGTAATTTTTCTCTTGCCATCATAATATATACTATGATTGTTTGGATTTTCACTAATAACAGCAACATCAAATAGTCTTCTATCAATGCTAGAAGCAAAAACTTCTTTTTCCATAGCAATAACCACTTTAATTACCTGTTGCCCAAAATTAGTTACTCTCGCAATTAAATCAAAATTCTTTTTTGCCATTATTTCACATCCTAACTAAAAAATTTAATTCGCTTCTATTATAGCAAATAAAACACTAAAAACCTAGTATCTTGAGAAAAGATAATCTATTTTTTTTAAATATATGTTTTTTCAATAAATCAAGCACATGCATTACTTTTCGTTATTATTCTTTATATTATCGATAGAACGTATAGTATCTCCTGTTATTTTTTATTACACATCCTATTTGTTTTTTACTTAATCTTTGTGATCACGTAACTAAATTAAAAACGTTAGATCATTAATACTTTTCTCCAACGTTCTTTTTACTATATATATTATGATTTTTTCTTAATTACTTTCTGCCTTGAGAACTCTTCTCTTTCTTTTTCTTCTAAGACATCGCTGATGAACTTAACAGTTTCTTTTAGATCAGGAATTGAAACATTTTGTAAAGCATTTGCACGTTTCTGTGTTTTCGAAATCGCATTTGCTAAACGATATACTGCATTCTCTACAGAAGCTAAAGCAACGGTTAACTCTTTAACCTCATGAAAGTAATGATTTGCAACATCTACCTTAGAATTTGATGTTTCTAAATCGTAAAAACAATCAAGCTTACTTGCTTTATAAATAACTTTAGGAATCTCTACTCCCATTACACTTCGAAAAGTAATAGTGACGATTCCCTCATCTACAGGTACATTATTTACTAAATCAGTGATAATACCTAATGAGATGTTTGCCTCTTGTAATGCATCATAGGCTTTTTGATAAGTTGAAATAATTCGACCCCGAATCGCTTTAACATCCTCAATTAAACTCATCATTTCTTTAATTAATATATTCCGTTTTTTATCCAACAAATCAAATCCAGTTAAAGAAAATTCTAAGGATTTTTTAGTCGCAATTAGATTTCCCTTCGTAGGTACAATTTTAGTTGTCATACTCTAATTCCTTAATCATTCTTTCTTCTTTAATTCCAAAGAAGTTTTTGGCTTCTTGATTATGATAGAATTGTTCTACTAATTGATTATCTAAACGATTTAATGCACTTTTTGGTAATACAGATAATAATTTCCAACCTAAATCTAAGGTTTCTTCAATACTACGATTTGTATCAAATCCTTGATTTATAAAGTGTTTTTCAAACAAATTACCGAATGTAATATATTGTTTATCACTATCAGATAATTCATCTTCTCCAATAACAGAAGTTAAGGATTTCACCTCTTGTACATATGCGTAACTTGCAAATAATTGATTTGATAAATCTTGATGATCTTTTCGTGTATAACCTTCTCCAATTCCATCTTTCATTAAACGGCTAAGTGAAGGTAACACTGCAATTGGTGGATAAACTCCAGATAAATGCAAACTTGCATCAAGTGTAATTTGACCTTCCGTTATGTAACCAGTTAAGTCAGGAACTGGGTGTGTAATATCATTATTAGGCATTGTAAGAATTGGAATTTGTGTTACAGAACCATCAACATCTTTAATAATTCCAGCTCTTTCATATAAAGATGCTAAATCAGAATATAAATACCCAGGGTAGCCTTTACGCCCTGGAATCTCACCCTTACTACTAGAAAACTCACGTACTGCTTCACAATAGGAAGTAATATCAGTATATATGACCAAAACATGCATTCCTAATTCATATGCTAAATATTCAGCTGCTGTCAAAGCACAACGTGGTGTTAAAATACGTTCAATGATCGGCTCACTAGCTAGATTTAAAAACATAACAACTTTCTCACTAACTCCAGCTTCTTTAAAACTGCGTTTAAAATATTCTGCAACATCATTAGTAACACCCATCGCAGCAAATACAACAGCAAAGTTTCCGTCTTCTGCATCAGATATTTTTGCTTGCTTTACAATTTGAACAGCTAATTTATCATGAGGAAGTCCAGAACCAGAGAAAATAGGTAATTTTTGACCTCTAATTAAAGTAGCAAGACAATCAATCGCTGAAATCCCTGTATTAATATAATTCCTTGGATATACCCTTGAAACAGGATTAATTGGTAAACCATTAATATCCTTCTTTTTATCTGCAAATACATGACCTAAACCATCAATTGGTTGTCCAGAACCATTAAAGATTCTTCCTAAGATTTCTTTAGAAACACTAAGTTCCATTGGTCTTCCTAATAGTTTTGTTACTGTATTTACTAATGACAAATTCGTGGTTCCTTCAAAGACTTGAATAATTACTTTTTGACCTTCAATTAAGACAATTCTTCCCATTCTAGTACTTCCATCTGCTACTTGCATTTCAACAATCTCATCGTATGATGCATTCTTAACATGATCTAGGACAACCAATGGACCATTAATTTCACTTAATCCTACATATTGTAATGCCATTATTTCATCCTCCTTTTAAGCAATTGAATCAATTGCTTTATCTATTTCATCATAATAAGCATCAAATAATTTTAATTGATCATTAGGTACATCATATTTCATTTTAATTAATCGATCAAAAATAGTTGTTTCAATAATTGATCTTACTGTTTTACCTTCACTAATAATATCTGTTGCTCTTTTATTGATATACAAAATAACTTCCATCATTTTTAGTTGTTTTTCTAATGGAACATAGGTGTCATCCTTATGAAAGGCATTTTGTTGAAGATAGCCAACTCTAATTAAATTTGCCATTTCAATAATTAGTTTTTGTTCTTCAGGTAACACATCTGGACCCATTAATTTTACAATCTCATTTAACTTGGCTTCGTTTGCAAGTATATAAGATAATTCTTTGCGATTTAATACAAAGTTTGTACTTACATTTGTATCATACCAATTCTCTAAATCATCGACATAATCACTATAACTTTGCATCCAATTAATAGCAAAGTAGTGTCTAGCATAGGCTAATGCTTTGTCTAATGCTAGAAAGCATCGAACAAATCGTTTTGTATTTTGTGTGACTGGCTCTGAGAAATCGGCTCCTTGAGGAGAAACTGCTCCTATAATTGTAACAGAACCTTCTTTTTGATTTAATGTTTCTACATATCCAGCACGTTCATAGAATTGTGATAAGCGTGAAGGTAAATATGCAGGAAAACCTTCCTCCGCTGGCATTTCTTCTAATCGGCCAGAAATCTCTCTTAATGCTTCTGCCCAACGAGAAGTAGAATCAGCCATAATAGCAACGTGATACCCCATATCACGATAATATTCTGCAATTGTGACACCGGTATAAATACTAGCTTCTCTAGCAGCTACTGGCATATTCGATGTGTTTGCAATTAAAACAGTTCGATTCATTAAAGATTGATTTGATTTTGGATCAATCAATTCACTAAATTCTTCCAATACTTGTGTCATTTCATTACCACGTTCTCCACAGCCAATATAAATAATAATATCAGCATCACACCATTTTGCAATTTGGTGTTGTGTCATTGTTTTTCCAGTACCAAATCCTCCAGGAATTGCGACTGTTCCACCTTTCGCTATAGGAAATAGAGTATCGATTACTCTTTGACCAGTCACTAATGGTTTTGAAATTGGTAATCTTTGTTTCATTGGACGACCTTGTTTGATTGGCCATTTTTGTGCTAATGTACAATCAAATAAATCTCCATTTTCTATTTTTATCGTAAGTAAAACATCATTAATCGTATATTCTCCATCTTCTTTAACAGAGATGACCTCTCCTTTTAGAGTGGGAGCAAGCATACTACGATGTTGAATTAAACTAGTTTCTTGTGTTAATGCATAAATATCTCCACCGCTTAGTTGATCTCCTATTTTAGCAGTTATTTTAACATTCCATTTTTTATCAGTTGCTAAGGATTCCACTTGACTGCCTGGATAAATAAATGCTCCTGTTTGATCCGCTAGTTTTCTTAATGGTCGTTCTATTCCATCAAAAATATTGTCAAGAATACCAGGTCCTAAAGTAGCCATAATTGGATGGCCAGTTGAGACAACAGGTTCACCCACTTTTAAACCAGTTGTTGTTTCATATACTTGGATGGTTGTAAAATCTTTAGTGACAGAAATAACTTCTCCCATTAATGCTAAATCACCTACATACACCATTTCAAGCATTGAAAAGGTAGTAGAATCTTTTACCTTAACAACAGGTCCATTGATAGAATAAATGATATCTTGTTTCAAAATAAACCCTCCTATTTAATCATTAGTTTAGAGGTTTCATAGAACCAATCTTTTTGATTATATAAAATACTTTCTAATGATTCATCGATTCTAATACCAAGATTTGTATCTTCTATAATAAAACCACCAATCGAAATATTGTCTACTACTTGTATTTCTAGATCAAAGCTAAATTCACTTAATACATCTTTGTCTTTCTTAGAAAGATAAACAATTGCTTTTTCAAATTGATAATTTTGGATGGTTTCTTTAAACTTTTCTTCCATCCAAGTTTGATACTCTTTCGTAGCAGCAAATAGTCGTAATTGTTGCTTTGCTTCTTCAAATATTTCTTTTGTATATGTTTCTCTTGTAATGATTAATTCTTTTTTACGACTCTCATTATTTTGATACAGCATACCACTAACTTGATTATTAATCTCTACTACTTTCTTTTGATAGATGGAAGCTATCTCTTTTTCAACTTCAAGTTGAATGTTAGCGATTGCTTTTTCTTTTGTCTCTTTCATGTTTTCTAGAATAGTAGCTTCTTCTTTTTGAGTGAGCGATTCTAATTCTTCTTTCATTAGTAGATAAAGTTGTTCTTCTTTGGGTTCCATAAACTTCTCTCCTATAGTTTAACTCCAATCGCCTGTGAAACGTAGTTATCAATTGTTTCACTAATCTTAGAATCACCATGTCGATCTGGTATTTCAACAAGCAACGGAGTATGTTGTTTTAATTTAATGTCATAAAGTACTTCTGGACATAATTGCATTAATTTTGTAGTGATTAAAATAATAGCGATGTTAGGATCTTTGATTCTTTTTTCTAATTCCTCTAAGAATTCTCTTCTTTCATGCACTAATGTTCCTTCAATACCTACTAATCGTAATCCAGTTAACGTATCAACATTGTCGCTACATAAATAAAATCTCATACATACGATTCCTATAAAGCATTAATAATTAAAATAGAAATTAATAAACCGTAAATAGCAACCCCTTCGCCCATGGCAACGAAAATTAAAGATTTACCAAAGTTTTTATCATTTTCTGAAATAGCTCCAATCGCTGCTGGTGCCGCTGCCGCAACAGCAAAACCGGCTCCTAAAGCTGATAATCCAGTCGCTAAAGCTGCTGCTAAGAATCCCATCCCTTGTGCATTTGTTCCTATAATAGAAGCAACCGCTACAGTAGTTTCCGCATTTGCCTTACTTACTTGGGTTATAAATACAAGTAATACCGCTCCAAAAAATCCACTAACATGTGTTACTAACCTTCTTTTTGCTTGTACTTTCGTAACGTTTCCTTTAAAGACACTAACTAATGGTAAAGATAATAAGATAACAACCATTGCTGGTAAAATAAATTCAATCATTGACATAATTTTCTCCTCCAAAATTATTTTTGTATTTCTTTTATCGTACGAAATGGAATACCATTTCCTTTATAATATCGACTAAACATTTCATAAAACTCTAAACGTAATACTTGGATACCTACAATTAGTCCTTCCAAGACCATAACAAATATATTACCAATAACTAAAACAACCCAATAGCCTACACCACCAACCATTTCCGCTAGTGTGTAGACAACCAACATCATTCCAGCATGCGATAATACAAATCCACCAACACGTAAGAATGACATTGTATTGGTAATAAATGATAATACGACTTCAAACAATTCAAAAAATCCTTCCGGAATAAAGGAACCAAAACCATTTGGAAACATTTTTTTATGTTCCATTTTTCTACAAATTGGTTCTTTTAAGAATACAAGTAAAATCGCAATAATACATAAATATAAGACAATTTTTGAAACTGCAAAGTTTAGCATCATTCCAGCTACTTGTAATAAAACACCTACATAGAAAACAAATCCACTAAGTCCATTTTTATCAAATAAGAACTCACCTAATTCTTTATTTCGAAAGGTAATATACATATTTAATAGCATTGAAATAATCAGTAAACAAATTCCAATACTAATAGCAACTAATAATAATGTCATCGTATTCCTAGAATCCATTGGATTAAAAATAGGAACTAAAATATGCTCATTACCAAATATCGAACCAAAGACGAAACCAAAGATGGCACTAGAAATTCCTAACCGTATTCCTACTTCAGCTAGTTGCATTCCCTTTAGTTTAAAAATTAAAAATGAAACAATCATTAATACGATTCCTTGACCTACATCACCAAACATAATCCCAAATAATAAGGTATATGAAATAGCCACAAAGAGTGTAGGATCAATATCATCATAACTGGGAACACCATACATCTCTACAAACATACGAAATGGTTTTATAAACCAATGACTCGATAGTTTTGTTGGTGGAGTTAAACGCAAATCATCATTCGCTGATTGAATCGTAATTTCAACACTTTCAATACCTTCAAATTGTTTTTCGAATTTTTTTATTTTCCTTTTTGGAACAAAACCATGAACTGCTAAATGTTCATCTGTGACAACAACATATTTCCATAGTGCATATGTATCTGCATACAGTTTTGCGTATGCATAGATTCGAGATACTTCATAGATATTTTGGTTAAACATATCAATGATACGAATTCTTAATTTTTCTTTTTCTTTTTTCGCAAAATCAATTTCTTCTTGAATTTCTGCAATTGCTATTTCTGGGCTTCCATGTACAAATTCAGGAATACGAATTCGTTCAAAATAAACGGAAGCAAAGATATTGTCTACCCTTGTTTCATGCTTTGGCGTAGTCAAATACATACACCAAGTATATTCGTCATCTACTTGAAACACTTTATAAATAAATGGAGCGTTCTGATAGATTTCTAATTTTTCTACATTGGCATTTGCTATTTTTCCAAAACGAATTTGAAGATATTTGCAAGAAAATAAATCATCGAAACTAACATCTAAATTGATAGCATGATGTAGCTGAATAATCGTTTCTTCATTTTCTGTAATAACAATATCTAACTCATCAATAACCTTAGTGATTTGATTGACTTTCAACATTAGATGATCAATTATATCTTTATCTTTCTGAGGATTTACTTCTGTAGCATTTGCTTTACCTTTTTCAAATTCAATACCATAGTTTTCTTTTATTGTCGTTAATTTATTTAAAATTTCTTCATATACATTCTCTTGCTGATTATCTACTGAAGTTTTCTCAATAAATTTACTAGCAGGTTCTATATGAAAATTATCTAATTCTAATATCTTTAATAATACTTCTTTTGAAACTTTCCTATCAAAATGT
>Ga0153948_1001866_pt1 | contig 10387 bp, 8 predicted proteins | sample TSNJ032MetaG_FD_104696 | JGI IMG/M metagenome (GOLD analysis project Ga0153948, IMG submission 104696) | Attine ant fungus gardens microbial communities from New Jersey, USA - TSNJ032 MetaG | ecosystem: Host-associated > Fungi > Mycelium > Unclassified | place: USA: New Jersey, Wharton State...
CAGGAACTGCTGCACCGCAATGGCGGCGTGTTCGACGAAGAGATCGCCACCGCCCTGCAGCGCACCGGCAGCCGCCTGCGCGAACTGCGCAGTGAGTGGGAGCGCCCGCCGCACAAGCCGGTCGCCCAGCAGACCATGGGTGCTGGCACGGTCGAGCTGTTCTGATCCTGATGTCCGCTGCCGTTGCCGGCAGCCCGCAAGGCCCCGGTTCGTCCGGGGCCTTTGCCTGTAACCTGCCGTTGGATGCATCCTGTACGCGCACCATGACCCTGATCCGCGCCCTGCCCTCCCTCGCCGACACCGACCGCCCGCGCAACGCGAGCGTCCGTGAGCAGCTGCAGCAGTTGGAAGAGGTGGCACGCGAGGAGATCCGCGAGCTGCAGCAGCTGGCGGATGCGCGGCCTGGCACGTCGCGGCCGGATGAGGCGCTGCTGGGACTGGCGTGGGACCTGGGCCTGGACGGCAACTCCCTGTAGATCCACGCCATGCGTGGATAGCCTTCACCACCACCCGCTCCAAACCCATGGCATGATCCGCCCACGCCCTTACGGCTGGACACGGAGTGTCGTCGCATGAGCACCACGGTCATGACCTGGCTGGGATTTGCTGCGATGGCGCTCATCGCGGTCACCTTCACCTGGCGTCCCGCCTACGCCACCTTGCGGCCACCCCGGCATCGACCTGTCGCGTTCCTGTTCGGCAGCCTGCTCTTCATGCTGATGGCCTTTCTATGCGCCTGGATGGCGGCAAGTGCGATCAATACCGGGCATGTCCATCTGAGCCATCACCGCGCCGGCACCATTGACGTATGGCGGGAGATCGAGCCGGTGACGTATTGGCTGATCATCGTGGCGGCGTATGTGTTCGGACTGCTGATCGCCAGCTATTCGATCGCAGGCATCGCATTGATGAACCGGTAGATCCACGACTTGCGGGATGGCTTTCATCTGCCGGCTCTCGCCGCAACATCCACGCATGGCGTGGATCTACTGGCCTGGCGTAATCGCTGTGGCATGATGCCCTGGACTCGCTCATGGAAGACCGATGGCCATCGCCCTGATCGCAGTGCTGTTGATCGAGACCGCCCTTCTGATGGCTTGGGTGGCCGGCTATTTCAGCTGGGGCATCACCCTGTTCAACGAACGCATCGCGGCATCACCGGCCATGCAGGCCCGGCTCTCGCTGGGCAGCCTGGAACGTGACCTGCCGCAGGACAAATGGCAGCGCCTGGCCTTCCATGCGCTGCCCGACGGCAGCATGGCATTCCGTGAGAGTTTTGCGCCGAGCTTCGGCCTGCGCTACTTCCCGGTGATGCGTGGACGCATCGTACTCAACGCGCGACGGCACGAGGTGCGGGTGATCGGCCTGTGCAGCTGGTTCGTGGCGATCCTGTCGCTGCTGCTGTTGCCGCTGGTGGCGATGCGCCCGATGGTGGCGCCCATGCTGCTCGTGCTGCCGTTGTTCCTGGCCAGCTATCTGGTCCAGAAGCGCCGCTATGCGGCCATCGTCGAGGCGCTGCGCATGCAGTTGAAGGCGGAGTTTCCGAAGTAGATCCACGCCGTGCGTGGATGATCGCGAGGTGCCGGCATCCGTGCCGACCAACGGTCGGCACCCACCAGAGCAGGTGCCTGTATCTGAAGTAGATCCACGCCATGCGTGGATGATCGCGAGCACCAGCATCCGTGCCGACCAACGGTCGGCACCCACCAGAGGAGTTGCCTGTATCTGAAGTAGATCCACGCCATGCGTGGATGATCGCGAGGTGCCGGCATCCGTGCCGACCAACGGTCGGCACCCACCAGAGCCTGGCTACACCAGCGTCCGGCTGTCAGCGCACCAGCACGGCTTCGCTGCTGGCGTCGGTGCGCACCGGTGCCGGGTGCTGCTGGCGCAGCCATTGCGCCAGGTCGCGCGGGCTGAGCGGGCGCGAATACAGGTAGCCCTGGATCTCGTCGCAGCCCTGGCGGCGCAGCATGTCTTCTTCCTGGTGCGTTTCCACGCCCTCGGCCACCACCTTCATGCCCAGCGCGTGACCCAGGTGCACGATGGCCTGGGTGACTTCGGCCGTGCCAGAGTCATGCAGCATGCCCTGCACGAAACTGCGGTCGATCTTCAGGCGCCCCACCGGGAATCGATTGAGGTAATTGAGGTTCGAGAAGCCGGTACCGAAGTCGTCCACCGCCAGCGGTACGCCGTGCCGTTCCAGCACATCGAAGCAATGGCGCAGGATGTCGGTGTCACGGATCAGCGCCGACTCGGTCAGCTCCAGCTCCAACCGCTGCGGCGGCCAGCCGTGGGCATGGCAGATCTCGATCACACGTTCGGCGAAGCCGCGATCACGCAGCTGCACCGCCGATACATTGACGGCGATGCGGTCGAAGCGCAGTCCAGCGCGGTCCCACGCGGTCGCCTGACGGCAGGCTTCATTCAACACCCAGTCGCCGATGCGGACGATCTCGCCGCACTTCTCGGCAATCGGTATGAACTCGGCCGGGCTGCAGTAGCCGATACCTGGGCGATGCCAGCGCAGCAGGGCTTCGATCGCTGGCGGTTCGCCCTGGTGCGCGTGCAGCAGCGGCTGGTAGGCCAGGCTGAACTCTTCGCGCTCGATCGCACCGTGCAGCGCGTGCTCAAGCTCCAGCTTGCGCTGGATGCGGGCCAGTGCGTCCTGGCTGTAGTACTGGTAGGTGTTGCGCCCGGCCTCCTTGGCCGCGTACATCGCGGCGTCGGCGGCGCGCAGCAGTGAATCGAAATCGGTCTGGGCATCGCCCAGCATCGCGATGCCGACGCTGGCGCCGACCTTCAACGTGGTCTCGCCACGGCGCAACGGCTCGGCCAGCGAGGCAATCAGCTTGCGGGCGACATGCCCCGCATCTTCCGGCTCGGCCAGGTCGCGCAGCACGACGATGAACTCGTCGCCACTGAAGCGGCCGAACAGGTCGTTGTTGCGCAGGTTCTGGTGCAGGCGGGTGGCCGCGGCCTTCAGCAGCGCATCGCCGGTGGCGTGACCGAAGCTGTCGTTGATGGTCTTGAAGCCGTCCAGGTCGATGAACAGCATCGCCAGCGAGGTACCGCGGTCGCGCGCTTCCTCGATGGCTTCGGCGGTCTGTTCGCCGAGCAGCACACGATTGGGCAGGCCGGTCAGCAGGTCGTAGTGGGCCAGCAGCTCGATGCGCTCGTTGGCCTCGCGCTCGCGGGTGATGTCACGGAACAGCACCACGAAGCGCGGCGGCAGGCCATCACGACGATCCAGCTCGATCAGCACCTGCACCCAGACACGCAGGCCGGACTGGCGGTAGAAGCACAGGTCCAGCTGCTCGGGCAGGCCGCCGCCGGCGATGCGGACCAGCGCCGCCTCGAACGCATCGCGTGAGTCTTCGGTATACAGCGCCATCGCCTGATCGAGGGTGATCGGCTCTTTGCGCAGGCCGTGGATGCGATAGCACTCCTCGGTCCACTGCATGTGCCGGGTCTGTACCTCGATCTCGCAGCCGCCGATGCGGCCCAGCGCGGAAACGCGGTTGAGCAGCTCGGTGCGCCAGCGGATCAGCGCGTCGGTCTGGTGCTGCTCGGTGATGTTCTGCACCTGGCCGAGCAGGCGCTTGGGTTGCCCGTCCATGTCCAGCAGCGGCTGCATCCACAGGCGCAGATGCTGCGAAGGTTCATGGCCGCGGGTCAGCTCCAGCTCGAGATTGGCAGCACGGCCGTCACGCCACAGGCGCCGCCATGCCGCGCGCAGCGCACCTCGGGAACGCGGATGCAGCTGCTTCAGCCAGCGCCGCTGGCCGGGCACGGCGCCCTGCTCCAGCGCCAGCAGCGAGCGCAGTTCCGGCGACCACCAGAAGTGGCCGCTGTTGGGGTCGAACGACCAGCTGCCCATGCTGGCGATGCGCTGGGCCTCGCTCAGGTGCAACTGCTGTTCCTGCAGCAGCGATTCGAGCTGCTTCTGCTGCTCGATATCGGTATGTGTACCGACCATGCGCAATGGCTGGCCGTCGGCGGTGCGCGCAACCACGCGGCCGCGATCCAGCACCCAGCGCCATTGCCCGTCGGCCTGGCGGAAGCGGAACTGCGCGCTGTACTGCTCGCTGCGCCCACGCAGGTGCTCGTCGAGCGCGGCACGCACCTGGGCGATGTCCTCGCTGTGCACGCGCGACAGCATTTCGGTGGCGGTCTCGTCGCCCAGCGCCGGCGTGCGCGCCACGCGGTCACTAGGGATGTCCCAGTCCCACAGGCTGTGGCCAGCACTGTCCAATGCCAGTTCCCAGCGCCCACCACCGTCGACCGGCACCGGCTCGGGAATGCTCAGGGTGAACGCCAGCAGATTGCCTGCGCCGTCGTGCACGGCGCGCAGGTGCCCATCGTAGTGTCCACGCGGGCCACCCGGCAGCGTGCAGGCCACGATGCCGCCATCGGCAGCCATCAGGCGCAGATCTTCCAGCATCGGCGCGTAGGCAGCCACGGTGGCCGGCAGGCCATGCTCGCGCGCAGCCGGATTCGCCGCCAGTGGGCGCCCAGTACGGTCGACGATGACCAGCGCCGACGCAAGCGGGTGCTGCAGCAGGCTGGCGATGATCCCTTGGTCCACGCGATCTTGCTCCGGATGACACGCCCGTCAGCGGGGCACGCAGTGGTTAACGGCGCCTGCGGCGGATAATTGAGTGGTCACGGCACGCTGCGGGGTAAGATGACCGGCGCCCCTTTCACCCGCCCCGTCCATGCCCGCAGAACCGACCGGCAACGCCCCAGTTCCCGACCCGCGGATGGCGCAGGCGCTGAGCCGTGACCGGCGCCGGGTGGTGCTGAGCTACCTGGCGATGGCACTGGCCTGGATGATCTCCACCGACAGCGTGGTGCAGGCGCTGGTGCCGGACCCGCAGCAGGCGGCCCTGTGGCAGGGCCTGAAGGGTTCGTTCTTCGCGCTGGCCAGCGCGGGCCTGCTGTACCTGCTGCTGCGCCCGCTGGCCGAACACGTGCTGCATACCCATGCGCGCCAGCAGGCCTCCGAGCTGCGCCTGCGGCAGATGTTCGAGGGCAACCCCGGGCCGATCCTGGTCTACGATCTGGACACGCTGGCGATTCTCGATGCCAACCCCGCCGCCTGCAGCGCCTTCGGCTGGGACCGCGACGAGCTGCTGGAACAGACCATCGACGCCCTGTGGCCACCGGGCCAGGACCAGGCACTGCAGACCAAGCTGGAGGCGATCCGCGAGGCGCCCGAGGAGCTGTGCATCCTCCGCGCGCAACTGCAGCTGCGTGATGGCTCGCTGCGGCAGATGGAACTGCGCTCCAACGCCATCAGTTACGACGGCCACAACGCCCGCCTGCTGATCGCCATCGACCGCACCGCCGAGGACCTGGCCCAGCTGCGCCGCGACCAGGCGCTGGCCCGGGTGGAGGAAGCCCATGAGCTGGCCCGCATCGGCGCCTGGGAGCTGGATCCATCCACCGGGCTGGGCCGCTACTCCAACCAGGTCTATCGCCTGCTCGGCCGCCGCCCGCCCGAGGCCCGCCGTTGGCACCGCTTCGATGAGCTGCTGGTGCCGGCCGACCCGGCCACCGCCACCCAGACCGAACAGCTGCTGGCCGAGTTGTGCTGCGGCGAGCCGGTACAGGTGGACGTGCTGCTGCCGCTGCTGTCGATGGATGGGCGAGCGTTGATGGTGCACCTGCGGGCGGCCAGCGGTATCGATGAAGCCGGCCGCAGCCGCGTGCTGGGCACGCTGCAGGATGTGACCGAGCGCGAGCAGTCGCGGCGCCTGCTGCGCGAGCGCGAGGAACAGTTCCGCGAGCTGGTGCGGGTACTGCCCGACGGCGTGGTGATCCTCTCCGACGAGCATGTGCTGTACGCCAACGCCTGGGCCGCCGGCCTGTTCGGCTACGGCAGCCACACCCTGCTGGGCGAGCCGCTGTCGGCACTGGTCGCTGCCGCCGACCTGCCACGGGTGCGCAGCCAGCTGCGCGCCGGCCAGCCCCACCTGGGGCCGGGCCACAGCAGCGTGGTGGCCATGCAGCGTGGCGACGGCCGCAGCTTCCATGCCGGCCTGGCGGTGGGCGAAGTGCGCTACGGCGGCCGCGACTGCAAGCTGCTGATCGTGCGCGACCTGAGTGATTCCGAACGCACCCGCAGCGCGCTGGAAACCAGCAACCGCGAACTGCAGGCGATGGCCGGCCGGCTGTTCTCGCTGCAGGAGGACGAGCGTCGTGCGATCTCGCGCGACCTGCACGATGACATCGGCCAGGCCATCACCGCGATCAAGCTGTCGGCGCATGCGGCGCAGGATGAGGACGATCCAAAGCGCCGTGGCGAGGATCTGGCGCAGATCGTCAGCCTGGCCGACACCACCGTGGCCAAGCTGCGCGACATCTCAACCCTGCTGCGCCCCCCGCAGCTGGATGCACTGGGCCTGGAGGCGGCGTTGAGCTGGCAGGCGCGGGTGCTGTTCCGCTCGTCGCCGGTGGAGCTGCTGGCCGAGATCGAGCCGCTGCCGCACCGCCCCGACAACAGCATCGAGCAGGCCTGCTTCCGCATCGCCCAGGAAAGCCTGACCAATGCGCTGCGCCATGCACGCGCCAGCCAGGTCCTGCTGCAACTGCGCGACGTCGGCCAGCGCGGCCTGCACCTGCAGATCCGCGATGATGGCGAGGGCTTCGATCCCAATGGCCCGCGCGGCCTCGGCCTGATCGTGATGCGCGAGCGCGCGCAGAGCGTCGGTGGCCACGTGCGGATCGAATCCGCGCATGGCGAAGGCACCCTGATCGACGTCCACCTCCCCTACCAGGCGGCCAGCATGGCTGCCGTCGATTCACCGGAATACTGAGCCTATGTGGAATCCCAACCTGCCCCCGGTCAGCATCGATGATGCCCCCGACCGCCTTGGCGCCGGCAACCCCGAGCTGCAGGCGATGGTTGCCGAGGCGGCCTCCGGCGGCATCTCACTGATGCTGATGCACGTGGACATCGACCACTTCGCATCGGTCAACGAGAACATGAGTGCCGAAGTGGGCGACCAGGCGCTGGTACTGGTGGCGCAGCGCCTGCAGTCCTACCTGCGCGGGCGCGGCAAGCTGTGGCGGCATGGCAGCGACGAATTCCTGATCGCGGTGCCCCGCACCGCAGATCTGCCGCTGCCGGAAGATTTCGCCGAAGAGATCCGCCAGCAGATGGAGCTGCCGCTGTCGGTGCTGCCGTACACGCTGTTCATGACCGGCAAGCTGGGCGTAAGCCTGTGCCCGGAGCATGCCAGCAGCACATCGCGCCTGCTCGACCATGCCGAGGATGCGCTGTACCAGGCCGCCCGCGAAGGCGGCAATGCCGTGCGCATCCATGCGGTGGACACACCGCCGAGCGCACACAGCGAGAGCATCATCGCGCGCCAGATCGTCGATGCCATTCCCAATGGCGAACTGAAGCTGCGCTACCAGCCGCTGGTGAGCGCCCGCGACGGCCACGTGGTGGGCATGGAAGCGCTGCTGCGCTGGCAGTCCCCTACCCTGGGCATGCTGGTGCCGGAACGTTTCATGCGCACCGCCGAGCGGCTGGGCATCATCGTGCAGATCGGCACCTGGGTGCTGGAAGGCGCATTGAAGCAGGCACGGTTGTGGCGCGACCAGGGCTTCGATGACTTCACCATCGCGGTGAACGTGTCCACCCTGCAGTTGCTGCGGCCGAACTTCTTCGCTGAAGTGATGTCCCTGCTGCAGGCGGCGGGCGTACCTGCGCAGATGCTGACGCTGGAGATCAATGAGAGCGCGCTGACCAACAACGTCAATTTCGTCCATGAAACGCTGGCCAACCTGCGCAACGAAGGCATCAGCCTGAGCCTGGACAATTTCGGCACCGGCGATTCCAGCCTCAGCGCGCTGGTGCGCTACCCGGTGGACAAGCTGAAGATCGACCGCAGCTTCATCAAGAGCGCGCCGGCCGGCAATCGCGAGGCGGCCATCGCCCGCGCAATCATCGCCATGGGCCACCAGCTGGGCATGACTGTGATCGCCAACGGCGTGGAATCGCAGGCCCAGCTGGGCTTCCTGCGCCGCAACGACTGCGATGTGTTCCAGGGCTACCTGTTCGGCGAACCGATGTCGGCCGATGCCGCCGGCATGACCCTGCGCCGCCGCTACCTGCGTCCGGAAGCCTTCGCCGAGACGCGCCCGGACCGTACGCTGCTGCTGCTGGATGATGAGGAAAACGTGCTGCGCTCGCTGGTGCGCCTGTTCCGCCGCGACGGCTACCGCATCCTGGCGGCAGGCAACGTACGCGATGCGTTCGATCTGCTGGCGATCAACGACGTGCAGGTGATCCTGTCCGACCAGCGCATGAGCGACATGAGCGGTACCGAGTTCCTGGGCCGGGTGAAGATGCTGTACCCGGATACGATCCGCCTGGTGCTGTCGGGCTACACCGATCTGAACACGGTGACCGACGCGATCAACCGCGGCGCGATCTATCGCTTCCTGACCAAGCCGTGGAACGACGACGAGCTGCGCAAGCACATCCACCAGGCGTTCCGCACCTACGAGGAACAGCGCCGCAGCAATGCCGGGCCGGCGCCGGTGGAAACCGGGGATGGTGGCGAGGATCGGCCGCTGCGGTGATGATCCCCTCCGGTAGAGCCGGCCGCTGGCCGGCTGCTCTGGGGTGCCTGGCTGGATGAGGTTGCCGGCCAGCGGCCGGCACTACCAGGTGCGGTCAGCGCGGCTGCTTCACGGGCAGCACCACGCGGAAGCGCGAGCCCACGCCCGGGGTGCTGTCCAGGTCGATGCGGCCGTGGTGCTTGTTGATGATGCTGTAGGAGATCGACAGGCCCAGGCCGGTGCCGCTGCCCACCGGCTTGGTGGTGAAGAACGGGTCGAAGATGCGCTGGCGCAGTTCCGGCGAGATGCCGCCGCCGGTGTCTTCGAATTCAACCCACACGTGATCGCCATCGACGCCGGTGCGCACGGTGATGGTGCCGCGCTCGGCGATGGCATGGCCGGCGTTGAGCAGCAGGTTCATGTAGACCTGGTTCAACTCCGACGGCAGGCACTCCACCAGCGGCAACTGGCCGAACTCGCGCACCAGGGTGACCTTGTACTTGAGTTCGTTCCAGATGATGTTGATGGTCGATTCCAGGCCCGCGTGCAGGTCGACCAGCTTCCACGACTCGTCGCGGCCGGAATACGAGAAGTCCTTCAGGTCGCGCACGATGCGGGTGACGCGCTCGATGCCTTCGCGCGATTCCGCCATCAGCTGCGGCAGGTCGCGGCTGATGAAATCGATGTCCAGGCGGTCACGGATGTCATCGATTTCGGGAATCAGCGCCTTCGGGTCCGGCGCGCGCAGGGCGCGCTCGTAGGCTTCGATCACGGTGAACAGGCTGCGCAGGTATTCCTGCAGGCTGCCCAGGTTGGAGTGCACGTAACCGATCGGGTTGTTGATCTCGTGCGCGACGCCGGCGGCCAGCTGGCCGATCGAGGCCATTTTCTCGGACTGCAGCAGCTTTTCCTGGGTGCCATTGAGGCGCAGGTAGGCCTGGCGCAGCTCGGCGTGGCGCTGCTGCAGTTCGCGCTCGTAGTCTTCCTGCCCTTCGATGTGGCGGAACAGGGCCAGGAAATGCCCTTCGCCGACCGGACCATGGTGGTACAGGTGGGCGATGACCACGCCCTCGCCCAGCGGCAGGCTGCCATTCCAGTGGCCATGCTGGCGGGCCTGTTCCAGTGCATCGGGGGGCAGCAGTTCGCGCAGCCGCTGCGGCGGCGGCAGCCCGCCGTCCTCGCCACTGGCCAGCAGATTCTGTGCGGCCGGATTGGCCAGTGCCACCTGCCCGTCATCGGTGAACAGCAGCAGGCCTTCGCGCAGGCGCTCAAGCAGGGCCTGCAGCACCGGCTGCGGCGGAAGGGGGGCGGTAACCAGGGCGTTGGCAGCGGACACGGCGACTCGGGGCGTTCGAACAGGCGCCCAATATACGCGGTCATGCAGCGGGCTTCAGCCCGCCGGGAGGTGTTGTGCGACCGCCGTCGCGTCAGGCGACGGCGAGTGGCCGGCCGATGCTGACCGTGTGCGACTGGCCCTTGGCATCGTAGGCCGAGGCGTCTTCGGTGCGGCCGAGCTGGCGTAGCGCCCAGTTCACCTCGCGGCGGCGGCGCGACAGCAGTACGCCGTTGGCGCGGTTGCGCTCGGCCAGTTCCTGCAGCTGTTCGCCCTCGCCCACCGGTGGCGCGCCTTCCAGCGCACGCAGCGCTTCCAGCTTGGCGCCTGTGGCCCGGATCAGGGCGTGCACGTCGTGCTCGACCAGGGCCTGGCGCTCAACGTCCAGGGCCTGGGCGAGACGCTGCAGCGGCTCGCTCATCGCCGCAGTCATCCGTGCAGCTGCTGGTCCAGATCGAGCATGCGCGATGCGATCGC
>Ga0153948_1001868_pt1 | contig 10386 bp, 8 predicted proteins | sample TSNJ032MetaG_FD_104696 | JGI IMG/M metagenome (GOLD analysis project Ga0153948, IMG submission 104696) | Attine ant fungus gardens microbial communities from New Jersey, USA - TSNJ032 MetaG | ecosystem: Host-associated > Fungi > Mycelium > Unclassified | place: USA: New Jersey, Wharton State...
GACGGGCGGTCGATTATGCCACGTTCCATCTTTCCGCCGCAGCCTGGTTCGCGACCCATGCCCGCAAGGACGATATTTGCGTTATTTGCACCGACCCGCCTTTGCTGTCGGTTTCGGCTGCACTGCCAATCCGGCTTCGGCGGGCAAAGCTCGTCAACTGGGTGATGGATCTTTTCCCTGAAACCGCCATGGAACTTGGGCTGGTCAAACCGGGCAGCGCATCGGCAAGGCTGGCGTTGGCGCTGCGCAACTGGTCCATGCGCCAGTCGGCGCTGACGATCTGCCCGATTGAGCGCATGTCGCGTTATCTGTCTTCAACGGGCATAGCGCGCGAGAATTTGAGCGTTGTGCATCATTGGGCGGATCGCAACGAGATCATGCCGGTGGCCCCATCAGAAAATCCGCTGCGTCGCGCATGGGGATTGGGGCGCAAATTCGTCATCGGTTATTCCGGCAATTTCGGGCGGGCGCATGAATTCCAAACTGTCCTCGATGCAGCCGAACGGCTCAAACATATGAAAAGCATCGTCTTCCTGATGATCGGGGAGGGGCAGCAGCGGGGCTTTGTGGAAAGCGAAGTCAAACGGCGCGGCTTGACCAATGTGATGATGAAGCCCTTTCAGCCTGTCGAAAAACTGTCTGAAAGTCTCGGCGCCGCCAATGTTCATCTGGTTTCGCTCAAGCCGGAACTGGAACACTGCATTGTGCCGAGCAAGTTCTACGGTGTTCTGGCGGCGGGCCGTCCGACAATCTTCATTGGCGATCCCGATGGCGAGATAGGCTCAATCGTTCGCGATTTCGAATGTGGTGCAGCATTGCGTCCAGGCGAAGTGGATCGTCTCGTCGATGCGGTCCTGCACATGCGCCATTCAGCGGTTGGGCGCATGACCATGGGTAACAATGCGCGCTATCTGATGGAGACCGCCTATTCCCGCGAATATGGTGCAGCCATGTGGCAAACGGCAGTCGCTCGGCTGGAAGAGAAAAGCGTGCCCGCAGCAATGCCGGTTCTGGATCGCAAGTTCCAGTCGGGAGAGCTTCGATGATGGATGGCTCAGTCGTCGTCAGCCAGCTTGGTGCGCGTATGCATTATGCCGTACCGCGCATTTTTGCCGACCGGCAGAGGCTTGCGCATTTCTATACCGATATATGCGCCCTGCAAGGCTGGCCGCGATTGTTGAACGGCCTGCCGCCGACAATGCTGCCGACCGCCGTGCGGCGACTGATTGGCCGCGCGCCGCAAGGCATCCCGCAGGAACAGATGACGACTTTTCCGGGCTTCGGCCTGCATTCGGCTGTGCGCAGGCTTGCCAACCAGACCGGCCCGAAATCGACGGCCAATGCCATCTGGGCGGGGCAAAGATTTGGGCAACTCGTGGCGGGCAGCGGGTTCCATGGTGCGAGCGGGGTCTATGCTTTCAGCGGTGAAGCGCTGGAACAGCTGACCGCAGCGCGACAAGCCGGGCTATGGACCGCCGTGGAACAGATGATCGCGCCGCGCACGGTGGTTGATCAGTTGGCCTGCGAAGAGGAAGTGCTCAATCCCGGCTGGCATTTGTCCGTCGCAGACGATGTGCATGCCGATGACTTTGCAGCACGCGAAAGGGCTGAATGGGCCATTGCCGACGCTGTGGTCTGTCCGTCGGAATTTGTGGCGCGCCATGTGATCGAGGCCGGATGCCAGCCGGATAAGGTGGTGGTGGTGCCCTATGGAGTGGACAAACGCTTTCCGCTTGATCCGTCGCCGCGCTTGCCGGGGCCGCTGCGGGTGCTGACGGTTGGCGCGGTGGGGCTGCGCAAAGGCTCGCCCTATGTTGGCGCGGTTGCCAAGACGGTGGGGGATATCGCGCAGTTTCGCATGGTCGGGCCTATCGATGTGCAGCCAGAGGCGGTTGCGACCTTGTCGGCCAGCGTGGAGCTGACCGGCCCGATACCGCGCAGCGAAATACGAGCGCAATTTGAGTGGGCGGATGTGTTTCTCTTGCCGTCGCTTTGCGAAGGGTCGGCCACCGCCGTCTACGAAGCGCTGGCCGCAGGCCTGCCGGTCATTTGCACCGACAATACCGGCAGCGTCGTGCGGCACGGCGTCGATGGCTACATTGTGCCGATACGCGATGTGGCTGAAACGGCGGATATTCTCAAACAACTGGCCGGCAATCCGGCCATGCTGGCCCGGATGAGCGACAGCGCGCGCGAGCGCGCCGCCGATTATACGGTCGCGCGCTATGGCGAGCGCCTTGTTGCAGCACTTTCGCAGCACACACGGAGATTGGCGGCATGAAGATTGTTCACGTCATCGGTTCCTACGATCCCGCCAAAGGCGGTCCGCAGGCCGTCATTGTAAGGCTTGCAGCGGCACAGGCTGCGCTTGGGCATTCAGTGACAATTGTCAGCTATAGCGACGAAGACGTGAACCGTCGCGCTGCCAAGGCGGCTGAAACAATACCGGATTTCGACAAGGTGCAGACCTTGCTGCTGCCCATGCCCGATTTGCGGGAAATGCTGTTGGGAAGCCGCGCGGCAAAGGCTATGGCGCAACTCATCCGCTCGGCGGACTTTGTGCATCTGCACGGCGTTTGGGAAACCAATTTGCTGCGAGCTTCCATGCTGTGTCGGCGGTTCGGTGTGTCTTACTGCATCTGTTGTTGCGGCATGCTGGATGTGTGGAGCATGCAGCAGCGATCATGGAAGAAAAAGCTGGCGCTCGCTCTGGCATTTCGCCGGATGCTCGATGGCGCGGCCTTCATTCAGGCGCTCAACCGCGATGAAATCGAGCTGATGCGACCACTAGGTCTCACGCCGCCAAGCCTGATCATTCCGAATGGCATTTTCCTCAATGAAGTTGAAGGTGGCGCCAGCGGAGCGAACAGTGCGACACTGGCGAAATTGCCGAACCGGCGCTTTGTTCTGTTTCTGTCGCGGCTGCATTACAAGAAGGGTCTCGACATTCTGGCCGATGCCTATCGACGGGTTGCGCCTATCCTGCCGGATGTCGATCTCGTGGTTGCCGGGCCGGATGGCGGTGCCGAACATGATTTTCGCGAACAGATCCGCCAATATGGGCTGGAACAGCGCGTGCATCTGGTTGGCGGTCTTTATGGGCCGGACAAGATTGCAGCGCTGAAACGGGCGGCCTGCTTTTGCCTGCCCAGCCGGCAGGAAGGGTTCAGCGTGGCTATAACCGAGGCGCTAGCCTGCAGTGTGCCGGTGGTGATCACCGATGCCTGCCATTTTCCGGAAGTCGCCGAAGCGGAAGCGGGCGTGGTCTGTGCCGTGGATGCCGAAGCCGTCGCGGCAGGGCTGATGCAGATTCTGGATGATCCCACGCGGGCCGTCTGGATGGGTGAGGCGGGCCACAAGCTGGTTCGTGACAACTACACCTGGCCGCGTATCGCGGCGCAAACCATCGATGCCTATCAGTCCTATCAAAAGCGCAAGGCAGGCTCGATCATGGGCGGGAACGGCTACAGCCTCATCCGCGAGCGTCGGATGGGGCCGGTTTAACCACCATTATCAAATAGCTTTTCGTCTTTGTCGCACGGGTTTTGCCGGGTTTCCGGCATAGACCGTCCATGGTTCCATGTCGCGGAAACTGACGCCGCGCGCGCCGAGCACTGCGCCTTCACCCACAGTTACACCGGGTCCGACAAACGCTTCTGCGGCAATCCAGCCATAGGGGCCGATGTGGATTGGCGACGCCGTGAGCGGAAAATCGGTGCGGTCGATATCGTGACCCGCCGTGCAGAGATGCGCGCCTTGCGAAACGATGGCAAAGGGCGCCAGCGTGACATTGGCGACATTATAGCACTGCGCACCGGGACCAAGCGAAGAATGCGCGCCCATGATGAGGTTGCCCGGCCACCAGATGCGCGCGCTGCCGCGCACAATGGCTGTCTTGTGGATCTTGGCGCCGAACAGCCGCAGCACCCTGCCGCGCCAGCGCCAGAGGAACGACGGTGTCCATGCCGCAAGCGCCAGCCAGGTCATTTGCCAGCCGAGACGCTGCAGCCGATGCTGCAAGGTGAATGTCGCGCCGCCTTCCATGGGGCGCGAGGCGCTTTTGCGTCCGGCAATGGGCGCTGCCGACCGGGGGCGGGATGGATTGGGCATGGCGGTCATGATGGTCATCCCCTCGAAAGGTGCGGTAAGGAGCCGGACGCCGGGGTGTGACGTGGCGGCGATACTGGCAAATGGACGGAGCGGTTTCGAATGACGCAGAGCGACAGGATCGGAATGAGAAACAGGGCCATATGGATCCAGACCGTAATCACCCAATCCGTCTGATGAGAAATGGCGTGCATGGCAGGCACAATGGAAAACATGTAGATCAGCTGGCCGAGCATTTCGCCCGCCATGGCCGTTTCCCAGAGACGCCGTATGATCCAGGCCAGCAGCAGGAATTTCAGCGCGCCGAAATACCAGAATGATGAAAAGGCATCGATCAGGCCGGTTTCAGTGGTGCCGGTCAGCGGGTTGTAATTGCGGTCGGGCTTGGGCGTGGACAGATAAAGGCTGTCCTTGATCTGACTGCCGACGAACTGTGCTGGCACATAGGTGAAGACGACACGGTTCCAGTGGAACTTGCCGTAATCGAATTCCAGCCGCCGGTCGATCTCATCCATGCGCAACACGGCATTGCGCATTTCGGGGCCGCCGCGTTCCAGCGTTTCCTCGAAATTTGCGGCGTAGTCGATGTCGAGAATCTGATCGAGCACGAAGCCGGAGGCAGCGCGCGTCACCTGCCGGTAATCGCCCATGCTGGTCATGAGAAATGTGCCCGCAATAATGCCAATGAACATCAATGTACGTGGCACCACCCAGCGCCGGTAAAACCAGAAGGCAAGCAGGAACATCAACAGAAGCTGGATGGCCTCAGCGCGTTTGCCGGTGACCACAATGCGGTCCAGATAGAACACCAGATCGAACAGGATGATACCCAATGCGAGCCAGGAACTGCGCCGCGCAAAGCAGAGGAGCGCGATGGCGAGGCCATAGGGCATGAGCTGCGCGAAGAAAAGCCAGATCACCGGCATGCCCGTCATCTGCACGCCGATGGACACTTCGCCTGGCAGGCGGCTCAAAAGAAAGTAAAAGGACGCGCCGAAAACCGATAGCCCGGCCGCGGCCCATAAGAGCCGTCTTTCGCTGAAGCTCATGGTGAGAAATTTGAGGGGCCGGTTCCCCATCTGCCAGCCCATCGCCAAAGCGAGGAAGGCCAATATGCCCATCACCATCGTTTTCGCATAGGCTCCCGCTGGCAGGAACGGGTCGTTCACGAGCGCGGGCACCTGCGGCAAGATAAAGCCGAATGTCATCACACCGGCCAGAAACGGAAACTGATACATGCGTTCCGGACGTCCGAGAAAGCCGACGGCCAGAAATGCCGCGACGAGAAGAACGAATATCCAGGTGAGGGAAAGGTTCACTGCTCGCCCTCCGTCGATTGGCAGATGGCTGACATAGCGAGCGCCGGGCTGTTCCCGGTCAGGTCCTGTGGGAAAATGCGGCCCGAAAGCAAATACCAGCCAAGCTTGACATACTCCTTGGCGATCACCTCCGCATCGGTGCGGTTTGTTGGAAAACCGATATGGACGTCGCTGTCATTGACAGGCGCGGACATGAAATGCATCTGCGGACAAACGGCGCGAAAGCTCGCGACCGCGCGGCGCGAATGATACCAATTGGTGACAATGAGTGCGCTCTTCGCGTTGATTTCACGCATCATCGGGGCCGAATAGAGCGCATTCTGCCAGGTGCTGCCCGAATAGCATTCCGCGAAAATGGCCGATGGCGGCACACCCTCCCGCACCATGATCTGCTTGTTGAACAGACAGTCGCCATCGCCTGTGACGAGGATATAGGGCGAGCGCCCTTCCTTCCACAAACGTGCCGCCTGTTCTGCTCGGGGTTGACCGTCGCCGCCCGGCACGACAATCACGTCGGCCCGGCTGCCGTCATCCGGAAGCGCCAGCAACGGTTCGGAGAAGAACATGGCGGCCAGTCCGAAGAACACGGCGCAGGGGAGAATGGCGAGCAACATCATACCATGTGTCGCTCCGGTTCCTTGGCGTCCAGCGGTCGCTGTTGAACTGAAGGGCGGGCGGGCTGCACGCTCTGGCGGCTGCGCTGCTCTTCCATCTTCACAACGATCATGAACTCGTAGGCTGCGAGAAGACGGCAATAGAGATAGCCGGGTTTGCCGTCGAGAAAGCCGCGCCGCAGCACATACATGTAGAAAAAGCGCAGGCTTGGACGGAAAGGCATATTGTAGGACAGCGATTTCAGGGCGCGCCGCCGTCTCTCCGGTTCGGTGGAGAAAATGCCACCCCAGTCAATGCTTCGTTCAAGAAGCCGTGCCGCCGAAAGGTCCGCCTCCACCGAGGAATAGCGGTTGTGTTTCGCGTACCAAGCTTCCAGCCCCTTGTTGAAGCTGTAATGGATGAAATGCGCCTGCAATTCACCGCCCGGTCCGCCGCTGGCGCGTGAATGCACCGAGCGTTCAAAGCGCACGCGGTCGGGCCTGACAAGACGGGTTATCCATGTCGGATAAAGGCTCGCATGGCGAATCCAGCGCCCCATGAACATGTTCTTGTAGCGCGCTTTGAAAAACACTTCCGGCCGGTCCGGGTCGGCGGCAATTGCCAGCATCTCGTCGCGCAGATCCGGCGGCGTCACTTCATCGGCATCAGGCGTATAAACCCAGCCATGCTTGAATTTGATTTCCGTCAGCCCATACATGCGCTGGCGGTCTTCCGTATCATAAGCGTGGCTGTAAACGCGGGCGCCCGCAGCCTTGGCAATTTCCACCGTGCGGTCGGTGCTGAATGAATCGAGCACCACGATATCGTCGCACCAGGCGAGCGATTCCAGACAGGCCGGCAGGTTCATTTCCTCGTTGAATGTCATGATGAGCGCGGAAACGGTCATGTGGTGGTCTCCGGAAATGTGAGATTGGGTTTGGCCGTCTTGGCGGTCTCGGCAATCGTCGTGGCAACGACAACAGCAGGGCGCTGGCCTCTGGTCATGCGCCGTACGAAGAGCGTGTGCAGTACGGCTGGCAGCAAAAGCGAAACCAGCATGATCCATGCGGGCACACCGGTACGGATCGCGATATAGGCGACGGCTCCGGCAAGCAGGTTAAGCGCCATCACAGCCATTGCGGTCTGCCCGCAGCTCAGCCCCGCATCCATCAACAGGTGATGCAGATGCTGGCGGTCGGCGGAAAACGGGCTGCGTCGCACGGCCATCCGACGGATGATGAGGCTCAGCGTGTCGATAACAGGAACGGCGACGACCCACAGCAAAACAGGGAAGGCGATGGCAGGTTCTCCACTTGCGAGGATGAGGGATGTGCCCGCAAGGGCCGCACCAAGAAGGGTGCTCCCACCATCGCCTAGGAAGAGGCTGGCCTTCATGCGCCAGCGATGGCGCATGTTGAAGACGAGGAAGCCGAGACACGCCGCGGCGAGCGCCAGCGTCTGAAGGCCGAGCCGATGCTGTCCAAAGTCGAAGCCAATCACGGCAAGCCAGAAAAAGGCGGCGGCGCTGGACGCGCCTGCCAGCCCGTCAACGCCGTCACTCATATTGACCGCGTTGATGAGGCCGACAATGAACGTCAGCGCCAGCAACAGGAAAAGCGGACCGGCCAGAAAGATGGTGCCGCTATCGCCGGTGAGGCCGGTGGAAGGCAAGGCGATATTCATCCCGAGGCTGAGCCGCTCAATACCCGCCATCCCGATGATAAGGGCGGCGGCGAGGAACTGTGCGCTGAGACGCGGCATCACCGGCAGGTTGAAGCGGTCATCCAGTACGCCTGTCACAAGAACGAGGGCCAGACCGGGAAGCAATTGCAGAATATTTGCCTGATCGGATGTGCCCTGCACAATCGAAGCTGCAATGGCGAAGGCGAGAAAAATCGCAATGCCGCCGCATAGCGGCACTGCGCCGTCGTGCCGCTTCCGGTCGTCTGGAATATCGATCAGATACCATTCGCGGGCCAGCTCCCGGAAGCCGATGCAAAAGGCGACCGAGAGGACGAAGGCCAGAAGCGTGATCCAGGAAAGATTGCTCATGTCTCCTCCGAGGCGCGAAACAAAGTCTACCGCTCAATTTCCTTGCTGCATTTCCCAACCGAACCGCGTCGCGATTCTGCAGGTCATGCTCTGGAATTTTTACCCAGTCGGATGGGGTCCCACGACTTGGCTTTAGAGCGAGCGGCATACCCCTTTCAGGTCAGGCGCTAATACCAACGGTGACATTCCCCACTGTGGGCGAAAGGCTATTCTGAAAGGCGCCGGGAAGCCGGGCGGACTTTACCGCCCTGCACGGTTGCGAGGGGGTATCGCATCTTGGAAAAATGTCTGCCGGAAATGTCGGCGCTCCCGGTGTTCTTCATTGCACGGAGCGGATCATGAAAAATCATCGCAGGGGCTTCGTGATTGCCACGCTCGAGCAATATGCCGGGTTGCTGTGTAATTTTCTGACTGTCGTTGCAGTCTCGCGTTTTCTGGGGCCGAGCGAGACAGGCATGGGCGTCGTTGGCCTCAGCGTTGCGGCGATTGTGTTTTCGCTGCGCGAATTCGCAAGCGCTGAATTCCTGATCCGGATCGAGAAGGTCGAGGATCGCGATATCCAGACTGCGTTCACATTCCTGATGAGTGTTACGGTGGTTCTGGCGGTGGCGCTCTTTCTGGCGCGCGACTATTTCGCCGTCACCTATCACGACCCCATGCTTTCACTCTTTCTCACAGTCACCATCATCGCGGCGGTGATTGAAAGCGTTTCATTGCCGGTTGTCGCGCTGTTACGGCGCGACATGGCTTTCGGCGCTCTTGCGCGTATTCGCACGGCCGGTTCGGTTTGCGGCGCAGCCGTCACCATTGCGATGGCCTGGTGGGGTTTCGGGCATATGTGCTTCGCCTTCGGTTCACTGGCTGCCGCGGCGGTCACCACCGCTTTTGCGGCAGCGCTCTATCCATTGGCCCGCCTGTTGCGCCCGTCGCTTGCCAGTATCGGCACCGCCTGGCAGTTCAGCATGTATCTGGGCAGCAGCGCAGGCTTAAGTAAAATTTGCGAGACGTTTCCGCAGCTTATGCTGGGGCGTTTCATGCCTGCTGCATCCGTCGGCATCTATAATCGCGCCAATACGCTGAGCGGTTTGCCCGACCGGGTGTTTCTGTCGGCGATCTTCACCGTCGCCTTTCCAATGTTGTCCGCGCAGGTGCGGGCCGGTGTGGATATAGCGCAGTCTTATGTGCGGGCACTGTCCTATATTTCGGTGGTTTACTGGCCAGCGCAGATGCTTCTGGCGCTGCTCGCCTATCCGGCGGTGCATATCGTGCTGGGGCCTGACTGGTATGATGCAACGCCGATTGTCGTGATCATGTGCCTCGCCAGCGTGTTCTGGATTCCCATCATCCTGACCTATCCGTTGCTGATGGCGCTGGGAGCCAATCGCGATGCCTTCGTGTCCAACCTGATTTCGCGAGTGGTCACCACCGTCATTCTCTGTGTCGCCGCCTATCACGGCCTGATGGCGGTCGCGCTCAGCCTGTTCATCAGCACGCCGTTCCAGATGGTGATTTCAGTGGTCTATGTGCGCAAGCACGTGCCGTTCTCCTACCGCATGTTGGGGGCGGAACTGTTGCGCAGTGGTTTTGTCACGCTTCTCACCATGGCCATTCCGCTTGCAATGGTCGCGGCTGCTGGCACGTTTGAAGTTCATTGGGGAATGGGCATCGCCATCGGCTTTGCAGGCATGGCCAGCTGGCTTGGCGCAGTGTTGATCACGCGCCATCCTTTCGCATCGGAAATCACGCCTGTTCTTGGATGGGCGTTAACCAGAGTTGCGAGCCGCCTTGGCCGATTTGGGCGATTTGGGCGCGGGCGTTTTCCCACCTCCACGCCAGCTGAATAGGGAGATTGAGGATGGGGCAGCCAAGTGTCGATGTCGTCATTCCGAACTATAATTACGGACGCTATCTCGGCATCTGCGTTCGCAGCGTGCTGTCGCAGGAGATCGAAAACCTGCGGGTGCTGATTATCGACAACGCCTCCACCGATGACAGTGCCGATGTGGCGCGTGCACTGGCTGCCGAAGATGCGCGGGTGGAGCTGTTGCTCAGGCCCGTTAACAAGGGGCAGCACGCCTCATTCAACGATGGCATTGATTGGGCCAGCGGCGACTATTTCGTTTTGCTCTGTTCCGATGATTTTATCGTTCCCGGTGCGCTGCGTCGGGCGCTGGCGGTCATGGAACCAGACCCGACGATTGCCTTTTCATATGGACGCGACGTTGCTGTGAATGGCGATGCGCCGATCCCCGCCATTCCGTCCCAGCCGGACGATGTGCCTTGCCGCGTCGAGACCGGCACCGCCTTCATCGAA
>Ga0153948_1001880_pt1 | contig 10339 bp, 10 predicted proteins | sample TSNJ032MetaG_FD_104696 | JGI IMG/M metagenome (GOLD analysis project Ga0153948, IMG submission 104696) | Attine ant fungus gardens microbial communities from New Jersey, USA - TSNJ032 MetaG | ecosystem: Host-associated > Fungi > Mycelium > Unclassified | place: USA: New Jersey, Wharton State...
ATCCGGCTCACCGCGCAGCTCGATCGCACCGGCGGTCCGCGTCCGCCGGCGTTCGTCACCCCCACCGCGCCGTTCGCGCTGTGGACGGCCGTCTCCCCCGACCCGTCCGACCTCTTCGGGCTCGACGTCACCGCGTCCATCCCGGATCCGGCCGGAGCCCTCGCCCGCCGCGACGACACGTTCGCGCGGGTCCAGGAGCACTACTTCGCCCATCCCCCGCTCATCGAGCGCGGCTGGCGGCACCACCTCTTCGACACGCGCGCGCAGAGCTACCTCGACATGGTCAACAACGTGACGCAGATCGGCCACGGCCACCCGCGGCTCGTGGAGGCGGTCCGCGACCAGTGGGCGCGCCTCAACACCAACTCGCGCTTCCACTACGAGGAGCTCTCGCGCTACACCGAGCGCCTGGCCGAGCTGGCCCCGGAGGGGCTCGACACCGTCTTCCTGGTCAACTCCGGCAGCGAGGCGGTCGACCTGGCGCTGCGGCTGGCGCAGACCCACACCGGCCGCCGCACTGTGCTCGCCGTGAAGGAGGCGTACCACGGCTGGACAGTCGGCTCGGACTCCGTCTCCTCGTCGCTGGGTGACAACCCGCGCGCGCTCGAGACGCGGCCCGACTGGGTCAAGCTCGTCGCCGCGCCGAACTCGCTGCGCGGGACGCACCGCGGCCCCGACTCCGCGGCGGCCTACCTCGCCGATCTCGACGACGACCTGGCGGCGCTGGAGGCGGACGGCGTCGAGGTCGCCGGGTACATCGCCGAGCCGGTCTTCGGCAACGCGGGCGGCCTCATGCTGCCCGACGGCTACCTCGCCGGGGTCTACGAGCGCATCCGCGCGCGCGGGGGCGTCTGCATCGCCGACGAGGTGCAGGTCGGCTTCGGCCGTCTCGGTCACTACTTCTGGGGCTCGCAGCAGCAGGGCGTCGTCCCGGACGTCATCACGATCGCCAAGGCGGTCGGCAACGGCCAGCCGCTCGGCGCGGTGATCACCCGCCGGGAGATCGCGGAGTCGTTCGCGGCGGAGGGCTCGTTCTTCTCGTCCGCCGGCGGCAGCCCGGTCAGCTCCGTCGTCGGGCTCACGGTGCTCGACGTCATGCGCGACGAACGCCTGCAGGAGAACGCGGTCACCGTCGGCGACCACCTCGCCGACCGGCTGCGCGCGCTCGGCGACCGCCACCCGATCGTCGGCGCCGTGCACGGGATGGGGCTCTACCTGGGCGTCGAGCTGGTGCTCGATCGCGCCGACATGACCCCGGCCACCGTCGAGGCGAGCCTCGTCTGCGATCGGATGCTCGCCGAGGGCGCCATCGTGCAGCCCACCGGGGACTTCAAGAACGTGCTGAAGATCAAGCCGCCGCTCTGCATCACCCGCGAAAGTGCGGACCGCTTCGCGGACGCGCTCGACCTCGTGCTGGCGACGCTGTAGTCACGACCGGCTCGGCGTCCGCAACTCCGCCGCCGCCCGCGCCGCGATGGCGTCGGCCACAGCGGTGAGCGCCGCCGACCGCATGGACCACTGGTGCCAGTGCAGGGCGACCGCCTCCTCCCCCCTCTCGTCGAGCACGATCAGCCGGCCGTCGGCGAGGTGCCCGGCGGTCTGGAGGTCGGGCAGCATCCCCCAGCCGAGGCCGAGCTCGGCCGCGCGCACGAACTCGGTCGAGGCGGGCACGTACTGGCGCGGCGGCCGCGCTCCGGGCACGAAGCGGTCCAGATAGCGGTACTGGAGGGCGTCCTTGCGGTCGAACACCAGCATGGGCGCACGGGCTGCCGTCGCAGGACCCCACCCCCCGGGCGCCCAGCGCTCGACGAACGCGGGGCTCGCGACCGGCCGGTAGACCATCGCGCCGAGCGGCGAGACCGTGCAGCCCTGCACCGGTTCGGGGTCCGAGCCGATCGCGGCCATCGCCGTCCCGTCGCGCAGCCGGTCCAGCGTGTGCTCCTGATCGTCGAGGGTGAGGTCGAAGACCAGGCCCGGGAGGCTCGCGAGCGCCGGCAGCACCCACGTCGCCAGCGAGTCGGCGTTGACGACCAGCGGGATGATCGTCGCGGCCCCGCCCGCCGCATCCAGTTCGGCCGCGGCCTCCGCCTCCAGCAGCGCCACCTGCCGGGCGAGGCGGAGCAGCACGCGCCCGGCCTCCGTCGGCTCGATCGGCTTGCTGCGGCGGACGAGCACCCGGCCGGCCTGCTCCTCCAGTGCCTTCACCCGCTGGCTGACCGCCGACGGCGTCACGTGCAGCGCCGCGGCGGCGCGCTCGAACGTGCCGTGGTCGATCACGGCCGCGAGGGTCCTCAGCTGCTCGGTGTTGGCATCCATCAACAGTGATGCTAATGCTTCGTAAGAAAAGCAAGCTGTACTGAACACGCGTTCGGCCCATAAGGTCGATCCGTGTTCGCGATCTTCCTCACCGGCCTCGGCTCCGGCGCCTCCCTCATCGTCGCCATCGGCGCGCAGAACGCGTTCGTGCTGCGCCAGGGGCTGCGCCGCGAGCACGTGCTCCCCGTCGTCGCGATCTGCGTCCTCAGCGACGCGCTCCTGATCGCGGCCGGCGTCGCCGGGATCGGGGCGCTCGTGAAGGCCGCTCCCCTCGCCCTCGAGATCGTGCGCTGGGTCGGCTTCGCGTTCCTGCTCGGCTACGCGGTGTTCGCCGCCCGGCGCGCTCTGAAGCCGTCGGCGCTCACGGCGGCGTCCGGCGTCGCCCCCTCGCTCCTGGCGACGGTCGGGATGTGCCTGGCGATCACCTGGCTCAACCCGCACGTGTACCTCGACACGGTGCTGCTGCTCGGCTCCCTCTCGGCCGACCACGGCGATCCCGGCCGCTGGGTCTTCGGTGCGGGGGCCGCGACCGCGAGCCTGCTCTGGTTCGGCGTGCTCGGCTTCGGCGCCCGCTTCGCCGCCCCGCTCTTCGCTCGTCCGATGTCGTGGCGGATCCTGGATGCCGGGATCGCGGTCCTGATGGTCGTGCTGGCGGTGCTCCTGGTCGTGTGACGACCGACGGGAATCCCCCGGCCGCCGCGACGGTTGCGCCTCTCGTGAGCATCATCGAAACGGACGCCCCCGTCGCCCCCGCCCCCGTGGCCTCCGGCGCGCTCACCGAACGCACGGCCCGGATGCTGGAGCAGATGCTCGCGGCCATGGACTGGACGCTCGTGGACTTCGCCCGGCACCGGCTCTCCGCCGGGGAGGCGATCGGCGGGACCGTCCGCGAGGTGCCCTTCTTCCTGGTGCTGAGCGGCGACCTCGACCTGCGCACGGACGGCGACACCACCCGGCTGCGCGGCGGGGACTTCGTGCTCCGCACCCGGCCGACCTCGTACCGCATCCACGCCCGCGAAGACACGGAGATCGTCGCCGGCTCGCTGCGCCTCGCCGCCGGCACCGAGCATCCCCTCGCCCGCGCGCTGCCCGACGCGCTCATCGCGTGCCAGCTGCTGCGGCGGGATGCGCACCTCAACGCGCTCGCAGAGGCGCTCGTCGCCGAGGTCGCCAGCGCGCGTCCCGCGTCGTGCGCGTTCGCCGGGCGGCTCGTGAGCGTGCTCGCCGCCTCGGCGGTGCGCGCGTGGGTCGAGAACGGCTGCGCGCCGGACGGCTGGCTGCTGCCCGCGAGCGACCCGCACATCGCCCGCGCGGTCGACGCCATCCGGGACGATCCGGGAGGCGCGTGGACGCTCGAGCGTCTCGCCCGCGTGGCCGCCACCTCCCGCACCGCGTTCGCCGAGCGCTTCCACACCGTCGTCGGGGAACCGCCGGCCCGGTATGTGCTGCGCGTGCGGATGGAGCGGGCCAAGTCCCTGCTCGCCGACGACCGCGTCAGCGTCGCCCAGACCGCGGTGTCGCTCGGCTACGGCTCGGAGGCCGCGTTCAGCCGCGCCTTCCGCCGCCACACCGGGACGAACCCGTCCGCGTGGCGGCGGCTGGCCGCGACCGCCTGAGGCATCCCGCCGGTCAGCCGGTCAGCCCGTCAGCCCCGGCGCGGGAACCAGCGCCGGGTGGAGGCGATGAGCAGTCCGCCCAGCACGGCCGAGATCCCGCCCGCCACGAACACCACGCCCACGCTCGTCGCGTCGATCAGCACGCCGCCGACGACCGCGCCGGTCGAGATGCCGAGCTGGAACGTCGCGACGGTCAGACCGCCCGCGCTCTCCATCCGCTCCGGCTCCACCCGGGCCGACCAGGTCTGCGCCATGGTCGGCACGCCGCCGAACGCCATGCCCCAGACGGCCGCCGCGATGAACGCGAACACCACGGAGCCGGTCGAGAACGAGAAGAAGATGACGGCCGCGCCCAGGATGGTCGGCAGCACGACGAGAGTGGTCGCGAGGCGCTTGTCGACCACCGATCCGGTCACCAGGTTGCCGATCAGGCCGCCCACGCCGTAGACGGCGAGCAGGATCGCGATCCCCCCGGCCCCCAGTCCCGAGACGCTCTCGGCCGCGGGACGGATGTAGGTGAAACTCGCGAAGTGACCCGCGACGATCAGCAGCACGCCGACGAGCCCGACGATCATCGCCTTCGAGCGGATGGTGGCGACCAGCGCACGCAGGCCGGTGGCCGCGGCGGCCGGGACGGACGGCATCACGATCGCCATCACGACGATCGCGATCACGGTGGCGCCCGCGACGGCGAAGAAGACCACGCGCCATCCGGCGAGCGAACTGATCAGCGCTCCCAGCGGCACCGCCGCCACCGTGGCCGCGGACACGCCGGTGTTGACGACCATCATCGCCCGGCCGAGGTGCCGCGGCGGCACCAGGTGCGCCGAGACCGCGAGGGCCATCGACCACGTGCCCGAGATCGCCATGCCCAGCGCGATGCGGGCGATCACGACGATCCAGAAGGCCGGCGCGATCGCGGTCACCAGGTTGGCCGCCAGTGCCAGGACGAGCAGCCCGATCAGGAGGCGCCGCCGGTCGAGCCGCGGGAACACCAGGGCGGTCGCCGGGCCGGCGATCACGCCCACCAGAGCGGTCGCGGTCACCACCTGACCGGCCACGCCCTCGGTCACCCCGAACTCCGCCGCCATCGACGGCAGCAGGCTGGCCGGCAGGAACTCGCTGGTCACCAGCACGAACACGCCGACGAGCAGCGCGACGACGCCGCCCCAGCGGGCGGTCTCGCCGCCGCCCCCGGATCCCTGGGCGGGCACGGCGGCGGTCGGAGAGGTCGGAGCGGTGTCGCTGAGTGTCATCCCACCATCGTGACGGCGCGGCGCGGCGTGCACCTGATCGGTCGTCCGGAAGGGATGACTCTGCGTCCGGGATGCCGCGGGCTCGGGCGGGACGAGCCGAAGAAACAGCCCGAACAAGCAGCCCGAACAAGCAGAAGGGCCGCTCTCTCGAGCGGCCCTTCCGATGCTTTCCGGTGGAGCTAAGGAGATTCGAACTCCTGACCTCTTCGATGCGAACGAAGCGCGCTACCAACTGCGCCATAGCCCCGGGGAACTGCTCTGAAAGCCTAGCACCCCATCCGCGCCGAGTTGAAATCGAGCACCGCTCAGCTCGCGGCCCGGCGACGGCGGAGCACCGCGTCGAGGTCGATGGCGCCGTCGGACGCGTCGCCGACGATGCCCATGCTCGCGTAGCGGCTCGGGATGGGCTCCGGGCCGGGAGCGGCCGCGGCGATGCGCGGGACGGAGGCGGCGGGCGTCTCGGCCACCGCGACCGGGCGCAGGGGCACCGGAGGGGCGACGGGCGCGGCCGGCGCGATCTCCGAGGCCTTGCGGTCGAAGTCGGCACGGGCGGCCGCGCGGCGCAGCTCGGTCGCCGCATCCACGGATGCCATGGCGGCGGCCGCGACGGTCCCGGGCGAGAGGTGAAGCGGCTTGGGGAGCGGACGCGGGGTCCAGCTCTGACGCAGGCGCTCCTGCACGGGCAGGTCGTGCTGCGCGTCGTCGTAGAGGGCGGGCGCGGCCGGGATGGTGACGGCGCGCGCCGGCGCGGCCGGAGCCTCCTGCGGCTGCGCGAGGCGGCCGAGCATCCCGAGGGCCGCGACGGACACGGCCGCGGAGAGGGCAGGGACGATCCAGGCACCGGTGGAGAGCATGATGCCGGTGCCGGCGATCACGCCGATCACTCCGGCGACGAGGACGAGTGTACTGAGGGCCCGGGCGCGCCGCAGACGGCGGCGACGCTGCGGGGAGAGGGCGGGGCGGCGGCTCTCGGCCGTCGCGATGGCGCGCGCTCGCTGGGCCGCTGCGGCGCGGGAGGCGCGCTCGACGGCGATGGCGGCGGTCGCGGCGCGCTCGGCCTCCTCGGCGGCGATGCGGCGCTCTTCGGCGATGGCGTGCTCCCGGCGGGCGTGGGCCGCGGCCTCCGCACGCGCCTCGACGAGCTGGCGCTGCTCGGCCCGGCGCAGCACGCGCTGCTGCTCGGCGACCGTGCGGGCCGTGGCCTCCATGCGCACCTCGTCCGGCAGCTCGCTGGTCTCGGCGAGGATGCGGAGGGTCTGCTGCAGCCGGACGGCGTTGCGCTCGGTGGCGATGTATTCGCGGCGGCGCAGCCAGACCGGGACCAGATAGGCGAGCCAGAGCACCGCCGCGATCGCGACGACGACCCCTCCGCCCATCACATCCCCGTTCATGTCTCTACGCTACGGGGCGGCACCCGCGCGGCCGGGGCAGTCGGTGGGTGTGTCTCAGCGGATCCGGGCGACCGGGAGGGGCAGCGCGGCCGCCGCAATGTCCTCGGCGGTGACCGTCGCGGCGTCCGGGGGGACGGCGCCGTCGCGCCAGCGGCGCAGCACCCCCTGCGTCAGCTCCTCGGAGACGAGGCCGAAGCAGAAGTGGTCGCGCCAGTCGCCGTTGATGTGGATGTAGCGACGGCGCAGGCCCTCGTAACGGAAGCCGAGCTTCTCGACCACGCGCAGACTGGGCTTGTTCTCGGGCCGGATGCAGATCTCCATCCGGTGCAGGCCCAGCTGGTAGAAGCAGTAGTCGGTCGCGAGCGCGACCGCGGTCGGCGTGATGTCGCGGCCGGCGAACTCCTGCGCCACCCAGTAGCCGATCGTCGCGCTCGAGAGCGACCCGTAGGCGATCGACGAGACGTTCAGCTGCCCGGCGAGCTTGCCCTCGTACTCCACGATGAACGGGAGTCCGTGCCCGGCCCGCGCGTTCGAGAGCAGCGAGCGGATGCTGGCACGCGTGTCGAAGGAGCCCGGCGCGTAGGGGCTGGTCGCCTCCCACTGCCGCAGCCACCCCCGGTTGTCGAGCAGGGAGCGTTCGAGCGCGCGGGCGTCGCGCAGCCGGATGGGGCGCAATCCCACCGGCCCCTCACCGAGGGTGGGGACGACGATCGCCACGGGCATCTCTCCTTCGTGCGGGCTGCTGTGCAGTTGCGTTCTGCAGTGGGTGCGTTCGAGCGGCGGCTAGGCGATGGGCTCGCCGACGGGCTCGGCCGGCATCTCCTCGATGACCTCGTCCGGGGTGTCGTCGAGACCCTTGGCGAACTCCTTCAGCCAGGGGCGCAGGTCGGGGCCGAGGTCCTCGCGGTCGGCGGCGAGCTGCACGATGGCCTTGATGTAGTCGAGCCGGTCGCCCGTGTCGTAGCGGCGGCCGCGGAAGACGACGCCGTAGACGCCGCCGGTCCAGTCCGGCGCGTGCGCCATCGACTGCAGGGCGTCGGTCAGCTGGATCTCGTTGCCGCGGCCCGGCTCCGTGCGCTCGAGCACGTCGAAGACCTCGGGGCGCAGGATGTAGCGGCCGATGATGGCGTAGTTGGAGGGGGCGTCCTTCTTGTCCGGCTTCTCCACCAGACCGGTGATGCGCACGACGTCGTCCTCGTCCGTCGGCTCCACCGCGGCGGCGCCGTACAGGTGGATGCTGTCGGGGTCGACCTCCATGAGCGCGATCACCGTGGTGTTGAGCTCGAACTGGACCTCGAGCATCCGCTTCAGCAGCGTGTCGCGGGAGTCGATGATGTCGTCGCCGAGCAGCACGGCGAACGGCTCGCGACCGACGTGCATCTTCGCGCGCAGGACGGCGTGGCCGAGGCCCTTGGGGTCGCCCTGGCGCACGTAGTGCATGTCGGCGAGGGCGGTGGAGTAGTTGACCTTCTCGAGGCGATCGGTGTCGCCCTTGGCCCGCAGGGTGTCCTCGAGCTCGGCGTTGCGGTCGAAGTGGTTCTCGAGCGCGTTCTTGTTGCGACCCGTGATCATGAGCACGTCGTGCAGGCCGGCGTCGACGGCCTCCTCGACGACGTACTGGATGGCCGGCTTGTCGACGACGGGCAGCATCTCCTTCGGCATCGCCTTGGTGGCGGGAAGGAAGCGGGTCCCGAGGCCCGCCGCCGGAATGACAGCTTTGGTGACGTGGTTAGCCATGCCGCCTACAGTATCCGCATTTCCTCCGGGGTCAGGGCCCCATCTTCTAGGATTGCGCTATGGACCCGGATACTGCCGCCCACCGCAAACGCGCCTTGCGCGCCGAACTGCGGGAGCGGCGACAGAACCTCACCACCACGGAGCGCGCGAGCGCGACCGCCGGCCTCACCCGCCATCTCGTCGATCTCACGACCGACCTGAACGTGCGATCGGTCGCCTGCTTCCTCTCCACCACCATCGAGCCGGACACGCGCCCATTCCTCAACTGGGCGCACGCGCAGGGACTGCGGGTGCTCCTCCCGATCTCCCGCGAGGATGGCCTGCTCGACTGGACGACGGGCGACGGCGAGACCGAGACGGAGGGGCTGTTCGGGATGCCGGAGGCCGTCGGCGAACTGCTCGGCCCGATCGCGATCAACGACGTCGACCTCATCCTCGTGCCGGCCGCGGCGGTCGACGCCTCGGGCATGCGGATGGGCTGGGGGCGCGGCTATTTCGACAAGACGCTCGGGAGCATGGAAAAATGTCCCCCGGTGTACGCCGTCCTCTTCGACGGCGAGCTCGTGGACGAGGTCCCGCGCGAGCGCCACGACCAGCCCGTCGACGGCGTCGTCACCCCGACGCGCATCGTCCAGTTCACCTGACACACCCGACCGACCGACGCACGTGAAATAAGCGGAGCCTGATGCCCACCTACTCCTATGCCTGCCGCGACTGCGGCCACGCCTTCGACATCCAGCAGGCGTTCACCGACGACGCGCTCACGGTCTGCCCGAACTGCGGCGGCCAGCTGCGCAAGGTCTTCGGGGCCGTGGGCGTGACCTTCAACGGCTCCGGGTTCTACCGGACCGACTCGCGTGGTACGAAGAGTTCGGGAGTGTCGGGCGGCTCGTCGTCCGGCGGCTCGTCCACGGGGGGCTCGTCGTCGTCCGGCAGCTCGTCGTCCGGCAGCTCGTCGTCCGGCGGTTCTTCCTCCGGCGGTTCGTCGTCCGGCGGTTCCTCCTCCGGCGGCTCCGGCTCCTGAGCTCCGACCCCACCCGCGCACCACCCCTGGCGAAAGGATCGATCGTGATCAAAGGCTTCAAAGAGTTCATCCTCCGCGGAAACGTGATCGATCTGGCGGTCGCCGTCGTCATCGGCGCCGCATTCACCGCGGTCGTGAACTCGATCGTCGGCAACATCTTCAACCCGATCATCAGCGCGATCTTCCAGGCCGACAACCTGGACAACGCCCTCACCGTCAAGATCGGCGACGCGACCATCCGGTTCGGCGCCGTCGTCGGGGCGATCATCAGCTTCGTCATCGTCGCGGCCGTCGTCTACTTCGTCTTCGTGTACCCGCTGAACCTCGTCAAGGAGCGCGCCGAGCGCCTCCGCAAGAAGGGCGTCGTCGAGCCCGACGCGCCCGTCACCGACCTGGACCTGCTCACCGAGATCCGCGACATCCTGCAGGCCCAGCAGTCGCCGCCGCAGGCGACCGGCAAGCACTCCGACCCGCAGGTCTGACCCGGGCCGGGGCGCGCCTCAGTAGTGCGGCGGGACGTCCCGCCGCAGCTGCTCGTCGTTCGACGAGAACGACGGCGCATGGTCGGTGTCCTCCTGAGCGGTCTCCACGCGCACCTGCGGCGTCGGATCCGCACCGGGAGCCCCCGCTCGCTGCACGCGCCGGTGACGGCGCGCAGGCGGGCGCTCGGGAGTGCTCTCGGTCATCCCTCCAGCGTAGCCGCCGGTCACAGGGAGAGATGGAAGCGGAGGGCGTCGTCGACCTGGTGCATGATCCAGGCCGGCGTCTGTCCGCGATAGCGGCCGATCCGCCCGCGCCCGAGCGTGCGCACCTGCTCGGCCTGGATCTTCGAGGCGCGGTCGAGTCCCATCGCCGTGATGTCGTCCGGGTCGCCGACCAACACCTGGAACTCGTGGACGATCGTCACGTTGGACGTCAGCGGCACGAAGGTGAGCGCGCCACGACCGCGGCGCGTGACCACGGCGTTGACGCCTTCGTTGCTCACGATGATGCACGGTC
>Ga0153948_1001882_pt1 | contig 10339 bp, 12 predicted proteins | sample TSNJ032MetaG_FD_104696 | JGI IMG/M metagenome (GOLD analysis project Ga0153948, IMG submission 104696) | Attine ant fungus gardens microbial communities from New Jersey, USA - TSNJ032 MetaG | ecosystem: Host-associated > Fungi > Mycelium > Unclassified | place: USA: New Jersey, Wharton State...
TCTCCGTCGACGAATAGGTCGAGTCGCGAGCAAGAGAGACGATGAACCACTGCGTGATTTGGGTTGCCAGGGCCTGCGGCACCTCTGTCCAAGCCCGGGACGGCGACACGGCGGCCGACCTCATTGCCGCCCTCTACGCCTTCACCCTCACCCAGTCCGTTACCGATCACGCGCGCAGCCACCGCGGAATGAGGTAGACCCGAGGTACTGAAGTCGGGCGCAGCGATTTATTTGCGGACCCACCGGTGGCTATCGATCCTTGAAGTACCGAAACAGGAACGCTTCTTTGACAAGCAGTGTGGAAAGAATTGCGCCCGTCCCGGCGCCCGAAAAGCTGGCCAGCGCGATCACGAGCCCGTTCAGTAGGAGTGGCAGGCTTGGTCCGGGTGGGCCAGCCACGGAGATCGCCAAGCCGACAGCGGCCGAAAGTAGTGCAGCCGACCCAGACCACGCAAGCGTCTCGAAGGTCGAAAGAACAACAACGTCTTTGCGTGCGACTCCGGAGTGGAGCGCTGATGCTAGTTGGAGGTAGCGGAGCCGTATCGAGACGTATCCCAGGGCCAGCGCCACGGCGAACGCGACGATGGGCGTGCTTCGAGTGATTCTGCCGCGGAAAAGCGTGTTGCCGTCGAAGTGTTCGCCCAAGGAGCTGTTGAGTTGTGACAGCGTCGGAGGGTGGTTTGGATCGGCCGTACCTGGCGTGAGCGCGGTAAACAGGAGTGAGCCGACGTCGTCGAGTTGTGGCCAGGTTCGTGCCCAGCATTCATCGAAGGAGTTGTCGCCGTCAGCTGGGAGCAGTACCGCGTATCCGAAGCCAGGTCGGCGACCGTCGTCCGGGTAGTCGTAGACGGCGGCGATCTGGGCGGTACCTTGGGTCGTTGCGGTCTTGTCTCCTATCCGCACGCCCAGTGTCTGGGCCACGTCCCTCGAGATCGAGAGTCCGGCCCCAGGGGTGCTTTCGGGTGCCAGCAGTGAGGTGAAGCCGGGCGTGACCTCGAACGCTGGAACTGGGGAATCGGGGATCAAGGTGAAGGTGATCTTGTTGCCGCTTTGACGCAGCGCGCCTGCAGCTTGGACGCCGTTGATCGAGGTGAGCCGCTCACAGGCAGCTCCGTCTATTCGGCCCTGAGCCGAGAGTATGAGAGTTGCTGCCCCGGATGATTCGAAGCGTTCAGCAGATTCAACTTGCTGCGTGATGGCCAGGCCGTCAGCCACAATGAGCATGCCGGAGAGCACGGTTAGCGCGGTGGTGAAGAGGACGTATCGTGTCGTTCCCGTCACGATGTTCCTTAGCGCTTCGGACAGCCACGCGGAGAGTCTCATCGGTCGCTGCAATCGAGGTGCTCACCAAGGTCGAACTGGTCTGTGCACGCGTCTCGTGTATTTGGGTCGTGAGTTGCAATGATGACGATCCGGTGAGGCACCGCTAATGCGCCCAGTACGGCGTCGACGGTGGCGGCGGAGCGGCGGTCTAGCTGTGCGGTCGGTTCGTCTACAAGCAGCAAGTCGGGGTCTGCGGCAATGCCTCGAGCCAGCATCAGCCGTTGTGCCTCACCTCCGGAGAGCTCTCTGAATGCTCTGGCGCGCACCGAACCCAGACCGAGATCGCGAAGGAGGTCATCGGCTTGAGCATGTGCGTCCCGGACGGACAATCCGCGCGCCAACAGGGGTAGCGAGACGTGGTCAATAGCCGATCGGCGTGGCGCGCCAAACGGGTTCTGAAAGACCCAGCTCCTCCGCTCGATTCGCTCGATGGCGAGTGACCCTTCGCTGGGCTTCTCGAGTCCGGCAAGAATCGAGAGAAGGGTGCTCTTTCCGGACCCCGATGGTCCAGTGAGGGCGTATATCTTCCCTGGTTCAAATGCGTACTGAATCGACCTGAACAGCCAGGGCCCGCCCTTGTATCGGTGGCCGACATTCATGAGGGTTACCGGCAAGGCGGGGACTTCTTCGCACCAAGATCAACTCGTGCCGTAACCTTCGCCGACTCGAACCGAATGAAGGTCTGCCCGAGTTCGTAGCCGACGACGGAGACTGGGTACCCCTTCCCGAGATACGCCACGCAGGCAGTCTCTCCCTTGACGTCGTAAACAGACGCCGGCGGGACTACCGCGATCTGTATTGGAGTCGAGAGGGAGAGTTGGGCGCTTACCGCGCTCTCAGGTGCAACAGCGTCTGCGCTGCTGGCCGACGGTCCGGTTGAGCTTACGGATCGTGTGTATGAAGGTGTGGCAGCAACTTGGGCAAGAGCTGAGGGATCCGTAATTACTCCGTCGCCCCCAATGGAAACGGAGGCAGAGTCAAGTTTGAGCACTCGCTTACCCGGGAGCAAGTGTGCCGGCAGTGCGGGAATCGAAACCTTCTCCAACCCGCCATCGAGCGTGGCAAGAACCCCGGTGCCGGACAAGGTTGAACCGACTGGAGCGTCGCAAGTAGCCACAGCGACAGACCCAGCGGGTATCCACACGATTTGCGCGGCCCGCAGACCGCTGGCCACGGGCTCGCTGTCATCAACGGACTTGACAAGCTCCTTGATGGCGGCGATCGTTCCGCGCCCAACCGTCCCATCCACGTCGACATGGAAGCCGAGGCGGTGAAGCTCAGCCTGCAGCGCCTTAACGTCATCGCCTTTGTCGCCACTGGCGATATCGCGCCACAGCGGAACAGCGGTTGCCAAAGCGACCAAGGGGACGCCGTCGACCGACAGAAGAGACTTGCCCGACTCGATCACTTGGCCGGGCAAGCAGCTAGTGGAGGTGACGCGACCGGCCGCCGCCGATGTGAGCTCAGTCTTCGGCTTGGTTACGAAGGACAGCTGTACCGTTCGTTGGTCAACAAACTCTTGTTGGACTACGGGTGCGCTTGTCGCTCGAGACGGCGACTCCAGAGCTGCGGGGACCATCGGAAAGACGAACAAGGCGCAAGCGACGGCCCCCGCCGCCACAAGCGAAGCGGCGGCAATCGCGACTACTGATGCCTTTCTGAGGGACCCTTTCATCACTGCTTCTGCATCGTTAGGCCGAGCGGGTCGGTCGAGCATTCCTCGAGTGATCTCTGTCCGGTCGCCGGGTCGGTAAAGGGGAATGCACCCTGTGGCGAGTCCTTCGAGTAGTCGCCTGCATCGTAGCCTCGCGGGACTGCCTCTTTCTTTACGAGGCAAGCCGCCATGATCGTTGCCTCATCCAAATGCTGAGGGTTGCGATGTTGGGCCAGATAGAGTCCACCCACCGCGTCCTCGCCCGATTCTCGCCCACACGCGTCGGCGGCACTGTTTGCTGCGTCCGCAGACACACCATTGGGGAAGAAAAAGTCGGTGCTTCCGTTCGCGCGGCGCCCTTGGAATGTGATCCCGGCGGCTGCCAAGCAGGTTGAGTACTTCTCCGTTACTTCCGAGAATTCAGCTTCAGTAATCTTGCCGTCCGCGAGGATCTTCTTGACGAACTCGGATCCGGAACGGCGGTACTGCTGCGCGTACTCTTGCGCCCACGCGCCGGTGAATGTCTTGTCCCCTGCTTTGACCGTGTTGTCGTGGGCCGGTCCAGGCGAGGTGCCACTGCATCCGGCGAGCAGGAGAGCAGCCGTCAGTCCGAGCGACCAAACGGCTACTCTCCGGCTTGTAGCCGAGACGATGGGGTCTCTTCTACGCACTACTTATCGCCAGTAGTACTGCAGGTTGTTGACGCCGGCATTGCTGAACTGCGACGAGTACGACCAGGTCTGCGGGCCAGTGTTCGCGCTTCGATTGCACGCCTGACCGGTTGTGAGGTAAGTGCAGGTCGATGATCCGTGCCAGTCGATCGCGAGGTAGTAGTTCGAGTGCCCCGAGTTGCACGTGCTGTCGCAGCCATAGTTCCAGATCCCCCCATTCGGGTAGGCGGTGGTCGCCGACGCTGGTGCCGCCGCGATCATCCCGCCAACCACCAATGCCGCGGAGACGGCGAGAGTGGCAAATACTTTCTTCATGGATCCCCCTTATCGAAGATAGCCGAGGCCGACTAGCTTCCGTTCCTTCGAGTGAGGTATGTCCCCGCCCGACTCTGAAGGTAGGGGCATCTTTTGCGCTGCTGCAAGGAATTCGCCTACGACTTAAGTCGCATCTTCGTAGCCTTTGATCAGGCTGGCCCAGCGGCCAATCGAGTGAGCTCGTGCAACTTTCGTGCAATGTGACTCTGGCCGTTGCACACTCTAGCGTTTTGAAAAGCGGACGCTCGTGAGGTCCGTCCACCGGCGCCGCTTCGGCAGCATCGTCGAGACAGGCGGCCGGTACACAAGTAGCTCTAGGGGGAAGTACAGATGTCTGATCCGATGGTCTTGCGTGCGCAGCAGTGGCTCAATACGACGTACTCCAGCATCGCGGGGTATACGCATTGCGATGAAGACGGCCTCACCGGCCAAGCCACCATCGATCACATCATCATGGGGCTGCAGTCCGAACTCGGCATCTCTCCCGTCGTTCCCAACCTCGGCCCGACCACCTGGGGCCTGATGAAGCAGTACGGCACGATCAACGGCCAGGGCGACTCCACGAACATGATCAAGCTTCTCGAGTGCGCCCTCTACTGCAAAGGCTACGACGGGGACGGAATCGATGGCGACTGGACGGACCACCTCAAGGACGGCATCAAAGCACTCCAAGCTGACATGGGTCACAGCGGCACCGGGCTCACCGGGACCGCGAGTCCCAAGTTCTTCCGCGCTCTACTGAACACCGATGCATTCGTCCTCGTTTCAAACGGGGACCCCGCTATTCGACAGGCCCAGCAATGGCTGAACGTCACCTACATCGGTCGCACGAACTACCTCTACTGCCCTACGGACGGTGTGTTCAACCGGAACACCCAGTCCGCACTCGTTTACGGAATGCAGTACGACCTGGGTCAATCCGATGCATCCGCAGATGGCGAGTACGGCCCGGGTACCGCCGCCCAGCTCGCCGCCTCACCCGCCGTCACGGTTCAGACAGGCACCACCGACGGGTCCGCCCGATGGGTACACCTACTGAAGTGCCTCATGGTTTTCAACAAAGCAGCTACAACACTCGATGGTTCGTTTGTCGCCGCGGACGCCACGTCGCTCCAGCGGTTCCAAACGTTCTCTGGATTCACGATCGCAGAGCTGACTGGCCGCGGAGACTTCCGCACGTGGTCAGAGCTGCTCGTCAGTACGGGCGATCCCAATCGCGTGGGTACCGCGGCGGACATGGCGTCCACGATTACCCCGGCGCGCGCGGCTGCACTTGTGAATGCCGGGTACAAGACCGTCGGCCGTTACTTGACCAACTATCAGCTCCCGGGAGCGCTCGACAAGAACATCAAGCCGGGCGAGCTGACAACCATTTTCAACGCGGGTCTAACCGTGTTTCCCATCTTCGAGGAGGGCGGGGACGAGGCGCCGTGGTTTACCTACGCGCAGGGCAGGCTCGATGCCGATCGGGCCCAGCAAGCAGCAACCGGCTATGGATTTCCTGCCGGTACGATTATTTACTTCGCGGTCGACTTCGATGCGACTGATGTGGACATCGATTCGAAGATCACGTCTGACGTGAGCGTCATCGATTACTTCAAGGGAGTCCAGAACCGACTCGTCGAGCTGAATTCAACGTATTCGGTGGGTGTCTATGGCACCCGCAACGTCTGCTCGCGGCTGAGCTCGGGACAGTCCCCCTACGCGGTCAGCAGCTTCATCGCAGGGATGTCCACCGGATGGAGCGGCAACCTCGGCTTCCAGCTACCAGCAAACTGGGCCTTCAACCAAATTCAGAACAAGACCGTCGATCCAGGCGGACCAGGCGAAGTTGAAATCGACAAGAACGTAAAATCCGGCCGCGACAACGGTGTTTCCGGATTCAACACCCCGGTCGACCCCAACACTGCAGCGATCGACTTCGTCCACTGGGTTCAGCTCAAGGCAGACGAGTATCGGCAGGCTCACCCCGGCTTCCTCGACAGCGCGAACACACTCGTCGCACAATACTTCCGATACCCGGAATTCACCGGACTCCACTGGGACATCCTTGCCGGCCCACTCCACGAAGACTGGCTGGCCTGGATCCTCTCGCAAGCCGTTCCGAAGATCGAATCCTATGTGGATCCGATGTTCCACATCGTCGCTGACATCGCCCATCTCGCAGGCACCGCCAACGGAGTCATGTTCCTCGGCGAAGGAACCGGCTCTCAAGTCAGCGTCAGTGATTTCGGCGGATGGGCAGGCGACCTGATTTCCAACTTCCGCGCATGGAACGCCACGCGGTCCCAGTACAGCACCACCTACGACTGGGCCTACGCGATGATCAACTCGAACGAGGCACTCCGACCGGAAAGCCTCTTCTCGCGAACTGACTTTAGCCAGGACGTCAACGCCTTCAATTTCGGCAAAGAGATTCGGAACTATCCCAACGTGACCTTTGCCAACCTCTTTGAGGTCGCGTACGAGCGCAGCGGCTCGTGGGCGCAGCGATACGCCGCCTTCTACCAGGGCCGGTTCGGAGCAAACTCCGTCACTGCACTTGCCGCCGCGAAGGACGTGTTCTTCAACACGGGCGCAGTAATCAGCGCAGTACGGAACGACCTCTTCAGCGGCGACTTCGACCCGTCGATCCTCACCACGGCAGACAAGAACCAGGTAGCGGAGGCATTCGTTCAGAGACTTCTCGAAGTGATCTGACTACTATCAAGCGCTTCAACCGCTGAAAATCCAGAGCGTGAGGGAGGCCGAATGAGTACGCGACGCACGGCGAGAAGGCACACCATTCAGATCCTCTTCGTCATCGCTCTCCTCGCCGTGGCAGCCGGAATACTCGTGGTGGTCGCGAACTTCATCTCGAGCACTCTTGGCGCATCACGTGGAACACCAACAGCGACATCGTCAGCCTGCCCATTTCGAAGCGGCTGCACAGAAAAAAGCATTGACCAGATCTCTCGTGACACCGGATTCACCTTCCCCGCAGGAAGCACCGTGATCTGGAGCTACGAGGAAACCAGCTGGTTCGACAAGAGCTGGGCGGTGCGTGCGTTGGTGAAGATGCCCCCACGGAGCCCCATCCCCGAAAGCACAGCGCTCAACGCAACCGCGTCAATTCGGAAGGACGACTCATCCGGCGTCGAAGTTGAAGTCTCACTGCTCGACCCTGCAGGCCGATAGCGAGCCCATTTACGCTTCGTGCTCGTCGGGCAACCTCCACTCGACACTGACGGCCTCCGGGCGCAGGGCGCCGCCATCGACGCCTCCACACCGGTGGTCACTGTCGGTGGACTCCACGATCGCCCGCGCGCACCAGCACGCGACGAACACGACCCGGCTCACAGAGGGCTGGATCGAGTTACAAGAATCTGCGGGAAGAGCCGCCTGACCACGGCATCGGCCGCTCCCGAGGCGGCTTGTCGACGAAGATCCACCAGCTCGTCGACGGCAGCGGGCTCCCCCTGGTGACGCTGATCACGCCGGGTCAGGCAGGCGACTCGCCGATGTTCCTGCCGCTGATGGCACAGCTGCGCGTGGGACGAGGCGCCGGCCGGCCGCGCACCCGCCCGGACGCGGTCCGCGGCGACAAGGCGTACTCGTCGCGCGCGATCCGCGGGCATCTGCGATCCCGCGGGATCAAGGTCCTCATCCCGGAGCCCGACGACCAGAAGGGGCACCGGAAGCGTCGCGGCTCACGCGGCGGCAGGCCCGTCAGCCTCGACGCCGTCGACTACAAGAACCGCAACGTGATCGAACGCAGCTACTGCCACCTCAAGCAATGGCGCGGCCTCGCGACCCGATACGACAAACACGCCATCGTCTACCGCGCCGCCGTCGTCCTCAACGCCGTCATCGCCTGGGCCAAGGCATTGTCAGACACGCCCTAGCTGTAGTCGTTGAGGTAATCCTCTAGTCCGCTGAGGCGAGCGCCTTCCTTGTTCGACGGTTTCGGCCCGCTGTTCCGAATCCTGCTGTTAGGGGTGACTTTCACCAGAACTGGGGACGTCGCACGCCGAGGTTTTTTGCCCGAGTGCCCTCGCGTTCTGTGGAAGCTGGCGACGAAATGGCTAGGAAGGGCGGATCACGGTCGGCCGAAAGCTGGGTCCGCACGGTTGCCCGATTAGAGCGGCCGCGCTCCCATGTCGATTTTGTCTAAGAAGTCACGTACAGCCTCGTGCGGTCCCGGCGCGTGATGTACGCGCCCGTCGGTCGCGATGTGGCTGGCGAACCACAACTCGTCCCAAATGAATTCACTTGGCGAGTAGATCCAGATCTGTTTTTTGAGCGCAGTCGCGATACCCAGCTCGACCAAAGTGCCGTACGCGGTATGGTCGTCGATCCACGCGAAGACATGGTGGGAGTGCTTGATACCGGTGCGGCATCGCTTCGCGACGTCTACCCGGTAGCAGTCATGGTCTCCCACGTCGCTCACGCATGGACTGCTTGTGCCGTTACCGTGCGTTGACGGCCCGTGCGCACAGCCGTGGTCATCGGAAACGAAGAAGGGTCCTTCGTAGCGAATGTGGCGGCGTTCGTTGATGTAGAGAGTGGGGTAGGGAACGTCCGCGTAGTCGGTGTCGATCGCGCCGCGAAGACCGTCGACGACGCTGTGCCGCCAGTCGTTCTTACCTATCTTCCCCGCTAAGTAGACGCTCATTCGCTTGGGTTGAGGATTCATGAACGCTCACTCCCCCTTGGATTTGAACAGATACCGGGTGACGATCGCCATGAGGCCGATCGTTTCGACCACAGTCGAGGTGAACCAGGCAACAATCACTGGAGCGGCGACGGTCTTCCCGAAGCCGAACCCCATGTGAAGAAACATCAAAACGTTGGCAAACAAGATTTGGGACACCACAACCCAGAAGATCGACCAGCCGAAGATCTTCTTCAACCGGTGATCGAACCGGGCCCCATCGATCTCGATGTCCTCGATCGTCATGTAGTCGGAGTCTGTCTCGGGTCGGCTGGTGAACCAACCGGTGAACCATCCGCCGAACCTCTTCGTCACCGCTTTAGGGGCGTAGGTTTCCGGCGACGCCTCGTTCGAGATGGTGACACTCGCGAGCAATTTGTTCAGGTCCGCAAGAGTTGGCTCTTCCGGGAATTCCTCACTCACGTCTGAGTGACCAAGCCAAGGTTCACCAGGCGGTAGCTCAGTGACTGGCTGGAAACGTGCAGGAGCCGCGCCATCTCTGCGACACCCGCGCCTGTGCGGTAGAGCGCCCGCACGGTGGATGCCGGCATTAGCAGGGCTGCGGCGAACGCGTTTGCGTAGATTTCCTCCGGGTCAACACCTTCGCTGGACTCGCCGTCTCGACGCTCGACGTAGGCCATCTCTCCCTGACCGTCCCGTTTGACGAAGTGACCGAGTTCGTGAGCGCAAGTGAATCTACGGCGATTCACCGCGTCATCGACGTCGAGGTAGATCTCCGCGTCGAACCCAGGTTCCTTCTTCAACAGGCCAGATACATTGCCGGGGAGTTGCGCCTCGAAGACTTTCAGCCCCATTTTCTTGGCGATTTCGATCGGGTTTACGGGAAATTTTCCGTAGTCCCACGACTGTTCCAGCACGGCTTCGGCAGCGAGTTCTGCCTGCGCACGCAGCGACGCCATTGATTCCCCCATTTCTCAAGTTCCTTCGAAGCTAGCAGCTTATGCAATCGTCTTAGCGACCTCGACTTACCCACGTCAGAGGGACCTCGACTCGTCTTACAGATGCGGCGAGACCAACTGGCATCCTCGGAAGGAGGATCGACTGTAGGGCCAGTGCGCCACGCACATCAATCGAGAGCGGTGCCCCCGCGGCAGGCCCAACATCGATCTGTCCTTCACTAGTCCTGAGTATGCGTTTGATCGCCTCCCTCAACTCGTCTCGGACGCTCAAATGGCAAAGGTACAGACCCCGGGCGTTGCAGCGAGGTTCGCGGGGCCCGTCAGTCCTCCTCGGCCTCGAACGGGTGTGCTGATCGCGGCGCCCAATCAATGACCGCTGCGGTGACGACGGTGTCGTCGACGCCAGGGATGAGGGCGAATTCATCCCCCGGTTTGAGTTCGTCGACAGCACAGTCGCCCTCGATTCGGCATGAAAGCATAGATGAGACAAGCGGCTCGATAAGGTACTCCCGGTTGCCGAGGAGAACGACTGGCTGCTCGACCATCACGATTCGCCCGTCGCCCTTGACCGCGTTGCGAACAGCCTCGAGCATTCCCTGGCTCTCTGTGGACTCCTTCGGAACAACCATCGGCAATCGAGTCCATTGCCAACATTCCGCTTGCCCCTCGTAAACGCTCTCGTATCGGTAGAGCGCGCGAAGTTGGCACTCCGTCACTTGCATCACGTCGGGCATCAGCAGCGTCTGCGTGGTGCTGGACTGAA
>Ga0153948_1001886_pt1 | contig 10330 bp, 8 predicted proteins | sample TSNJ032MetaG_FD_104696 | JGI IMG/M metagenome (GOLD analysis project Ga0153948, IMG submission 104696) | Attine ant fungus gardens microbial communities from New Jersey, USA - TSNJ032 MetaG | ecosystem: Host-associated > Fungi > Mycelium > Unclassified | place: USA: New Jersey, Wharton State...
CACCACAATACTTCGCACAAAAGACGACTTTCGCTCATTTAATTACGATGCAAACCTGACTTCATCCGTCAGAGTGATTTGCATAGTGCCGATTTCAGGATTTCTAAATTCGATAATAATTTCATTTAGACCCTCGTGTAAACACTCGGCTTTTTCTAGCTGCATCGTACCCTCTTGGCCGAGACGAAAATGAATCGGGTTTTGTTCATTAACGAACTGCGCCAAAAGTTCTGCGCCTTGAGTAATAAACTTAATTACATCCTTACCGAAAGTAAAACCGTTAATCTTGATAAATTCAAGACCCGAAATTACACCCGGTCCGAGAACGTTTTTAAGCTGGAACTCAACTCCCTCATCGGTTTGCTTGAGAGAACCTTTTTTGTACACTCTTTTAATAAGAAAATCTGGAACTACAGCCATGGGGAAATTCTCCTATCTGGTTAACAATACTTTATTCAACTCTTTATTAAATTTGGAAGAAAGTTGCTATTTAGGGGGGATATTGTTTCTTTGGAGTTTGTTCATCGGCTGAATGTTATGCAGGTATTCATTCACTGAATATTTCGTATACTTTAAAGTTTTCTATCTTTATTATAACATTCATTAAATAATTTTTAAAGCCCCCTGGACCATGCCACATACTTTCTATGCGGTGACCTTTCTCCCATACAATTATTTTAATCTCATTTTTATTTTTGACAAATTGCGGCGGAAGATAGAACTTGCTCTGATGGGAATTAGAGCGGATAAAACGTCCCACTTTTATTCCGTTAAGGAAAATTGTTGCGCGTCTGAACGGCGTATTTCCCATATCGAGCATTATTGGTGCATAAACTTTTTCCCCCAAATATTCTTCGGGTATTTCAAACTCTTTTGTTAAAGCTGCAAGGTATGGCGCCCGGCCTTCGCTGTCAGGTCTTTCGTCAAACATAATCCTTCCTCGGACTCTCCACTGCGGAGTTTCTCCTGTGTCTGTCTTGAAGTAAATAAGTCCTCTGGGTTGGTTAATGTTATTTGAAAATCCTCTGTCGAAGCCCAGGTTTTGTACCAACACTGTAACTTCGGCATCGTGGCCTTCGATAAAGTAGTCTTCACTTACGGTGATGTCTATGTGTTCGTCTATCTGCATAAGGTTGTCGTGCTTGTAACTGTTCCTGTTTAAAAGCTCTTTTCCGTTAATGTAAATTCCGAAAATATGTCTTGCCATTATAGAGATTTCGCGGACATTATTTGAAATTTTACCTTTATACCAGATGAACTCACTGCAGACATCGCTTTCCTCCAATGTCTTCCAAGAAGAGTAGTCATAACCTAACTCAATCTCCGAGGCGCAAAAGTCTACTTTGAAATCAGTCAGGTTCAACTTTAGCGGCTTAATTGCAGGTTCAAGATATTTTTCACTCCAGCCTTCATCAAGACTGAAAGTCCTTACGCTTCGCGGGTAACGAGTAGCAATCCTTCCGTCGGGATAAACAAAGTTTGCTCCGAATATCAACTTTTGGTCAAGCTTCCAGGTGTGGTTTGAAAGCTTTCTTGATACAAAAACAAACCTGGTTTGACCAAACTCCAGTGTCTCATAATCCTCTCTCTCGCCCCATATGTGCTCAACCTTACCGTTGTATGAAACTTCCATATGGTTTTTAGAATCGGTTATTACAAAAACATACTCCGTGTCATCGTTTTGGACTCTTGTGAAAAATTCAAGCCCGCAGTGAAGCACTTCACAGCTTCTGAGTTTTAAATTACGGGGTAGCATTTTCATATCAAAAGATTGAATGTTTACCCTGGATATTTGAAACTCGCAGGTGTTGAAGTTTCTCAAAAACAGCCAGTCGCAGTCGTTAATTAAGTCTTTTCTGGCACGTGCATAACAGTTTTCGGGAACTTCAAAGTCTGTCTCCTTTGGCTCCGTTTGAGCGAAATTAAAACCCTCCAGAAGATAGTTTATCTCTTTTGCTTTATGGAAATTCTCCTGAATTGCCCCAAACTCACTAATCGGAGCTGCAAAGTCGTAGCTTGAATATACTTCATCAGACGAAGTATCGAGGATATTTGTTCCCCCGACAGTCATATAATGGTTAAACATAGTCACCCCTTGTGAAAGAGCGGTTTTTGTCATTATGTTTAAGTGCTGCCAGCACATATCTTCCCTTATGGCGTCATAACCCGTACCCAGCCACTTATCATACCAGCCTGCCTGCATTTCTGCTATAAACATAGGAGAATTTTCACTATAGCACCTTGTCATATCTTCAAGATTGTCCAGAGTGTCAAACGAAAAAGTATTCTCTCTCCAACTGTCCCGCGGGTTGATATAGGGGTAGATATCGCAGGCATAAATGTCCACTATATCAGCATAAAGGCCCGCTATAAAAGCGTCATTGTGAAAAATCGGAGCTGTTACGCCGCTTTCTCTGGCCAGAGCATAAAGCTCCTCCATATACTCTGTTTCACAATTGTTTGTCGAGTATTCATTTTCAATTTGAAAAGCTACAACAATATCTTCAAAGTCTTTTATTACAGGCATTACTTTTGAATACCAAGACCTGAGGTATTTCATATACTCGGGAGAATACACATAGTCTCCGTCTTTTCTGTTTCGCGGGATAACATTTTCTTTTTTCAAAAGCCAATACGGAAGACCGCCGGCTGATACCTCCGCGTTAACGTATGGGCCCGGCCTCGCTATAATAAAGATGCCTAGTTCACGGGCTATTTCAAACAGTCTTCGAATGTCTTTATACCCGTCAAACTCCCAGACATCTTCGGCTATATTGTGAAAGTTCCAACACAAGTAAAGGTCAACGGCGTTAAAACCGCCTGCCTTCATTTTAGAAAGCCTGTCTCTCCATTCGCCCTCGCCTATTGTCCTAAAATAATGCATTGCGCCGCTTCTTATGACAGTGCGTTTACCGTTAATGATTAGCGAATATTTGTCAAATTTTACATCCATTTGCTCATTTTAAGCCATGGCTTTGTTTTGGTCAATTATTCTCCTGCAAATGCTCTACAAATGCGTGAATATATGTAAAAATTTATTAACATATTTGCGCAGTATATTAATTTGTGGGATAATCAGCGCAGTTAATAGTATGGAGCGAGTGAAGAATCAAACTTGTTTGAATTCTTGTCACGAGCGACAAACTAAAAGACCAGAGGTCTTATAGTCTAACCATTCCTTTCTTGACTTATGCGGTTTGAGTTTTCAAATCGCATTTTTATATAAAAATATGACGAGGCTTTAAAATAAACAGAGTTGTGCTAATATTTTTCCTGGAACATGCCGGAGTCTGATTGCTCAAGAGTATTCAGAGAGTGCATCTTTCAACTCGTCGGGAGTGGTTTAAGCGCCTTGGAGCTAAAAGCTTTTTGGCCAAATAATTAAACCTAAATACAGAGATATTGCTTGAGCGTAATAAGGCAATATTTAAAAGAATCCCCTTGGGGTTTGTGACTACGGTAGCAGCGGTTACGGAGCGGCGCAGTGTAACTATCTGAATGCCGCTTGCCAGGGGGCGCGCGATAGCTACTGCTACCCGAGCCACTTTTGGAGTTCTGTATCGGCGGGCCACTGCTACCTCAATGGCGGTAATCTTTACGGCCCGAATTCCGGTGTTACCTCTTAAGCGTTCTCTGCCCGTTGCGTCAGGAGTTGGAAATTTGTTCCTGCTCATAATTGCCGTAAACTTAATAGTTATCGGCAGTTGTGAGAACAAGTAAATATAAGTAACAATTAGCCCGATAAAAATTATTCTTATATAATAGCCCCATGAGAATATTAGGAATTGACCCGGGAATACACATAACAGGCTACTGCATCCTTGACGTTGAAAATGACGGCTATGAGCTTGTCAACTGCGGCTCTGTACAAACAGACAAAAGCCTCCCCACACAAAAAAGACTGCTTGAAATATTCAACGACATAGTTCACATCTGTGAAAAATACTCTCCCGACACAGCTTCCATAGAACAGATATTTTTCTTCAAAAACCAGAAGACCATTATCCCCGTTGTACAGGCAAGAGGTGTAATACTCGCCGCGCTTGAAAAATGCTCCGTGCCGTCAGGTGAATATACGCCGATGGTAGTTAAACAGATGCTGACAGGGCACGGCAGGGCCAGTAAAGATGATGTCAAGGTGATGGTTGAAAAATTTGTTACATTGAATGAGAATACGAGATTAGATGATACAATTGATTCTGTTGCAATAGCAATATGTCACTCAAGAAACTTGGCAGTTTCCATATAAAAAACAGGGGGTAAAATGAATATTGTAATAGTAAAACAAGGCGCAATTTTGGGAGCGCTACTGGGCGCGCTAATAGGAGTTGTGGCCCTTATTAACCCGTTAATGATTTATGTTTTATTTACTCTGTGTTTTCTGTGTGCGCCTATAGTAATGATATTTATGAAAAAAAGAAATATGCTCGGCTATCTTGACAGTCAACAAGGGGCAACATTGGGCGGTATCATAGGTTTTACATCCACACTGGGATTTTTCATCCTTTTCATACCGTTAGTTCTTATCATAGGAGTAATTTTCAAAACTTACTATACTTACGGTATACCTTACTTTATAAACCTTCAGTCACTTTGGCTGTTTTTGGTTATAATAGTAATGATAGCCGCTACTCTGGCTATGACCAACGCGGTAATGGGTATGGCAACTACATACATATACAACCAAATAGAGCCGCCCCCTCCGCTTGAAGAAGGAAATATAGATATTGAAATAGATGAGGAACTGTAAATAAAACCATGGGCGAAAAGTTAAGAAAGACAATAGAGTGGATTAACGTAGGAGATTTTGGCGGTGTTTCAAGGATGGTTGACCAAACTTTAATCCCTTATGAGTATAAGCACGTCGAAATTAAAACACTCGAAGAAATGTATGATGCAATAAAAACAATGATTGTAAGAGGCGCTCCCGCCATAGGTATAGCCGGCGCGCATGGTGTAGCGCTTGGTGCAATAGAGCTTTTTAAGAAGCATCAGCATTTTGAAAACTTCAAAAAAGAACTCCTTGAAAAATGTGAGTACCTCAACTCTTCGCGCCCCACGGCAGTGAATTTAAGATGGGCCATAGATGAGCAAATAAAAGTTATCAACGCGGATGACGGAAACATTTTGCGCCTCTGTAAAAGCCTTATTCAAAACGCCGTAACTCTGGAAAATCAAGATGTGGATATTAACAAAAGCATAGGCAAGCACGGCGCGGCAATTATTCCAAAGGGCGCAACAATCCTCACGCACTGCAATGCAGGCGCTCTTGCAACGGTTGCATACGGCACAGCACTTGGCGTAGTTAGGAGCGCATTTGAAAAAGACAACACCATAAGAGTATTCGCCGACGAAACCCGCCCGAGACAGCAGGGAGCAAAGATTACAACGTTTGAACTCCTTATGGACGGCATCCCTACAACACTTTTGACTGACGGCATGTGTTCTTACTTCATGTCCAAAGGTGAAATTGACGTCGTGGTTGTAGGCGCAGACAGAATAGCGGGAAACGGCGACACCGCAAACAAAATAGGCACCTGTACACTGGCTGTTTGCGCTAAATACTATAACGTCCCATTCTATATAGCCGCTCCCCGTTCCACCATTGACTTTAACATTCTCGATGGCTCGCAAATCCCCATAGAGCTTCGTGACGAAGAAGAAGTAACGCACATCAACGGCCAAAGGATATGCGCTGAAGGTGTAAGTGTTATAAACCCGAGCTTCGACGTCACACCTAATGAACTTATAGCAGGAATTATTACAGAATACGGAATCTTCAAACCCTACGAACTTCGCGACACCTTTGAGCGTTTGGGGAGATAAATAAGCTCTGGCAAGTAAAAGCCCCGAAAGACAGACAATCTTAATACAATCTTTATTTGCCCTGTACATTTAGCATAGTAAAATTAATAAATACCGTAAATCGAGGATTTTATATGTGCGGAATAGTAGGATATATAGGTAAAAAAAATGTTTGCGAAGTTCTTTTAAACGGACTGTCGCACTTGGAATACAGGGGCTATGACTCTGCAGGCATCGCTCTTGGCGTTAAGGGTGAGGTCAAAATCCTGAAAGCCGGCGGCAAACTGAGCAACTTAAAAGATTTAGCCAAAGCAGAAGCTGCTGTTTGTTCGAAAGCCACATATGGAATAGGCCATACCCGTTGGGCGACACACGGTTTGCCTACCATTGAAAACGCCCACCCGCACACCTGTAACTGCGGCAGCTTAACCCTTGTACACAACGGAATAATCGAAAACCACCTCGAACTACGCGCCGAACTTGAAAAAATGGGCTGCAGGTTTGTCTCACAAACCGACACAGAAACTATTGCGCACCTTATCGCGCACGAGTATTCAAAGCACAAAAACCTTCTTCTTGCACTAAGGACTGCCGTTAAAAAAATAAAAGGGGCATACGCACTGTGCATTATGCATAAAGATATCCCCGACGAAATAGTAATAACCAGAAAAAATGCTCCTCTTCTTGTGGGCCTAGGCGAAGGCGAAAACTACATCGCAAGCGACACCCCCGCAATTATTGAATATACGAAAAAAGTTATATATTTAAACGACGGCGAAGTTGCCAGAGTGACAAAAACAAACGTGGAAATTTACGACAAAGATGGCGGGCTTCTTGCAAATCAAGTTGAAATGCTTCCTTTTGAACCTGCAGCACTCTCCAAGATGGGCTATAAACACTTTATGCTCAAAGAAATACATGAACAACCCGATGTCGTAAGAAACGTTTTAAGCGGCAGACTCGTTGACGTAAACTCGAAAATCATTCTGGATGAAGTAAAACTCACACCCGAAAGGCTGAAAAACATAAACCGCATACAGATAATCGCCTGCGGAACTTCGCTGCATGCAGGTATGGTCGCTAAATACATAATAGAACAGCTTGCGCACATGCCCGTCGATGTCGAAGCATCGAGCGAATACATATACAGAGAAACCATAGCAGATGCAAACACTCTGGTCATAGGCATTTCGCAATCAGGCGAAACGGCAGACAGTATAACCGCCATCAAGCAGGTCAAAGAAAAAGGCTCTCACGTTCTTATCATTACAAACAGACCGGAGAGTACGATGGCCAGAATGGCAGACAGCCTGATTCCTGTCAGCGCCGGAATCGAAGTTTCCGTTGCGGCAACAAAGTCTTACATTGCACAGCTCATCTCACTTTACCTGTTTGCAATATACCTTGCAGAAGTTTCAAGCACCACCCCTCAGTCCTGCCTGAAGGAAATCAAAGAGGAGCTTTTGCAACTTCCAAGCAAGATAGAGAGTATTTTAAGCAACACAAAGCCTATTTACGAAGTCGCAAAAAAATACTCAAACTACAAAAACTTCATCTACATAGCGCGCGGTGTAAACTACCCCAGTGCGCTTGAAGGCGCTTTGAAGCTAAAAGAAATAAGCTACATAAACGCTACAGGCTACTCTTCGGGCGAACTCAAACATGGCCCGATAGCTATGCTGGACGAAAGTATGCCTGTTCTGGCCATACTTAATGAAGGCACTGTTTACGAAAAAGTACTTTCCAACTGCCAGGAAGCTAAAGCGCGGCAAGCAAAACTAATAGGCGTTATGGCCGAAACAGACGAGTCCAATAAGGGACTTTTCGATGACATACTCTTAATACCCAGCATTTCAGATTTTTTATCACCCACATTAAATATAGTAACGTTACAACTTATGGCATATTTTATAGCGGAATATCTGGGCAAAGACGTAGATCAGCCAAGGAATTTAGCTAAATCTGTCACGGTTGAATAGAGCAAATGTATAAAAACTTGTTCCACTATGCCTATTTTTATGATTAAAATAGGCATAGTGGAATTGTTCGAGTCTGACCACTCATGGGTGGGCAGAGATAACATTCACCAACTCGTCGGGGGTGGTTTAAGCGCCTTGGGGCTAAAAGCTTTTTGGCCAAATAATTAAACCTAATGTGATAAGCGAATTATCAGCTCAATTGGTAATTTTGCTTCTGAAACCCCCTTGTTTATGCACGGCTACCTCTTAAGCGTTCTCTGCCCGTTGCGTCAGGAGTTGGAAATTTGTTCCTGTTCATAATTGTCGGCAAACTTACTAAGTTATCGGCAGTTATGAGGTGTGTTTAGATATGACAAGGCTTTAAAATAAGAAGGGTTGTGGTAATATTTTTCTTGGAACATGCCGGAGTCTGATTGCTCAAGGGTATTCGGAGAGTGCATCTTTCAACTCGTCGGGGGTGGTTTAAGCGCCTTGGGGCTAAAAGCTTTTTGGCCAAATAATTAAACCTAAATACAGAGATATTGCTTGAACATAATAAGCAATATTTAAAAGAATCCTCCTTGGGGTTTGTGACTACACTAGCAGCAGCTACGGAGCGGCGCAGTGCCAGTTCCTGGCTAACGGTTGCCAGGGGGCGCTCAATGGTAATTGCCTCCCGGGCTTTTTTTGGAGTTCTGTCTCGCAGGGTAATTACTGCCTCGGTGGCGGTAGTCTGGGCGGCCCGTACACTGGCTCTACCTCTTACCCATACTCTGTCCGTTGCGTCAGGAGTTGGAAACAAAAATGCGGTGGCTGATATTGCACCGCATTTCAATTAAAGTTATAATAATTAGGAAATACAAAAAAGCAGGTAGGAACTCTGATAACCTAAAAATGCCTGTCTCGTGAAATAAAAAACAAACAATGGCAAAAAAAGACGGGCTGTAGTTTGTGATAACCTAAAAAGCGCCCGTCGCACGAAAACAAAAACTTTTAATCTATATCTTTCCCGTTGCCCGGAAGTAGCACCACTCCCGGGGTTGTACGCTCAACGGGTTAATAATAAATTACCATTTTATCGTGATGAAACCGTTTCCTCCGGTTGCACCTCCGGTACAACTGGTGTCATCACAGCTTGCACCGCCTCCGCCGCCGCCTCCTCGGCCTATGCCGAGAGCAGTTTCATATAGCGGCGAAAGTGCGGCAGTGGGCGTCTTGTTGCCCACGCACATGCTAAACGATGTTGCATCACTCACACTGGCGCAACCGCCATAAGAAGGTGAGCGATTATCGCTCAAAGATAACGCGCCGTTACCGCCTATAACATAAGCTGCGCTTACGCCTGTTGTTGCAACTACATCAGGTGCATCGGTTACATCAGTCGTGCCGGTATATATCCTTCCTCCCGAGCCGCCTATAACCAGAGTAGAGACAGCATTTGAAACTATCGGAGTATACTTGCCGCCTTGGCCGCCCGTAGCAGAGAACAGCACAGTACCGCCGCTTTCGCGTTCAACCCAAGTATCACCGCCTCCGGTACCATTTGCCGCACTTGCACCCCCTGCGCCGCCTTGACCTATTACCAGTTTAACTTTTTGGCCCGATGGCACTGCTACGCTGACGTTCGAAGCGTAGTATCCTCCGGCGCCGCCACCCGAACCGGTTGTGGCAATATTGTAAGTTATACTGGCATAGCCGGCTCCGCCGTTGCCGCCTTGACCGATATTAGTCGCACTGTTTGCATGGCCGCCTGATCCTCCGGCACCCCAGTTACTCGCGTTAATACCTGTCCAACTTATCGTACTTGTAGTTGCCGCACCTGCGCCGCCTAATACAAAGGTTGAAGCACCACCGGCTGAGGATGTATTTGTACCCCAGTCTGAGCCTGCATTACCGCTATAACAGTTGTTTGAAATTGAACAACTGCTGCCGGTAGTTTTTGTACCATTTGCAGATGATGTTGCGGAACCTCCGGCTTTACCGCCGTATGCGGTATATCTATCTGTTCCTGCAACTTTTGCCCAAGCTGAACCATTCCATCTCTGGTGCTCAACCCACGAATCAGCACCATTGTAAGCCGTGCTGCCCACTGCTGCACCTGCGCCGCCTCCACCGATTTGGAAGTATAATCTATCATCATATTGAAGGTTTTTAAATTCTACATCATTAAAACCACCGGCACCGGAGCCTCCGGCTCCGGCGAAAGGGCTAAAGCCGCAAAGTGAGGAACTCCTGACGCAACGGGCAGAGAACGCTTAAGAGGTAACACTGGAACCCGGGCCGTTAAGACCACCGCCATTAAGGCCGTAATAGCCTGTAGATACAGAACTCCAAAAGTAGTACGGGTAGCAGTGGCCATAGTACGCCCCCTGGCAACCGTTAGCCAGGTAGTAACACTGCGCCGCTCCGTAACTGCTGCTACTGTAGTCACAAAAATCAGATGCGTTGGATGTTACGACACCCTTAGCCTGATAAGCAGAAGCGGAAGCTTCTGTTACTCTCCATCTTTTTATTTCAGCGTCATTAGGAAGTCTCCAAGATCCTGCAGGTTCTAATGCCGCACAAGC
>Ga0153948_1001887_pt1 | contig 10324 bp, 7 predicted proteins | sample TSNJ032MetaG_FD_104696 | JGI IMG/M metagenome (GOLD analysis project Ga0153948, IMG submission 104696) | Attine ant fungus gardens microbial communities from New Jersey, USA - TSNJ032 MetaG | ecosystem: Host-associated > Fungi > Mycelium > Unclassified | place: USA: New Jersey, Wharton State...
CCGAGGAACTCTTCCAGCTCGGCCACCGCCGAGGATTCCTCATCGGTGATGCGCGCGACCACCTTGGTCGATGCGATCACCAGCAGGCGCGCAGCATCAAACTGGCGCACGGCACGGGTGATCTCGCGGAAGATCTCGTAGGTCACCGTCTCGGTGGTCTTGATGCTGCCGCGGCCACTGCACTGCGGGCAGGTCTCAGACAGCTGGCGCTCCAGGCTTTCCACCGTGCGCTTGCGGGTCATCTCCACCAGGCCCAGCGGCGAGAAATCATAGACCGTGGTCTTGGCATGGTCGCGGGCCAGCGCCTTTTCCAGCGTGCGCAGCACCTGGCGGCGATGCTCTGCATCATCCATGTCGATGAAGTCGATGATGATGATGCCGCCCAGGTTGCGCAGCCGCAGCTGCCGCGCCACCGCCTGCGCCGCTTCCAGGTTGGTGCGGAACACCGTTTCTTCCAGGTTGCGCTGGCCGAGGAACGAACCGGTGTTGACGTCGATGGTGGTCATCGCCTCGGTCTGGTCGATCACCAGGTAGCCACCGGATTTCAGCGGCACCTGCTTGTCCAGCGCGCGGCCGATCTCGTCCTCCACGCCGAACATGTCGAAGATCGGGCGGTCACCGGAATACAGCTCCAGCTTCTCGGCCAGCACCGGCATGTACTTGGCGACGAAGGCCTGCAGCTGGCCGAAGGTCTCCTTCGAGTCCACCTTCACCTTGTCCACGTCCTTGCGGATCAGGTCGCGCACCGACCGCAGCGGCAGGCTCAGGTCTTCGTAGATGATGCTGCACGACGGCGCTTCGCGGCCGCGGCGTTCGACCACGTTCCATACGCGCGACAGGTAGGCGATGTCCTCGGCGATGGCCTCGGCCGGCTGGCCTTCGGCGTTGGTGCGCACGATGTAACCGTAGCCACCATGCTGCGCCGACAGCTCAGTCACCAGCGCCTTCAGGCGGGCGCGCTCGGTTTCGTCCTCGATGCGCGCCGACACGCCCACCACCTTCGACTGCGGCAGCAGCACCATGTAGCGCGAGGGAATGCTGATCTGCGTGGTGAGGCGTGCGCCCTTGGTGCCGATCGGGTCCTTCACCACCTGCACCACGATGTCCTGGCCATCACGCAGCAGCTCGACGATCGGCACGCTGGCCGGCGGCGGCAGGGTGGTGTTCTCGGTGTCGGCGCTGGCCACCGGTGCCGGACGCACCACGTCGTTGGCGTGCAGGAACGCGGCGCGCTCCAGGCCGACTTCGACGAAGGCGGCCTGCATGCCGGGCATGACCCGCTGTACCTTGCCCTTGTAGATGTTGCCGACCACGCCACGGCGCCAACCGCGCTCGATGTGCAGTTCCTGCAGCATGCCATTTTCGATCACCGCGACCCGGGTCTCGCGCGGGGTCACATTGACCAGGATTTCCTCAGACATCGGCAGCCTCCCTGGCGGCATCGGCAGTGGGGGCCGGCACGCCGCAGCGCGCCAGCAGACGATCGGTGTGCAGCAGCGGCAACCCCATGACGCCGGAGTAGCTGCCGGAAAGGTGTTCGATCCAGCGTTCGGCCCCGCCCTGGATGGCGTAGGCACCGGCCTTGTCCAGCGGCTCGCCGGTGGCGACATAGGCGGCGATGTCGGCGGCGTCGATCGGGGCGAAAGTCACCTCGGATATGACCAGCTCGCTGTCCAGGCCGGTGGCATCGACCACCACCACCGCGGTCATCACCTGGTGGGTGCGCCCGGCCAGCCGCGCCAGCATCGCCCGCGCGTCGGCGGCATCGGCCGGCTTGCCGAAGACCTCGCCCTCCAGCACCACCTCGGTGTCCGAACCGAGCACGCGCGCCTGCGGGTCGCCGGCCAGCACCTGGGCCAGGCCGGCGCGCGCCTTGTCGGCAGCGACCCGGCACACGTACTGCTCGGCACTTTCAGTCGCCGCGCGCTGCTCGACGACCTCCAGGTCAAGGGCCTGGAAAGGGCGTCCGAGTCGGGCCAGCAGCTGGTTGCGTCGGGGGGAGCGGGAAGCAAGATAGAGCATCGGCACAGCATAACCTGAGGCCGCCACCTGAATCGTCGGCAACCCGTTACGGAACGCGTACAACCCCGAACAGGCTCACAGCGCGTTCATCGCTACGACACCACCCTCACTGCCACAACAAGGAGATCCCATGCGCCTGACCGCCACCCCGCTGCTGCTTGCCCTGTCCCTTGCCCTTGGAACCTCGATGACCGCCCATGCCGCTCCGTCGTCGCCGTCGATCGCCGCCGCGGCCGAAGGCACCCTGCTGAACATCTCGGCCAACGCCGAGGCGACCCGCGTGCCGGACGTCGCCACCCTGTCGGCCGGCGTGGTCACCCAGGCCGCCGACGGCAACAGCGCCATGCGCCAGAACGCCCAGCAGATGGACAAGGTGCTGGCCGCGATCAAGGCCGCCGGCATTGCCGAGCGCGATGTGCAGACCAGCGGCGTCAGCCTCAACCCGCAGTACCGCTATGCCGACAATGAAGCACCGAAGATCACCGGCTACCAGGCCAGCAATACGGTCAGCCTGAAGGTCCGCGACATCGCCAAGCTCGGCAAGGTGCTCGATGCGCTGGCCGCGCAGGGCGCCAACCAGATCAACGGCCCCAGCTTCGAGATCGACCAGCCGGAACCGGTCTATGACGAAGCCCGCCTGGCTGCCCTGAAGAAGGCCCAGGCCCGTGCCCAGACCTATGCCAAGTCGCTGGGCCTGCAGGTGCGCCGCATCGTCAGCATCTCCGAGAACAGCAACGGCGGTTTCCGCCCGATGCAGATGATGCGCACCATGTCGGCCGGTGCGGCGATGGACAAGGCCACCCCGGTCGCACCGGGTGAGTCGACCGTCTCGGTCAACCTGGACGTGGTGTTCGAGCTGGGCCGCTGATCGCGTCCGCCACTGCCAATACAGGCGGGTCCCGCAGGGGGCCCGCCTTTTTTCATGCGCGCTGCCGGCGCTGGCTGAAGGCCAGCCCAACGATCATGCCCCTGCCTCTAGGCAGTAGCCGCCATGCCGCGCTACTGATGGACTGCCAGCCGCGTGCGGCAACCCCGCCACGGGCCCTGGTGCGTTGAGGACTTCGTCACTGGCATGGAGGTGGATCATGGTTCGTACGTATCCCGTTGCATCCCCGCACTTCGACCCCGCCCGCGTAGCCGCCTGGAGCGCGGCGATCGCCCTGCACCTGCTGGCCTTCCTGTTGCTGCTCATCCCTGCGACCTACCAGGCCGTGCAGGTCCCCCGTGACAAGACCACGGTCAGGCTGATCGAGAAGATCCCGCCGACACCGCCCCCTCCGGTGCTGCAGGAACCGAAGGAAGTGGCCCGGGTCGTACCGAAACCACAGGCCCAGCCGGTCACGCCGCCGCTGCCGGCTCCCACCGCGACGGTGGAGGAGACCCAGGGCATCGCACTGCCGGCGGCCGAACCGGCCCCACCGCAACTCGCGCCCAGCATCGACACGTCCACCCCGCTGGCCGGCGCTCAGCTGCAGTACCGCAGCGCCCCGCCGCCAAGCTACCCGATCCAGTCCCTGCGCAATCACGAACAGGGCACGGTGCTGTTGCGGGTGGAAGTGGACATCCAGGGTCAGCCAGTGGCCGTCAGCGTCGAGCGCAGCAGCGGCTCGCGCAACCTGGACCAGGCCGCCCGCCAGCAGGTGCTCAAGCACTGGCGCTTCGAGCCTGCCCAGCGTGACGGCGTGGCGGTTCCGGCCATCGGCATGGTGCCGGTGCAGTTCTCGCTGCCGGACTGAGCGACCCCACCGGCCCGGCCTCGCGCCGGGCCGGCCCCTGCCTCAGCCATGGAGAATGCGGACAGTCCAGGACCAAGCGTTACCGATTAAGCAAAAATTCACGACTTCGTCACCTGCTGGAAACCTAGATTGGCGCGTCCCGGTATCGATCCGGCGACAGCCCTCAACGCTACGGTTTTCCAGTTAGGAGAGAAGCTGTGAAACACCCGATCCAACGGCCCGCCAGCCGCCGCCGCAGCACCCTGGCATCGTCCATCACCCACATCCTCACCGGCGGCGCCCTGCTGCTGGCCGGCGCCGTCGCTTCCTCCTCCGCCTTCGCGCAGGAAAAGGCCACCAACCTCGACCGCATCACGGTCACCGGCTCCAACATCCCACGCACCAACACCGAGACACCGTCGCCGGTGCAGGTGGTGACCCGCCAGGAAATCGACCGCACCGGCAAGACCTCGCTGGCCGAGTACCTGCAGACCATCACCGCCGATGGCGCCGGCTCGATTCCCAAGACCTTCGGCAACGGTTTCGCCGGCGGTGGCGCCGGCATCTCGCTGCGCGGCCTGGGCGCCGGCTCGACGCTGGTGCTGTTGAACGGCCGCCGCATGGCCACCTATGGCCTGGCCGATGACGGCCAGAAGGTCTTCACCGACCTCAGCACCATTCCGCTCGATGCCGTCGAGCGCGTGGAAGTGCTGAAGGACGGCGCCTCGGCGATCTACGGCTCCGATGCCATCGCCGGCGTGGTCAACATCATCCTGCGCAGCGACTTCCAGGGCGCCATCCTGCGTGGCTCCTACGGCCTGTCCGGTGACAGCGATGGCGACGCCAGGAAGGCGACCCTGACCGCCGGTACCGGCGACCTGGCCACCGATGGCTGGAACGCGTTCTTCAGCCTGGACGTCGGCAAGACCGACGCGATCAAGATCAGCGACCGCAAGAACCGCAAGTGGATCGGAACCGGCGACACCCGCCCGTGGGGCTACGACAAGACCGCCCAGTTCCTCGGCGGTGCCTACACCCGTGGCGGCACCTCCGGCGGCTCCGGCCCCAACGGCTCCTACCTCGACGCTACCGGCCACCTGGTTCCGCTGCCGGGCTGTGCCGGCCTGACCACCATTGGTGGGCAGACCCCGGCCAGCATCGCCGCCGACGGCTGCCTGTTCGATCCGGCGCAGCAGTACCGCGACCTGATTCCGGAAGAGAAGTACGTCAACGTGTTCGGCCGCGCCAGCTTCGCCTTCGGCGAAGGCGGTGAGATCTACACCGAGATCGGCTACTCGAAGAAGGAAACCATCTTCAGCAACACCCCGTCCGGCGTGTCCGGTGGCTGGGGCTACCCGGGTGGCCCGGTCAATGCCAACTCCGGCCCGGGTGCCACCGTGCTGGGTGCCAACCACCCGGACAACCCGTTCTACGGGCAGCCGGGCGCCACTCCGGTCCGCGTGCGCTACTCCGCCTGGGATGTCGGCCCGCGCGTGACCGACAACACCAATGAGTTCAACCGCTTCCTGGTCGGCATCAAGGGCAACTGGGGCGACTGGAGCTACGACACCGCCTACCTGCATTCGGGCACCGACCTGACCAACAAGCGCACCGGCTTCCTGCGCTACAGCGCCGTGCAGTGCGCACTGGGCAATGCCAACTGCGCCGGTGGCGTGTGGCGCATCGGTGACGATGCGGGCAAGAATTCGCAGGCGCTGTACGACTACATCTCGCCGATGATCAGCGCCCGCGCCAAGTCCAGCCTGGACATGTTCGACTTCACCGTGTCGCGCAGCCTGATGGACCTGAAGGGCGGCCCGCTGGGCCTGGCGATCGGTACCGAGTGGCGCAAGACCAGCAACAGCCTGACCCCGCAGACCTACACCGACCAGGGCGACATCATCGGCCTGGGCTACTCGGCCTATGACGGCACCCAGAACGTCTACGCCGGCTACGTCGAACTGTCGGCACCGGTGCTGGAACAGCTGGAACTGTCCGGCGCCCTGCGTTACGACAAGTACGAAAGCGGTGAAGGCAAGGCCACGCCGAAGCTGGGCGTGAAGTGGACCCCGGCCGACTGGATCGCCCTGCGCGCCAGCTACGCCGAAGGCTTCCGCGCGCCGAACCCGGCCGAGAACGGTGACGGTGGCCTGGCCGCCTTCTCCACTGCGGTCGACCCGGTGCGTTGCCAGATCAGCGGCGGCGCGGCCAGCGAATGTGGCGCCAATTCGGTGGCGATCATCACCAAGCCGAACAAGCTGCTGAAGCCGGAAGAGTCCAAGAGCTACTCGGTCGGCATCGTGCTGCAGCCGACTTCGACCACCTCGATGACCGTCGATGCCTGGCAGATCAAGCGCACCAACGAGATCGTGCAGGGCAGCACGGCGGCGGCGATCCTCGCCGGCAACGTGCTGCGCGACAGCAACAATCTCAATGGCGTGGCCAACAGCGGCACCATCCTGGCGGTCAACACCGGCTACGTGAATGCCAGCTCCTCGCGCGTGCGCGGTATCGATACCGATATCCGCCAGACCTTCGAGATCGGCCCGGGCCAGCTGGAACTGGACCTGCAGTGGAGCCACATCCTGAAGTTCGAGCGCACCGAAGGCGGCGACACGGTTGATTACGTGGGCACCCACGGCAACTGCGACGTCACCAACTGCATCGGTACGCCGAAGGACAAGGTCAACTTCGGCACCACCTGGAAGCAGGGCCCGTGGAGCGTCAGCGGCATCGTCAACTACATCAGCAAGATGGACAACATCGACAGCCGTGGTGGCAGCTACCTGGCCTTCTACGCTGACGGCACGCCGGTGACGAAGATCTCCTCGTTCACCACGATGGACCTGTCCGGTCGCTGGAGCATCAACGATTCGTTCGAACTCAATGCCTCGGTGGCCAACGTGTTCGACCGCATCGCCCCGCTCGACCCGACCACCTACGGTGCGGTGAACTACAACCCGATGCACTTCTCCGGTGCGCTGGGCCGTTACTACACCGTCGGCTTCAAGTACACGTTCAAGTAATACCGGTTGCAGCGTCACCCTCGAAGGCCCGGGCCGTTGCCCGGGCCTTCGTCGTTTTCATGCGGGCCGGTTCCTGCACGCCTCTTGCGGACATGTTCACGAGTACATGGCTACCGTGTGCTCGCGGCATCCGCGCCGCAGGGGAACTCCATGGCCGCGACATCGCAACGGCTGGGCCTGCCCGCGTTGACTGCACTGGTGGTCGGCTCGATGGTCGGCGCCGGCATCTTTTCACTGCCGCAGAACGTCGCGCGCAGCGCCGGCCCGGCCGCCGCGTTGATCGGCTGGGCGGTCAGTGGCGCCGGCATGCTGATGCTGGCCTTCGTGTTCCAGGCCCTGGCCAATCGTCGCCCCGACCTGGACACCGGCATCTACGCCTATGCGCGCGAGGGCTTCGGCAACTACATCGGCTTCTCTGCGGCGTGGGGCTACTGGGTGGCGTCGGTGCTCGGCAACGCCAGCTTCTTCGTGCTGATCTTCAGTGGCCTCGGCCACTTCATGCCGGTCTTCGGTGAAGGCAATACACCCGCCGCCGTGGCCGCTTCGTCACTGCTGCTGTGGACCGTGCACCTGCTGGTGCTGCGCGGCCTGCGCACGGCCGCCATTGTCAACGGCCTGGTGACCGTGGCCAAGCTGCTGCCGATCGCGCTGTTCCTGATCCTGGCGGCAGGCGCGTTCCGCATGGACGTGTTCCGCGCCGACTTCCTCGGCAGGCCCGCACTCGGCGACCTCGGCCAGCAGCTGCGCGGCATGATGCTGGTGACCGTGTGGGTGTTCATCGGCATCGAAGGCGCCAGCATCTATTCGCGGCGTGCCGCGCGCCGTGCCGACGTCGGCCGTGCCACAGTGATTGGTTTCCTGGGGGTCTGGCTGCTGCTGGTACTGGTCAGCCTGCTGTCGATGGGCGTGCTGTCGCAGGCCGAACTGGCCGGGCTGCCCAATCCGTCGATGGCCTATGTGCTGCGCGCCATCGTCGGCGAATGGGGCGCAACGGTGATCATCATCGGTTCGATCATTTCAGTACTCGGTGCACTGCTGGCGTGGGTGCTGCTGTGCGCCGAAGTGCTGTACGCCGCGGCCGGCGACGGCACCATGCCGGCCTTCCTCGGCCGCGAGAATGCGCGCGGCGTGCCGGCCAATGCGCTCTGGTTGAGCAACGGCCTGATCCAGCTGTTCCTGCTGCTGGTGCTGGTCAATTCGGGCAGCTACACCGGGTTGGTGTTGCTGGCCGCGTCGATGAGCCTGGTGCCCTACTTCCTGTCCACCGCGTTCGGCGTGCAGCTGGCCTGGCGTGGGCAGGCCTATGCCGGGGAACCAGGCGTGCGCTGGCGCGATTTCGTGGTCGCACTGCTGGCCAGCGCCTATGCGCTGTGGCTGGTGTATGCCGGCGGCCTGGACAACCTGCTGCTGTCGGTACTGCTGTACGTGCCCGGCGTGGTGTTGTTCGCATTGACCCGGCGCCAGCGCGGTGAGCAGGTATTCACGCGCTGGGAGTGGGTCCTGTTCGGCGCGATCCTGGCGGTGGCGATCGCCACGCTGGTGGCGTTCTGCAAGGGTGACCTGAAACTGTAGCGCCGGGCCGCAGCCGGACATGGGTTCGGCTCTACAAGGACCTGGGCAACATGCCGATATCCTGCATCCAGCGCTCGGCCAGCTGCGGCCACGCCGCGACCGGTGCATCCTTCATGCGCAGCCCGAATGCATGGCCGCCGCGTGCGAACAGATGCATTTCCACCGGCACGCCGGCGTCGACCAGGGCACGGTAATAGGCCAGCGATTCGCGCACATCGTCGGTGCGATCATCGGTGGCCTGCGCGATGAACGTCGGCGGTACCTTGTCATCCACGGCGATGTCCCTGACCAGCGACAATCCCTTTCCGTGCCCCGCCCACAGGTGCCCGGAATACATCACCATCGCGAAATCGGGGCGGCTCGGCTGCTCATCCGCCGCGTCGACCGGCGCGTAGCTGCGCAGCGCGTGCGTGCTCAATCCCGCCACCACGTGACCACCGGCGGAAAAGCCGATCACCCCGATCCGCTTCGGATTGATTGACCAGCGCCCGGCCTGTGCGCGCAGCAGGCCCATTGCACGCTGTGCATCCTGCAGGGCCATCGGCACCTTTGGAATGTCGCGGCAGTTGCACTCGGGGTCCCAGTTCGGGCCGGAGGCTGGCACCCGGTACTTCAGCAATGCACAGGTGATGCCCTGTGCGACCAGCCAGTCGCAGATCTCGCTGCCTTCCAGGTCCATCGCCAGCACCCGGTAGCCTCCGCCAGGCACCACCATCACCGCGGTGCCGGTGGCCGGCCCCTTCGGCGGAAACACGGTGAGGGTCGGCACAGCGACGTTCTGCAGCATCATCCAGTGTTCGCCACTGGCTTCGGAGGTCACGTCGCTGACCTGCTCGGGCCCCTTCAACTTCGGCGGCGCGCTCACCGTGCCCTGCGGCCACAATGGAAGCTCGGTGGTGCCCTGTGGCGGATGCCAGGTGGAAGGCGCGGCCTTCGCTGTGGCGAACGGCACCATCGCAAGCAGCAGGGAACCCATGAACAGGCGTGCGCGCACAATCAACATCCGTAGTCGATGGCACTGCATTGTAGAGTCGAGCCATGCACGACCGACGCAGCGCGACGCCACAAACGGCAAAAAAAAACCTGCATCTCGCGATGCAGGTTTTTCAAGGTGGCGCCCGAAGTTGGACTCGAACCAACGACCCCCTGATTAACAGTCAAGTGCTCTAACCGGCTGAGCTATTCGGGCAGACGACTAGTATAACCACTCTTCACGCGCGATGGTAGGGGTGATTGGCAATCATTGCGGCGGCCCGATACAACTGCTCGGCCACCACCAGGCGCACCAGCATGTGCGGCAGCGTCAGCGGTCCGATCGACCACTTCTCATCGGCCAGCGCGGACACCTCCGGCGAATGCCCTTCCGGGCCACCAATCAGGAACGCCAGGTCGCGGCCCTGCCCGCGCCAATGCTCCAGCCGCTGTGCCAGCTGTTCGGAACTCAGCTGTCGCCCCGGCACATCCAGTGCCACCACATAGGCGTTCTTCGGCAGCGCCGCGATGACCCGCTTGCCTTCATCTTCAGTGGCGCGGCGCGGATCACGCCCCTTGCCGCGCAGGCCGGGCTCGATTTCCACCAGCTCGAACGGCAGCCAGTGCGACAGCCGCTTCTGGTACTCGGCGAAGCCCTGCGCGACCCAGCTGGGTGCGCGTTCACCGGTGGCGATCAGGCGGGCTTTCATCTACACGGTCCTCCAAAACGTCGACGGCGCCATCGGCGCCGTCGAAGGGATGCATCAACGTGCGGCTCAGGCCACTTCGTCGTCGCTGGACGGCGGCTGGTCGCCAACGGTCCACAGGCGCTCGAGGGCGTAGAACTCACGCACGCGCGGCAGCATCACGTGGACGATCACGTCGCCCAGATCGACCAGCACCCACTCGGCTTCGCGCTCGCCTTCAACACCCAGCGGCATCACGTCGATGTTCTTGGCGAAGCGCACGACTTCATCGGCGATCGACTTGACGTGGCGGGTCGAGGTGCCCGAAACG
>Ga0153948_1001888_pt1 | contig 10320 bp, 9 predicted proteins | sample TSNJ032MetaG_FD_104696 | JGI IMG/M metagenome (GOLD analysis project Ga0153948, IMG submission 104696) | Attine ant fungus gardens microbial communities from New Jersey, USA - TSNJ032 MetaG | ecosystem: Host-associated > Fungi > Mycelium > Unclassified | place: USA: New Jersey, Wharton State...
AAGGCAATACCATCAATATTGTCTCGTCCATCTGCGGTTGCTAGTAATTCATCAACATAACTTTGAGCACCATCAAAGTTATGGTCAAATGCCCATACTTTAACGTCTTTTTCTTGTTCATTTAAAACTGAACTTGCTGCTAATTGCTCTTTAATTGCTTTTGCTAACTTTGCTTCTTGCGTTGCTGTAATATAACAACTTGGATAATCAATCTCTAATAATGGCTCATTTTGCAAAGTCATAGCATAAATAGGAATTCCTGCTTTTTTATATTCTTCAATATAACGAACATAATACGTTGCTAAATCCTTAATATGTTCATCACTTAATTTTCCACCCTTTAATAATAGACTATTATTTGGGTAGGAATTACTTGATGTTGTCGCAGTTTTCATCCATCCTGGAGGTGTCCATGAGGAAGCAAAGAAACGTAATTGATCTTCTACTCCTACTTCTTTTGCAACTTCTTGTATCTCATTAATAATTTGAATAATTCCATAGTCATAATCTTTTTGAATACTAAATCCTAGACCAGTTACATTTTGCCAATCAGGTAATCCACCTAATTCTGTTCCTGTTCCATCATAATAAGTATAAAAATCTTGTCCTGTAAAATCAGCGGTTCCAATCGTAACACGAATCAACGTATTTCCCATACCAGTTTCAGGATCAATTAATTGTTTAATAAATTCATGTCTAGTTTCATCTGACATCTTCAACATATTATTAACCGTTGATTCTTCAATTGAAATTCCTAAACCTAATACTTCTTGATATTCTTCATCATCGTTTATCACAATCGTTGTTAGATTCGATGAATCCGCATTACGAATATCTAAAGAAGCTTGTTGTTCATTTTTATTTTCTATTTCCTGATCACCTGCATACCAAGACATACTTTGAGAATTATCAGAGGAAGACATAATAACTTCTACTGCAGCTTCTTTAATCATAGCACCAGTTCCAATGTTATCTTGAGGATCTTCAGGTTCTTGATAATTATCATCAAACTTAATAAATTTGAATTTATCTACGTTAAAATCACGTGATTTTGAAACAAATTTAATCTCATGAATACCTTCAGGTAAGCTGATTAGCTCAGGCATTTCTAAATCTTTGAATACACTCCAACCACCAGTATTTGATAATGGTGTTGTTTGACTGTAATATAATTTTCCATCGACATAAATATCCAATGCCACTGGAACACTTGCATTTTGTGTCGCAGTATTTAGTATTAATGTATAACGAGCAGATTCTGGTACTTGTACACGATAACTAATATCATAACCTTCCCAGAAATAGCCAATCGAAGTACCATTATTTTCTAATTGAATTCCAGAGTGTTTTGCTATGTAATTCTCAGCTTCTAAAATACCACCTGTTGCTGCTAAATCAACAACTGTTGGATCTTCTGGCATAACTGTTTCAATTGCTGTTGTTTCTGATTTGCTTAATCCTCTACCATTTGCAAATAATACTTTGCTATCATCTGTCAATTTTTCTTCAATATCTTGAGCATACCATGGCCAAGTCACAGTTAAATTTCCAGTAAAATCATAACTACCTAATAACACTTCTGCTACCCCGGCACCTTCACTACCTGGAAATCCAGCCATAACAATAGCATCAACATCATCAACTTGATTCGCTATTGTAATTGGTCGACCTGTCACAAGTACTAAAATAATTGGTAATTCTGGATGATCTCGTTTAATTCTATCTATTGTTTGAATATCACTATCACTTAGTTTTAATTCACTAGCACTTCGATCACCAGCATATTCTGCATATGGAGTTTCACCAACAACAACAATAGCTGCTTGATAATCCTCGGAAAAATATCCATTAGCACTATAATCAATCACAGTGCCTGCACTAGCTGTCTCTTTTAATCCTTGTAGAATTGTTGTTCCTTCAGTAATAGCACCAGTAGATCCTTGCCATGATATTGTCCAACCACCACATTGTATACCAATATTATCAGCCGCTGAACCAGCGACAATAATACGATCCATAGTCGCTAAATCTAACATAATAGTTGATGATCCATTTTGTGTTGCTGTATTTTTTAATAATGTTAATGATTTTCTAACTGCTTCTTTTGCTACTTCACGATGTTCTGCACTACCAACTTGTGCTAATAAAGAGCTATTAGAATACGCTAAACTAACATCGTCCATTAATCCCATTTCAAATTTGACAGTTAAAATACGTCGAACAGCATCATCAATTCGATCCATGCTTATTTCTCCACTAGTTACCCCATTGATAATAGCATTCTTTACTAGTAACCATTTTGGAGTACTTCCTTCATAACCATCAATCATCAACATATCAATTCCTACGTTTACCGCTTTAATTGCTTTTTGTTGATACGTTAAATTCCCTTCAATTTGATCAATTCCATTGTAATCGGAGATAACAATTCCATCAAATCCAAGTTCACCTTTTAATAATGTAGTGATTAAATTATAGTTTCCATGACATTTTACACCATCGATACTATTATAGGAAATCATAATTGATTTAACTCCTGAATTAATTACTTCTTGATAAGGAACTAATAGTTCATTATGCAAAATTTCTTGGAATTCTGCACTATCATATGCCATATCAACATTTCCCTGATTGACTCCACCACTCGTAATTCCTTCAGCAACAAAATGTTTTCCTGTTGCAATTGCTGAAGTAGCACCTAAATCTCCTTGAGATCCCTCAACATAAGCTGCAGCTAAACGACTTACTAAATCGGCATCTTCTCCAAAACATTCATAGGTACGACCCCAAAGTTCATTTTTAGGTAAGCCTAAGGTTGGGCTAAATGTCCAATTGGCTCCTGTAGCTCGCATCTCTTTTGCTGTTATTTGAGCGATACGTTGCATTAGGTCCTCATCATCAGCTTGTCCTAATCCAATATTATGTGGAAAGATAGTTGCATTCAAGACATTATTATGCCCATGTACTGCATCTACTCCATAAAGTAATGGTATACCATATCCCGTAATTGCTGCTTCTTGGTAGGCATCTAAACGATTTGCCCAATCTTGTGCAGTATTGCCTGTTGATGGTGATGCTCCACCTCCACTTAATATGGAACCAATATAATTCTCTTTCACTTCTTGTGGTGTAATACTTCTTGTATCTGGTTGAAGCATTTGACCAACTTTTTGTTCTAACGTCATTGTTGATAATAGATTTTCTACTCTTGTTTCAATATTGGGTTCTGCTTTTACCAAATTGTTTCCAATGCTTGAAAATACCATTACCAAAACAATTATACTTAAAAATATTTTCTTCATATCTTTTGCCCTTTCCTAGTCTATTAATCAATATTTATTGGTATAAATTTATTATATTAGAATCAATAGTTATTGTAAAGCGTTTTCATGAAAAGATTAACTAATAAATACTATTTATACCAATGAATTTGTTGTTAAGGAATGAATTATGTGATATTATAAAATAGTTAGGAGAATGATTGAATGAAAAAATATGATTATATTGCTGATCAATTATATCAGCGGATTATAAATAATGAGTTTAATGAAACTCAAAAAATTCCAACTGAGGATCAATTAATTAATGAATATAATGTTAGCCGTAATACAATACGTAGTGCAATTAAAATATTGACTAAGATGGGGCTTTTATATCCAGTGCAAGGAAGTGGCTTGTTTATTAAACCGCCACAAAAACCAGATACGGTTTATCTAAGTAGTACTCAAGGGGTGACTGCTGATCATGATGGTAAAACGATAGTTAATCAATTAATTGATTTTAAATTATTAGAAGCGGATGAAGCATTGGCAAAACGAATGCTATGTCAAATAGGTACACCTATCTATTACATTATTCGTTTAAGAATAGTGGATTCAATTCCTTATGCCGTTGAATATACCTATTATAATAAGGAGATTGTTCCTTATATGGGGCATGAGATTGTTGAAGGTTCGATATTTGACTATTTAAAAAATGATTTAAAACTGTCATTCGGTTTTGCTGATAAATATATAAGTGCAGCAAAATTAAATGTATATGATAGTCAATTATTGCAATTAAATGAAGGGGATCCATCAATTGTAATTGAAGATAATGTGCATTTAAGCAATGGTGTTCTTTTTAACTCTTCAAAAATTATTTATAATTATCAGTTAGCTAATTTTTATATGGTAGCACAATAAAGGACATAAAATAAATGACAGTACTATATTTGATATGATACCTCTAAAGCAGACAGTGAAAATATACAAAGGAGGTATCAGATCAATTATTTACTTCATTTACCTCAAAAGAGAACATAGAGAAAACAAGATTCCAAGAAAGCTGATAAACTGTAGTTAGAAGAGGTGATGTTATAGAAAATAAAATGTTTAATGATATTTTGGACGCTATTATTGAAAACGCAGACATGGATGAAATTGAAATCATAAGAGAGAAATTGAATAATCATCTTATCAATCATATTTATGATAACGATGATCATGAAGAACTATCAGATACGTTTGATAGTTCTTTTTGTCCACACTGCCAAAGTACTAGGACCATAAAACATGGAACGGATAAACAAAATAACCAACGCTATTTATGTAAAGAATGTTGAAAGACATTTTCAGCTATCACAGGCTCCCTTCTATCCTATACGAAAAAGCAGGCCTATCAATGGTATTTATATATAGAATCACTATTTCATGGTGACACAATCAAACGTTCTGCTGCCATTGCAGGTATCTGTGAGCATACTTCATTAGTATGGAGGCACAAGATATTAAGTATATGTGCAACAATAACGCATATTACTCGTATAATACTGTTAACCGAAGAAGACGGATAATTTTACAACTTATTAAAGCTATGAAAACGGCGAAGGAAGATTTATTCTTCCTTCGCCATTTCGCTTTCTGACTACAATTTAGTACAGCGGTATCCCATATCCGCATACCACACTACTACCAATAGGGTAATTTCTCTGCTTGCAGGCATCGTCGCTATTGCCCTCAATGGTGTAGACAATACCATCCTCAATCTTTTCAACAATACCTACATGGTCGGAATTTCCGTCACTCTCCCGAAGAAAATTATATCTCCTGCTTTTGGCGTATAACTGCCATCCTGCCACTGTCCATGCTGTTGAAACCATGCAACACCATCCGAGCAAAGGGAGAATTTCGGAATGATGCCCGTTTCAATATATTCCTCATTCTGTTCTGCAACAAAGAAACGGTCGGTAATAATACCGTTTTCAAGAATTTTACTGCACCTTATCGCTTAAAGGCGAAATTCACACGAATTATCGGCTCTGCGTCTTAGCGTCTGGCTCTTTGATAACTGACATATTTAATTGTCGTATATTGATTAAGGTTTCCTGTTTGCACTTCGGACAAAACAGAGGGAAGTTTTCAAGCACTGTATCTTCCTTTATTTTTAGTCGAGTTCTGTTCTTACAAGCAGGACAAAATATCCATTGTGGCTGTTCCATATATCCACCTGCTTTGCCATTTATTCCACCAATATAAACTAATATCGGGCAGAGCAGCGAAAGAATTGTTTGTATCATCAGGAATTAAACAATTAAGCTATCATCTTTTCACAAAGTTCAAATTTCCTTTTGCCAACCCCCAAAGCTCATCCGCATATTTCGCTACCTCTTTGGAATGGGTAACAATAATTACGCATTTCCCTTGCTCGTGCGCCAATTCCAATAAGATATTCATAATTTCCTGCTCTGTTTCATTATCTAAATTACCTGTCGGTTCATCGGCAATAACAATATCCGGATCGTGAGCAATCGCACTGGCTATGGCAATTCGCTGTTGCTCACCGCCCGAAAGCTTGAGGACTTTTCTTCCTGCCATTTGCCTGTCTATTCCAACATTTTGGAGGATGGCATAAGCCTTTTGTCTTATATTGGGTATTCTTTTTCCGCTTATCTCCATCGACAAAGCAACATTATCAATAGCAGTCGCATTGATTAATAGGTTATAGCCTTGAAAAACAATACCGATATTCTTTGCACGATAAGAATTCCGATTTATGTGGGCTAAATTCTCGCCCTGATAGAGGATTTCTCCATCCTTACATACATCAAGGCCGGACAACAGTGATAGCAATGTACTCTTACCGGTTCCGGATTTCCCCATAATTACATACACTTTGCCCGTCTGAAAATTTGCGGATACATGATGTAACACAGCTTTTTTTGTATCATATCCAAACGTTACTCGATTCATTGTAAGCATAATCCGTATTCAGCTCCTCTCCATTAAAATTTTCATAGGTTCATGTTTCGATATATAGATAACGCCTACTATGCTTGTTAAAATACACAACGCAATGGACAGAAGCGAAATAAACAAGACATCTTTCACGTTTAGTGCCACTGGAATATTTGTAATAGGATTCAAATCATTGGCATTACTTCCAAACGCTTTATTTTGAGAATCATCCGATGCAAATATGTCTTGATATTTATCTACTTGGGTTTCCCGTTGTTCTTCAAATTTCTCTATTTGCTGCTTGAGAAGCATATCCGAAACGGGCTGTGCAACTATGATCCCAACTGACGTCGCAAGTATTAAGCAGGTCAAAATAAGGGTAAAGTTTTCCGCAAGGAATTGAACTGCTATTTTCCCTTTTGACATACCTTTTGCTCTGAGGATACCAATCTCATATTTACGCTCCCGAATAGTAATAAGCGACAGAAACAATAGGATGCTTCCGCCTAACACAAGTACAACCACCATGAAAACCTGTACTATGTTGGATAAACTCTCCGCAGGAGCTGCAACTTGCTTATAGTCATCAACATTTGACGATACATAATATGCTTCTGGCAATCCTTTTTGGTGGAGTTCCAGAGTAAAAGCGTCTATTGCATTAGGATCTGAAAGAATAAACGTGCCGTCAATTTTGTATTTGTCGCTATTTAACTGCGATAGAGTCTCGAAGCTGACCATAACATCGTTACGGCGATTTTGTGTAACGTCGAATATATTTGTATCGCTACTTGGGATGGCATCTAAATAAATCCCTGAAATCGTCAGGTTTAAGGTTTGGCTATTTTCTTTTTTTGCCGTGTGAACCTCTATCGTATCGCCAACTGACAAGTCATTTTGTTCTGCAAGTTCCGAACTTATCACACATTCATTGATGTTTGCAAAGACAGAACCTGAGATAAATTTTCTGTTTCCCTCAATAAAATCTGTTAATAACATTAAATCAGAATAGCCATAAAACGATAGATTTGCAGAGTAGAACTGGGAAGAAAATCCGTCTGGTTCCATTATTTGCATTCCTACGCCATTGGAAATCTGGTCAGCTCCAATTGCGATAACTTCCGGTGCGTATACAACAGTTGAACCAAATGTTATACAATTGTCAACATATTTAGATTCGGCATATTTCGCGAAGTCCTCCTGTGTGAGTGATTGAATATCCAGCACTCCGTTTGATGATCCGGCTATCAAGCTCATGTAGTCTACGCTAAGGTTGGCAGTTACACTAAAGCGATTTTTATATGCTTCTGATATTTTTTGAGAAGCCGATTCAATGACTACTGAAACACATACAACTGCCAGCATGAAAAAAGTCAATATTCCCATTAGGATATTTCGGCCCTTATTCCTGCCGAGATTCTTAATGGCATTTTTGATAATGTACATATCCCTTACCTCCTTCTTTGAATAAATACAGTTTATCATAGGCAATGTTGCCTGTATGTTACAACAGTTCAAATGCTGGGAACGATAAATAGAAAATAGACCCCTCGTCCACTTTGCTTTCCACCCAAACAAAGCCACCGCAAAGCTCACATATGTGAGATACAAGACTGAGGCCAATTCCGTATCCATCTTTTTTCAAATCTTTCACTCGATAATGGTTTTGAAATATTTTAGACTGTTCTTGCTCTGGAATACCGTGTCCATAATCCGTTACGGTTATGATTACGTTATCATATTGCCGTGTTATTGCAAGTTCAATTGAATGACCTTTACCATATTTCACTGCATTGTCTAATAAATTGCTCACAGCACGGACAATCCATCTTGGCTTGGCTAAAATCCTGCAATCATCTTCATTAAAATCAAAGTTGATGTTATAACCCCGCTTTCGATATTTATCACAAGTTTCTGCACAGATAAGAATGCAATCCGTTTCCTCCAGCATCTCCGTATCTTCGGAATCACTCAGCGTCAGAATATCCTCTATGATGTTCGATAATTCATCCAACTGCTTTAAGTACTCCCTGTGTCCATGATACTCAAGTTTAGTGCGTAATAACGCAATAGCATTTTTTTGCTCATGAGAAAGATAAGTGCTGAGCTTTTTGAAACTTTTAAGATTTTCTTCAAAATGCTTCTCTAATTCATGGTAGCCCTTTGATAATACAGTATCTGAATGCAAAAATGAGGATTCATCTACTGAACAAATTTCACTTATAAAGTCTTGCAGGTTCTTTTTGTTTTGCGATTTTAAAACAAAGTACAGCAAAAATGTTATGAGACCTATGGCAATGCTTAACGATATTAGAAGTATGATCGCACGGCTACGGATACTTTGATAGAATTCCTTTTCCAAGGCCGTATAGCTTGTTATTTCTGAGATGTCTAAGCTAACCATACCGTTTTTGTAGGTTTGCTCCAATGCCTTTTCATCAAAGATATATACCGCATACTGTTCTTTTTCATTTAAGACGTTATTATAATCCAAATGAAATAACAACGAAGAAAGAGCTATAAAACCAATAACCGTAATAAAAAGCAGGAACATTGTCCATCTCGTTTTATCTTTCATTTTAAGCATAGATAGTACCCCTTTCCACGCATGGTCTTAAGCATTTCTTTCCCTGATACATCAGCCAGTTTATTGCGAAGTCGCATAATGTGGACACGCAGAGATGACGAAAAGGTATCATACATCTCGTCAAAGACATGCTCGGAGATTTCTTCGCTGGATACTACGGCGGGATAACGGGAAACAATTACTTCCAAAATATCAAATTCTTTAACCGAAAGAGGAATAGGCAATCCGCCCCATTCTGATTGTCTGGTAAGTGGATTGACAGTCAGTTGCTCAATTTGAATCAATGGGCTTGTCCGTCCCTGAAAACGCCGTACAACAGCACGGATACGAGCTTTAAGTTCAATTAAATCAAATGGTTTTATCAAGTAATCATCTGCTCCGCTGTCCAATCCTGTTGCACGATCACCAATTTCATCTCGTGCGGTAATCATGATAACCGGTGATTGAATACTGGAATCACGTAGAAATTTTATGATTTCTAACCCATCTTTATCAGGAAGATTCAAATCCAGCAGGATTACATCATAATCGTTAACGTAAGCCTTTTCTTCTCCATTTATCCCATTAAATGATGTATCCACAGCAAAACCTTCTTGCTCCAGAGATTTTTGTATATATTCGCAAAGCTCTGTGTTATCTTCAATAATTAAAATACGCATTTCATCCACCTCAACTTATAAGTATAGTATCTGCAATGTTTAATGCAGGTTACAGAAGAAAAATAACACCACGAATAATGCGTTAGTTATCCTTTTTTCTTCCGTCAAAAGGTTTTTCGGCACTAACTGGAACAAGCCATAAATTACCTTTCTTAACTGCGCCAGAGATACGTCCGGCAACACAATAATGTGTTACCATACGCCCTGGGATACCCCATTTTTCGCCAGCTTCTTTACTGTTAAATATTCCATACCAGCACCTCCGTTTGTAGTTTCTATTTATTATACTTCAAGATATCGAAGTTTACAAGAGTGCTATTTCTTATATGTAGGTGGCTGCCAAATCAGCCACCTATTTTTAATACATCGGAATAGCATATCCAATAATTACAGAGCTTCCATCAGGATAATTCCTTTGCTTGCAGGCATCGCCGCTATTGCCCTCAATGGTATAGACAGTATCATTCTCGACTTTTTCAACGATACCCACATGGTCGGTAGTGCCGTCACCCTCCCAATCGAAAAAGATAATATCACCTGCTTTTGGCGTGTAGCTTCCGTCCTGCCACTGCCCATGCTGCTGAAACCATGCGACACCATCAGAGCAGAGGGAGAATTTCGGAATGATGCCCGTTTCAATATATCCGCATTGCTCGGCACACCAACTGACGAAACAGGCACACCATTCCATATGGGAATCAAAACCGTACCATGACCAGTAAGGCTGACCACCTACATTGCCGATTTGTGATGCAGCTACCTCTACAATAGCCCCATTTCCCATTCCTGTAGACATCCTGCCAAACGGATAGTACCGCAAAACGTGTGATACATACTGCGTATCCCCATAACTTGACCA
>Ga0153948_1001891_pt1 | contig 10306 bp, 13 predicted proteins | sample TSNJ032MetaG_FD_104696 | JGI IMG/M metagenome (GOLD analysis project Ga0153948, IMG submission 104696) | Attine ant fungus gardens microbial communities from New Jersey, USA - TSNJ032 MetaG | ecosystem: Host-associated > Fungi > Mycelium > Unclassified | place: USA: New Jersey, Wharton State...
GAACAGGCATGGATCTGCTCCCTTTTTTACTTGCCAGTGTGGATGTAGCTGCGCAAGCTGCCGGTGCACCCGTTGCTGCTAGTTTGGCTAGAGAAATCACTCAATCTTGCGAAGATGTCGCGAAACATAAGGTGGGCCATGATTTTCGTCCGCTTTTTGAAAAAACAATTGTTCTTTTATTTTAATGAAATATAGAAACATGCAAGAATGCTGGGAGATAAGAGTAGGCAGTTGATATTAGCTTTGAGAGATGTAGAGGAAGAAGACGTAGGCTTGGAGGGTACAAAGATGCAAGAGCGTGTTGATGAAGTCATTGCGTGGGCTGTTGCTTCGCTTTCTTCTTTTTTCTTTCCGGGGGGGGGGCAAGTTGAGAGGTTAAAGGCTTCAATTGACTCATTGACAAGTGACAAGTGCTTTGAATGCCTTGTCAGACCACCGGCTACCTCGGTAGTCCTGTACCTCAAACCTTTGGTCAACCTGAGGTCACAGGTTCAATTCCGGGTCACTCTCTTGTCGAGTTGCTTTACTTTAGGGTGTTATTCCCTTATACATGTTTCAACACTCATTCACAAAAGTGTTCTAGAGAAAACAAAAGACCGTGTCGATAAATGGACGAAAATGTCGGCTATTGTACGGTGGTGTTAGTATGAGAAACAAAAAGTATCCTTTGCAGATCATCTCCACTGATTTTTTTTTTGCTTTGTCTACGTTCTACTTAGGGAAGAGAAATGAGATCGAATCTGGAATCGAACAATCTGCTCAAGAACTTGATACCGCACTCCATATCTTCTCAGTAAGTCGATCATAGATAAAATAGTTTGTCGATTCTGATTCTCCGATGTTAATTTCCCAGCTCAAGTACGTGTCTCATCTCTCTGTATCTCTCTCTCTTGTCTATATTAGTCAACATTTCACCTAGGGCACAAATTTCTCAAGAGCGCAATCAGAACCTAGCAAGAGCCCAAGCTCAACAAATTGATGCCGAGAACAAAGAAATGCTTCATCAAATCCTCGCTAACCAACGAAACCTAGCACAAGTCGTTCAATTACATCAAGCTGGAGAAAGTATCGCCAAAGAAGTGATGGGAGGATAGAAAGCTTGTACAATATAAGACTAGGGCATGGTTATCAGCTATATGACACGCAGGAGAAGTAGGGTAGATCTCACCTCAGTCGCCAGCTGGATTAACTGCAAGTACTCGTTCGACGTGGTAAGGCCAATGCTCCATCATTACAAAACCTTGGTAATATAACCATTCCTCTCTGGGGGTCATATGATACCAAAAATCTTAATGTCGTCGTTATTCGCCTTCCCCTTCATATCCTGAGTGTCCTTGGGGACAGTAATGTTGAATATCTATTGGGTTTGATGATGTGACCATTCCAGCCCATTGTCCCCGGGACGCATCATATGAGGGAGGCTGAAAGTTCCCGCTTACATCACTCAGATAATGCGCATGAATAATTCCTGCATTGACCAGGTGGGTTCCAGCTCGACCCCTCTCGACCAACTCGCTAGACCACCAATATGCCAGGGACCCAAGAACCGAAACACGAGGGCAGGCTCGCTCTTGATACTGTCCTTTTACCATATAGGAAGTCATCTTCGGTGGACAAACAATCTAGGGAGATAAGTTTACGATGGGTAACATGGATTCAAACCGACTATAGAAGCTAGGGGTTATGAATTGCGGGGAGGGTAAATCAGGAGACGGAAAGCATTACTTGGAAATATGGTGGCATTCATTGGTTTTTTCTACAGCTCCTTCGTATCATCTCCTCCCTGGGGGCGAGGTATTACACCAACTATTCAAGCAACTGACAGTGGGAAGACTCATGGAGACCACGAGGTTGAAATGCGTTGATCGAAGGAAGTTTGAGGAGTATTTTTAGTCATACTATCCCTTGCGGTAGTTTGTGCCACTTTCACGCATTTGAGCCAGTCACATCAAACTTCAAACTCCGTATGAGAATCGACGACGCCGCAGATGAAACCAATCCTTTTTCACCGTGTAACAAATTGACCATTAAAAAAATCCTTTTCGGAAGGCAGCAAGTCAAGTATCCAACTATATGGATACATGTGATAGTGTTATGCTGTAGTATACATATTATGCATATTATACACATTTTCTGCTGAGAAAAGCAGAAGTTGGGTGATTAGTGGAGGGTCCAGCTGTAAAGTTAGTGGGAGTTCGGATTCGGTGGACGGGGGTGATGAAGATATAATCTTGAGTGGCAATAAAGCTGGCTTGGATGCTTGATGCCAAGTGGAACCTCAATTGGCATGCTGAATGACGCAAGGCCACGCTCGACGCGTTGATTGGGATCAACCGAGTTGAGACTCAGACACGGCTTGAACACTCCCTGCCCAAATTGGGTAATAAGAGCAGATTGTACAAGATTGTCCTGACCAAATTGGGTAATGAGAGCAAATTGTACAAGATCGTCGTCCTGAAGCACAAATTGCTAGAATGTCAACTGTAGAATACACCATAGAGTATATGTACAAGATTATCGCTCTCAGAAGTGACTTCTGCGCTTTAAATGTCGTTATCTTTGAAAGTGGCCAAAACACCGTGAGTGGCGATGCAGTACAAACTACAAACTACAGCAGGATAGTATTCCGCAGCGACTGTTATCGCGCACCCTTCACCCTTTTCCTGTTACGCAGTTGTGTATACACATGAGAAATATACCAAACACGAACATGGCACCAACGACATATAATCCGGAGAATGGGGTCGGACTCCTCCGAAATCCGGTGCCGGCAGAAGGGCTGTCCGCCGTGACCATCTCCTAACATCCGATACGCTGTTCACACCGGTCCAATTAAGAGTTCGGGACAGTCCCTTCGTGGTCTCAGCACCCAAGCTCTGAAGTGCATAAGTCCACAGGTGGCACTTGGGCCTTAATGGATAACTAATCTAATCTCCGGATGGAGTTTTCCGGATACTGGTTCACTTATGGTAGATAGTCTATATTTCTGCCGGTAGTTGGACCGATAACACAGTGCCGAAGACATTGGACAATCCTTAGTTCGTTACCTGTTGAGCTGGAGTCTGTAGACAGTCATTGGGTCGAGCCTGGCGGTCTGCCTATATACATAGCTTGCCGCATCCTGAGTACTCCCTGTTGCGGTTGATAAATACACACACATGACTTTTAGTCGCTTATGGCTGGCGTAAGGGTATTCATCTCATCCAAAGCTGCATTTGGGAATATCACAGCCCCGGATGCAGAACTAGTGACCATTCGTTTGGGAATTGCTAAGGCTACCTCTCTTGCTGTTGACCGCATGGTTGTCATCACGGACTAACGGAAAAGTGTGATTCTAGGCCTGTTATCTAAAAGGAAATTGGTGGATGATCCCCACTGGTGTGATGCCTGTGATCGACTCTTGTCTTTCCGGAGCAGTAAAAAAGTTTCCAAAATAGAACCAAGAAATCACGTTTTGTAACTTTTTTTTTAAACCATAAATTTAGAACGCGGTGCTCGATCGCAGTCCGCGGTAGAGTACCTAGTACCCTACAGTGCACAGCCCAAAGAGAAATCTAACGAAAAATGTGAAACAAAACCCAGATCACTAGCAACTGATCCAGACACGAGGGAAGTGAGAAAAAGGAGAAAAAAAGATCACGTTTTGTAATATGTCGCGTTGATGCTAAGCAAAATTGCAAATCCAATAAAGAGCAAAGAAAAATGTAACCACTGAGTCGACCCAGGTTCGAACTAAGGACCCTTTGTGTACTCGAGAATTATCTTATGAGAAGATAAACCCTGTTAGGCAGATGCGATAACCAACTACGTCATCAACCCATATGGAAGGCTTGGATAATGAATAATATATAGTTTTCAACGTCTAAACATGAACTCGATCTACAGATCTTATTGAGAAATCGAAACGCCGACTGACTTTTAATCCACGATTCACCATGAACTATTTATATTCCAAAATGATAGTCCATCTCATAGCCATCGTGGTTCTCCGCACTCTATCCACGAGGTCTCTCTCCCCCTCCTATATTATCCCTCTGTAAACGTGAAAGAAGAAGAAGAGGCATGGATCTTGTCCCTTTTTTACTTGCCAGTGCGGACGTAGCTGCGCAAGCTGCCGGTGCACCTGTCGCTGCTAGTTTGGCGAGAGAGATCACTCAATCTTGCGAAGATGTCGCGAAACATAAAGTGAGCCATGATTTTCGTCCGTTTTTGAAAAACAAGTGTTCTGATGAAACGGAGAAACATGCGAGAATGCTGGGAGATAAGAGTAGGCAGTTGATATTGGCTTTGAGAGATGTAGAGGAAGAAGACTTAAGCTTGGAGGGTACAAAGATGCAAGAACGTGTTGATGAAGTCATTGCGTGAGTTGTTGCTTCGCTTTCTTTTTTTTCTTTCCGAGGAGGAGGAGGGGCAAGTTGAGAGGTTAAATGGCTCAGTTGACTCATTTGACGAGCGACAAGTGCTTTGAATGCCTTGTCAGGCCAGCCTCCGACGCTGCAAAGTCGGAGATAATCTTGGCCACCTAAACCCTAACCCTAGATTGTGGGCCACTAATAGCTCATTGGTATGGGCTAGTTACCTTAGGTCACAGGTTCGATTCCTGTCCGGGTCACTCCCTTGTCAAGTTACTTTGCTTTGGGGTGTTATTCCCTTATACATGTTTCAACACTTATTCCCAAAAGTGTTCTAGAGAAAACAAAAAACCGCGTCGATAAATGGACGAAAATGTCGGTTGTGGTACGGTGGTGTTAGTATGGGAGAGAAAAAAAGTATCCTTCCCACTGATTTTTTCTTCTTTTTCTACGTTCTACTTAGGGAAGAGAAATGAAATCGAATCTGGAATCGAACAATCTGTTCAAGAACTCGATATCGCACTCCATATCTTCTCAGTGAGTCGAGTATAGATAAAATAGTTAGTTTATTCTAATTCTCTGAATTTCCCAGCTCAAGTATGTCTCATCTCTCTGTAGCCTCTCTCTCTCTCGTCTATATCACCCACCATTTCACCTAGGGCACAAATTTCTCAAGAACGCAATCAGAATCTAGCAAGAGCCCAAGCTCAACAAATTGATGCCGAGAACAAAGAGATGCTTCAACAAATCCTCGCTAATCAACAAAACCTAGCACAAGTCGTTCAACTTCACCAAGCTGGAGAAAGTATCGCCAGAGAAGTAATGGAAGAAGGACAAAAAGTAAACACACCCACACACATACCTTTTTTTTCTTTTCTTCTCAACGAAAGCACCACTTTTTTTCTTTCAAAAAAGGTATTAAAACACATGAGATCCGCCCACAGTCACGGATCGTTCCCGTGGAATTCGAATGGAGAGCAATATCTCGATGTACAACGAGGTTTGATGAATCTACATGATTTGACTGGCATTCCTCCGTTGGTTAAAATTCTGGATGGAGAGATCAAGAAGACGGGAGAATTGGCTGTTGCTGGTGGTCCAAGCAGTGACATTTGGTGTGGAATCTGGTTAGGACAGAAACGAGTCCGTATCCCATATTTTTTTAATTTTATTTTCGAACTTGATTGCCATTCATCATTTTTTTAAAATCAAGGTCGCACTCAAGACGATCAGAGCTGTACAATCCAACGATACAAAAGCTCAAAAAGTCTGTCCTATTTTTTTTTCTGTTTTCTAAAATGCAGTTCTTGTTGATGAAATCGGACTTGTCCTTTAGCGCTTCGTTCGCGAGCTCAATATTTGGTCCGAACTCAAAAATCAACACATTCTTCAATTTTATGGGATCGTGACCGATATAGGAATGCAAATCCATATGGAAAGTTGGTTGTATATCCAAAAAAAACATCGTTCTCTTTGTCCATAACTGACCCTGAAGTAGGTTTCTCCTTGGCTTGAGAATGGGAATGTGTTAGTGTCAGTTGGTTTGTTTAATGCCTAGATATGAAGAAACAAATGAGCGTTTGATCATGATCAGGTATACGACCAAACACCCAGAAGCGAATAAACTACACCTTGTGAGTTTTTTTTTCTCCCGCAAAATCCCAAAAAATGTTTCTATCGTTGATTCATCCTACCTTGCTTTTTTTTTCTCATCGTAGTTGCAAGGTGCAGCCAAAGGCCTTGGCTATCTCCATAGTCAAGACATCATCCATGGAAATAGCAAGTAAAACACGCTATCTCTCATACTTATATACTGATTTCATTTCCATAAAATAGTGAAATGTGTATGTCTATCATTCTACAAACGTGATCATCACAAAACTCACTCGAAAGCCTAGAGCAACATTCTCGTCTCCGACCACGTAAGTCCATTCCATCATCAGATACCTCTCGTTCCATTGACTCATATCCGAAAAACAAAACAACAAGAACGAAGCATGCATCAGCGATTTCGGTATGGCCAAAGTCCTCGAAGACGTCACCAAAACCCCCATCACGACCACACTACTCCAAACTATGGGCTGTATCCGCTGGATGGCCCCAGAAATCATAGAAGGAGAATCATCACCGTCCAAAGCCTCAGACACCTATTCCTTCTCAATGACCATTCTCGAACTCGTCACTGGAAAACACCCCTTTGCAGAGTACAAAAAAGAGCTCACTCTTATCCGCGCCATGACCCAACTCCCCATAATTTTACCTCAACGTCCAATGGATCCATCGTGGTTGACGGATGGAATGTGGTCTTTGATGGAGAAGTGCTGGGACACTTCACATAACCGTCCGACCATGGAGGATGTATCAAATGCGTTACAGGCGATGTAGTAAATTACACAAATGGCGAAAAAATGGCATACTTTTATTTTGACTGACAAAGTGTCCGATAGACGACACCCTCGCTGAAAAAAGATTAGAGATAAACTAGTATGCATGCATATCAGAAAAAGCAAGAGGTTCGACGACGAGAGAAGATGTCACCACCTCGATCGTCTCCACACCAAACGAAACCCAGCCCAACTCAACTCAACTCAACTGCAAGATCTGTCCATCCTGAACAGGCAATCCTTCCGCACTTTGACTAGCCTGTACTTCACTCACCACCGTTCCCTGCCCCACCGTCCCCAATTGTACATTGGGATTCGTAGCAGCATTCACCAACCCCTGCGAAAACCCCAAAGGCGATATGGACTGCCCACTACCTATCATATTCTGTTGGTGCCTGCCTATCTCTCCTCTAACCGTATCCAACATCTTCTTCAACCCCAACCTCTCATTCACCAACGCCACTCTCGCACTTTCGAGATTCTTCCTCTCTTCTTCTAAAATATCTTCTAATTCTTCAAATTGTGACATTTTGATTTCAAGTTTTGTCAGTGTGAGTTTAACGAGAGTAGCGAGTGTGTGGCGGATCTGAGCGTGTTCGGCAGAGGCGAGAGAGGAGGCGGCCTTGGCAGAGGCAGAGAGAGCAAGGTGGGCTGCACGTTGGACTTGAGAGTGTGGAATGGCATGGGTTGCTGTTGTTGTTGTAGAGGGAGATGAAGTGGCATTGTTGTGGTCAATAGACATGCTAGAATCGTCTTTCCGTTGCGGCGGTGGTACATCCTCATCCATCTTATCTTCGTCTTTCCTCTCTTGCTGACTTTCGACACCACTGCTACTGCCCCCCTGCTTGCCGCCTTCGCCATCGGTGAGTTCTCTCAGAGCAACTCTGGCCCCCTCGGCGGCCACACTAGGATTGACGACACCAGCAAGGAAAGCAACGACGCTCATGACAGGATTATCGGCTTGCTCGAAAGGGATTCTACCAAACCTAAGAGGACCCATGCTCCCTTCTGTGCGAAGATATGGATCCTCGATGGGAAGCTCCAAGAATTTGCGGATGCATTGTTGGGAGGTACGAGTACCGACATGTTCTTCGATTTTGGACCAGTCATCGTCGTACATCTCGATACCTTCAAGCAACAGCAGAACTTCTTGATCTGACCAGTCATTGTTAGCGGAGGAGGCGCCTGGAATGCCAGGAGGGGTTGCGGTGAGTTTTACGAAATCACCAGAGAATAGATTTGAGGGAAATCGACCGTCAAGGTAACAGGGAGCACAGATTTCTAGTTTTTTGTCTTTGAGGGAGTGGTAGCGGACCTGAGAGCAGTCTGCACTGCACGTATCACAAGTGTGGGTATGGGATTGTGAAGAGCCGTTGGTAGAGGAGCCATTGGCAGAGGAGCCGTTTGCAAGTGCGGTGGCTTCGGAGGCGGAGAGGGCACGAGAAGCTTTAGCGGTGGACTGGTAGATGGAGGAACGGAGTTGGAGGGATGCAGAAAAACCTTTGCTATTGGGAGGGGGAGCGGAGGTACCAGGTAGAGGGGCAGTTGGAATGGGGGGCCGGGTGCCTGGGTGGAGGGACTGGAGACCGCGGGGGGTGTCGAGGGTGACTCGGAAGTGGCCTGTAAAGGGTGGAGAAAGGGCAGAAGGACGCTGGTCGGGGTCAATCTTGTTGCGCAGCATGAGCGAAAAAACACAAAAACAAAACAAAAAGGCAGGACAGACCTGGTAGTTTATCAAGCCCCACTGCTCGAGAAAAGCATGGACGCGCATGATAGAGCAGACGTCGCCAGCAAGGTTGCGACGACAGGCAGTGACGGTGAGATACTCTGCCGGACGCAGACGGTAGGTGTTCACCATAAAGTCGCGGTAGTCCTTGTATATGGAAGGCGTCTTGGACCTGTTACGCGAGTTGAAAAATTCTGGGAGAGCACGTCGCTCGACGGGGTGGATTTTGTCCATGTTGTACCAGGCAGCGTAGCTGGGGATGATAATTTCATGCGTCTGGGCTGCGAGGTACTTGCGGGCCTGGTCCTCGAGAAGAACACGGATTGCCTCGAGCTGGGCAGGGTCGTCGTCGTCGTTGTCGTCGTCTGAGTCTGCGGAGTCGTCGCGACCGTCAGCCATGATAGCATCTGGGCGGTCCTCCTCTTCCTCCTCTTCATCGTCATCGTCGTCGTCGTCATCGTCGTCGTGTGGAGGCAGGTTGCCGATGTCGGCGGGTGTGATGGGATCAAGCTCACTGCGTTTGCCGGGAGCATTGTCGGGAACGACGGGGACAGGATTTGTGGCCATGGGTGGAGGAGGAAAGCCAAAGCGCGAGCAAACAAATGGAAATTGCAATTCTTGGCGGCGGCGTCACTGGGCTCGCTGCTGCCCACGTCCTCGCCTCCACCTTCCCCGCTGCCCGCATCCTCCTCTTCGACGCCAACGCCCGCCTCGGTGGCTGGCTTCAGTCAGAGCTCGTCGTCCTCAATGACCGCCGCATCCTCCTCGAACGCGGCCCACGCACCCTCAGACCCAAAGGCACCGCCGTCCTCGACCTCGTCCGCAGCCTCCGCATCGACCACGAGCTCATTGCTGTCCCCCGCACCGTCGACGCTGCCCGGCGGCGCTATGTCTATCTCCCCCCAGGCCGCATCCCCCACCTGGCCGGCCTCGTCAACCTAGGCATGCCGCCGTCTCTGTCCCTCCTCAGATGGCTGCTCTCTGATACCTTCTCCTCGTTCTGCACTCTCGGACTCGCCAAATTTGCCACCGGTGGTCCCGACGAGCCAGTCCATACTAGGCTCTCTCGCCTCCTTAGCGAAGACTTGGCCGACACACTTGGCAGTGCTTTCTGCCACGGTGTCTATGCCGCCGACTCACGCCAGCTCAGTGCGCACGCAACAAGACCAGGGCGGATGGCTCACCCAGAATCGTCTTTAGCCGACTCCCTGCATAAGTCGTCGTTGGTTTATTCGTTCAGACACGGCCTTCAGACGCTTCCGCATGCCCTTGAGCAATATCTTCGACGCCAGCCCAATGTTCGGATTTTATGTAATTCGCCCATTCACCGCCTCGGCGTGCGCAAAGACCATACATTCGAGGTGTGTAACCATTTACAAATCTGATATCAGAATACTCATCTCTCTAGTTGTCTTCTTCTATCGCCACTTTCAATCCAACGCACATCGTCTCCGCTCTCCCCCTCCCTGTCCTCCACGCTATCACCCAATCTACTACTCCCGTTCCACACTTGCTCGCCAATGCTTCATCCACCGTCCATGTCCTCAATCTCGTCTTTCCCACCCCTCCACGCGAAATCCATCCTCCCGGTTTCGGATATCTCATTCCTCGTCCAAAACATGGCTATCCCATGCACTCCAGCGACGACAATCCCGGTATACTTGGTGTTGTTTTTGATTCCTGTTCCACTTGGCAACAAGATGAACCTGGTCGAAATTTCGCAGCTGACGAATGGTACAATAAAGGCAGCCACACTAAAATTACCGTCATGCTTGGAGGCCCTTATCCCTTGTACATTCCGCCTTGTGTGCCCTCCTCCCTTGGCAACTCCGCCAGCATCCCCC
>Ga0153948_1001894_pt1 | contig 10296 bp, 10 predicted proteins | sample TSNJ032MetaG_FD_104696 | JGI IMG/M metagenome (GOLD analysis project Ga0153948, IMG submission 104696) | Attine ant fungus gardens microbial communities from New Jersey, USA - TSNJ032 MetaG | ecosystem: Host-associated > Fungi > Mycelium > Unclassified | place: USA: New Jersey, Wharton State...
AACGAGGCAGAAGGCCAGAAGATTGACCGGCAGGCCCCATAGATTGCCGCGCCGCAGTGCCGCTTCATCTTTGGCATAGCGGGAAAAGTCGCAAAAATTGAGATAAAGCGCTGCGAAATAGGTGATCCAGGTAGCGGCGACCGCTGCGAGCGCTGCGATGGAACCCGGCTCGCCGGACACGCCAGCGTCCCTTGTCTTCTCAAGCAGAATATCGCGCGGGATTTCGCTGCCGAAAGAGAATGTACCCGCCTTGATGACCAGATAGACGGCAAGAATGAGCATCATGATCCAGACAGCCGGACCGGCCCAATCCTGAAAGCGGCGCACCGTTTCCATGCCGCGCTGGATGATCAGCAGCTGCGCCGCCCAGACCAGCACGTAGCAGATGACTTCCAAGGTCGAATGGCCGAGCAGATGGCTGTTCTGGTGGAAGGCCAGCATGCTGTCATTGCGGATCAGTAGCGCAACGAGCGCGCCCGAGGCTGCTGCCGTCTGCGCGCCATACCAGAAACAGGCGACGACGCCGCGCACGAGCGCTGGAAAATTCGCGCCGAATGTGCCGAAGGATGCGCGCGCCAACACCGGAAACGGCACGCCTGTCCGCACGCCCGCATTGCCGACGAGGCTCATCAGGAAGAAGATCACCAGTGAGCCAAGGCCGATGGCAATGATAAAGTTCAGAAAGCTGCCGCAAAGCAGAAACAGACTTGCAGCAAGATAATAGCCCCAAAGACTATGGACGTCCGATGTCCAGACGTTGAAAATACTGAAAGCGCCCCATTTGCGTTCGACTGCAGGCGCCAGATCCTCATTATACAATGAGGGCGACGGTTGTTTGATAGTCATATTGTCCCCATTTTAGCTTTATGCTTTATTAGACTTATTGAATGCTAAGCCGTTATTTTTTGTAATATTTCTGACATAGTCGGTTGCGGCTGGCTATTAAAAAATCTGACAGGGCGTGACAAATCCCTCGCAATGCTGTATTGGCGCGTCTGTTCGGGAAAACCCGACATTGCAGTACCTCGTTCGGGCCAAGCCCGAGACGTCCGTAAACCAATAAATGGTGTACCGCTCCTGCCTGATTTTGAAGGCATAGCCGCAAGGCCAAGGATTGCTTGGCGGCAAGTGCAGAGCGCTCTGACTGTTTGAAAAGAACATAGAAGGAGTCAGACGATGACCGACATCATTCGTCAGCTTGAAGCCGAACAGGCAGCAAAGATCGAAGAAAAGCGCAAGCTTCCAGAATTCCAGCCGGGCGACACGGTTCGCGTTCAGGTTCGCGTTACCGAAGGTACGCGTACCCGCGTGCAGGCCTATGAAGGCGTTTGCATCGCTCGTTCGGGCGCTGGCCTCAACGAAAACTTCACCGTTCGCAAGATTTCGTACGGCGAAGGCGTAGAGCGCGTATTCCCGGTTTACTCGCCGATCGTTGAAGGCGTTGAGCTGGTTCGCCGCGGTAAGGTCCGTCGCGCCAAGCTTTACTACCTGCGTGGCCTCACCGGTAAGGCTGCCCGTATTTCTGAAAAAAAAGACAACCGCACCAAGGCTGAGCGCGAAGCTGACAAGGCTGCCGCTGCCAAGGCCGAAGCTGCCAAGACCGCTGCTGAATAAGTTTCAGCCAGAGATCTTTGAAAAAGGCGGCCTGTGGCCGCCTTTTTTATTTGCCAAATGCACCGTGACACATAATATCAGGCATAATTCTGCCCGCTTTGCGCAAGATTGTTACTGCGACACCCTGTTGCGGTTTCAGTTTCTTGACGAAACGCGACGGCAGGTGCATATGACAGGCCAAATTAAGAACCGTTCAAAGGAACTCTCGCAATGAGCGCGCCGCGTACACTTTATGACAAGATCTGGGACGACCATGTAGTGGATCAGCAGGAAGATGGTACCTGCCTCCTTTATATTGATCGCCATCTTGTGCACGAAGTGACGAGCCCGCAGGCTTTCGAAGGCTTGCGCATGGCTGGCCGTCAGGTGCGCCATCCCGAGAAGACGCTGGCTGTGGTCGATCACAACGTGCCGACTTCGAAAGATCGCGTCAACGGCATCAAGAACGAAGAAAGCCGCATTCAGGTTGAGGCTCTCGCCAAGAATGCCGCTGATTTCAACGTTGAATATTATTCCGAGCGTGATCGTCGTCAGGGCGTTGTGCACATCGTCGGACCGGAACAGGGCTTCACCCTGCCGGGCATGACGATTGTCTGCGGCGACAGCCACACCTCGACCCATGGCGCATTCGGTTCGCTGGCGCATGGTATCGGTACGTCGGAAGTCGAGCATGTGCTCGCGACCCAGACGCTGATCCAGAAGAAAGCCAAGAACATGCTGGTGCGTGTTGAGGGCGAACTGGCTCCCGGCGTCACCGCCAAGGACATCACGCTCGCCATCATCGGTGAAATCGGTACCGCAGGCGGCACCGGCTACGTGATCGAATATGCAGGCAGCGCCATTCGCTCGCTGTCGATGGAAGGTCGTATGACCGTCTGCAACATGTCGATTGAAGGCGGCGCACGCGCTGGTCTGATCGCTCCGGACGAAACGACCTTCGCTTATGTGCAGGACAAGCCGCGCGCGCCGAAGGGCGAAGCGCTGGAACAGGCTGTCGGCTACTGGAAGACGCTGCATTCGGATGAAGGTGCGCATTTCGACAAGATCGTCGAGCTGGACGCCGCCAAGATTTCGCCGGTTGTCTCCTGGGGCTCGTCGCCGGAAGACGTTGTTTTCGTCACCGACATCGTTCCTAATCCGGACGAGATCAAGGACGAAACCAAGCGTGCATCCAAGTGGCGTGCGCTCGACTATATGGGTCTGAAGCCGGGCACGAAGATGACCGACATCAAGATCGATCGCGTCTTCATCGGTTCCTGCACCAATGGCCGTATCGAAGATCTGCGCGATGCCGCGCGTATGGCCGCTGGTAAAAAGGTTGCCGATGGCGTCAACGCCATGATCGTGCCGGGCTCGGGTCTCGTGAAGGAACAGGCGGAAGCCGAAGGCCTCGACAAGATCTTCATCGAAGCCGGTTTCGACTGGCGCGAGCCGGGCTGCTCCATGTGCCTTGCCATGAATGACGACCGCCTGAAGCCGGGTGAACGTTGCGCTTCGACCTCGAACCGTAACTTCGAAGGCCGTCAGGGCTTCAAGGGCCGCACCCATCTCGTATCGCCAGCCATGGCTGCTGCTGCTGCGATTGCCGGTCACTTCGTCGACATTCGCGACTGGAACTAACTTTCCAGACGAACTGAATTGGAAAAGCCGCCGGAGCGATCCGGCGGCTTTTTCTTTTATGCTCTGTTTAGAATAGAGATATCGAAAACGAATGCCTTAAACAGCAATGCTCTTATGAGCTTCTTCATGGTTTCCTCGCATATTCCATGTATATGCGAGTGCTGTTAGATTAGTGTTTTCTTATTTGACTGCGCTTCGAACGGAAAAGGCATTCATGGGCGGAGCCGATTTCATTCTCATCATCAACATGACCGTATCCGGTCTGTTTGCCTTCGCATTTTTCGGCATTGCCGTTTATGCGCAAGGCAATGCGGCCGCGCGCGTCTTCGCGATGGGCTTCGTATTTGCAATGCTCTACTTCCTGACCGAGCTGGCGATGCCGTCCATGCCAAGCCCGCGTCTCGGTTATATGCTCGCTTTCGCGACCTATCTGATGACGCTGGTTTGCCTCGTCATCGGTCTGGCGCGCATGTATGCCGCTCCGGTTCCGTGGAAGACGCTCGGCCTGCTCGTGTTTCTTTCGCTGGTGATGATCTACGCCATTTACGGTATTGCACGCAGCAGCTGGGCGGGCCTGTTTCTCTACCAGACGCCTTATTTTCTGGCGTTGGCGCTTGCCGTCTGGGTCATCCTGCGTTCCAGCGGGCGCGGCGCGGTCGATATGATGATGGCCGCGCTCTTCGCCTTGAGTGCGTTGCATTTTCTCCTGAAGCCGGTGCTTGCCAATATATCTGGTGGTGCGGGTGCCAATCCGAACGATTATGTAAATACGGCCTATGCGCTTTTTGCCCAGTCAATTGGGGCAGGTCTTTCTGTCGCTGCGGGGCTCATGTTGCTGTTGAGCCTGATGCGTGAACTGCTTTCCGACATGACAATTCGGTCCGAAACGGATGAGTTGTCGGCACTGCTCAATCGCCGTGGTTTTGCGTTGCGGGCGGAAGCGGCGATCGACAAATCGAAGCGGTCACGGCAGGCCCTGTCGCTCGTGGTTTGCGATATCGACTATTTCAAATTGATAAATGACAATTACGGCCATGCGCTGGGCGACCGTGTCATTGCGGCCTTTGCGGCTGAACTGCGCAAGACGGCAGTTGCCAGAGGCGGCTTCGCGGCGCGTATGGGCGGAGAGGAATTTGCCGTCCTGCTGCCGGGAAACACCATTCAGTCGGCGTCGCGCTGTGCCGATGGTATGCGTCTGGCATGCGGAACGATCCAGATTCCGAGCAATAGCGGCGATATCGATTTTACCGCCAGCTTCGGCGTTGCCGAGATGGAGTTCGACGACATGTTTTCCGATCTCTACAAGCGGGCCGACGGCGCGCTGTATGAGGCGAAAAAGGGCGGCCGCAATTGCGTGCGCGCCGCGTCGCCGATTATCTCCGATGAAAATGTCGTGGAGTTTCGGCCGTCAGGCTCAGCCCGCACGCGCGGATAATTCGGCTCAACAGCCCGGATGATCCAGAACCGGCGTTTCGCCGCTATCCAGCCCATACATGAATGAGCGCCCGCGCAGAAGAACAGCGCTTTCGCAACTGCTGTTCGGAGGGCCGACGATATAGGCAACAGCCTTGTCTTGCGGCGCGGTGATGGTTGCCGTGCCCTGTATCCGGCGCGGCGTCTGCAATGTCGGGTCTTTATGCGCCGCACCGACACGGATGATCTTGGGGCCGCCATCCGCCTTCTGCATGATCAGGTTTCCCGATGCGTCGGCATAGCGCAATGTGGTGTCGGCGGATGCCGTCGCGACAAAACCCGCAAGCGCAAGTACACAGGAAGCTATCAAGACTGTTCTGTTTCGGTTTGCCATGGTGCGGGTTCACCTTCGCCGTCTGACGCAAAAAGAGTTTCCGTATCATCTTAACTCTTTCTTTACCTTTGTCATCCGTGCTGGCTACAATCGGATAAGCCTTTGAGCGCAACTGCTTCGCTGCATTGTGACCAAAGGCGACTTGAACCGCCCCGAAGGCCAAGGAATGTTCAATGACCAAAGATCACGCCGTCGATATCGCGCATCTTCATCTTCGTGATGCTCACGAATTTGCGCCGCTGCTCGCCAGCTACGCGCAGGCACTGAAGCGCGGCGCACCGCGCCGTCCCGATGATTATTATGCCGAACATCTTTTGCAGGACCGCGCTACCGAAATTCTCGGCGCGCGTCTCGACGGTAATCTCGTCGGCTTTGTGATTTTCTACGATCTGCCAGAGCCGGTTTCGGGCCTGCGTGCAGGGCAGGTGGATCATATCTATGTCCATCACGATCATCGTGGCAAAGGCATCGCCAAGGCGCTGATCGACCTGCTGGCCGACAAGGCGGAAGAGCGCAGCTGGTCCAAGCTTGTGCTCAATGCGCCACGCGTGCCTGAAGACGGACGTAAGCTCTATGAGCAGATCGCTACCGCGGCTGATTGGTCAAGCTATGTGATTCGATTCGGCGCTTGATGCGCCTTCGCTAAAGTTGATGAATTTACACATGTTTTTCGAAATTGCGGCCTTCAAACGATTGAAGGCCGCAATCACGTGAATGTGTCGCAAAGGTGCGACCAATTGTTAGTCTTTTCGTGAAAAAGCTTCTTTGACGTGATGGTAAAAGAGCAGTAGAAAGCGGCACATAAGGCCGTATTCCACGGTCTCGCCATATTTCTTGGGTCGTGCCGACGCAGCATCGGAAGTTCCGGTACCTTGCGTGAAGGACGACTTCAAATACTGGGTTTTTAGAATAACCCGCCATCCGGTGCGCCAGACCGATCGTCTTCGGTGGGTATTGCCGGGGAGAAACGTCAGGGAAGCCCCACGAGAGGCCAACGAGAACCATGACACAACCGACCGTAACGCGTCAGCGTCCTTTGTCGCCGCATCTGTCCGTCTATAAGCCGGTCATCACGATGACGATGTCCATCGTGCATCGTATCACGGGCGGCGCTCTCTATTTCGGCACATTGCTGCTTGCAGCCTGGCTCATTTCCGCAGCTGTTGGCGAAGAGTGCTTCAATGCCGTCAACGCCGTTTTCGGCTCCTGGATCGGCCAGCTTGTTCTGTTCGGCTACACCTGGGCGCTGCTGCACCATCTGGCTGGCGGCGTTCGTCACTTCATCTGGGATACCGGCGCAGGTCTTGAAAAGCACACCGCTTCCAAGATTGCCTGGGCAACGGTTGTCTTCTCGGTCATCGCTACGATCCTCGTCTGGGTCGTCGCTTACTCGGTGCGCTAGGAGGCTGATCCCATGAGCGGTTCGAATAACGATATGCGTACGCCTCTTGGCAAGGTTCGCGGTCTTGGCTCCGCCAAGGAAGGCACCAGCCATTTCTGGTATCAGCGCATGACGGCGGTGGCTCTGGTGCCGCTGGTTCTCTTTTTTATCGGCCTGGTGATTTCGCTCAATGGCGCAAGCTTTGCGGAAGTCCGGGCTGCTCTCTCGCATCCCCTTACCGCCATTGTCATGGCGCTGTTCGTTCTGACCGGCGTCTATCACATGCGTTTGGGCATGCAGGTCATTATCGAAGATTATGTGCATGGCGAAGGCATGAAGATCGTGCTGGTGATGCTGAACACCTTCTTTGCGGCGGTGGTTGGTTTTGCCTGCGTTTTCGCGATCCTCAAGCTCAGCTTCGGAGGTTGATAGCCCGATGGCTAGTGCAGAAAAGAATGCAGCTCCTGCTGCGGGCGAAAAGTCCTACAAGTTTGTCGATCACAAGTTCGACGTTGTCGTGGTTGGCGCTGGCGGCGCTGGTCTGCGCGCAACGCTCGGCATGGCCGAGCAGGGCCTGAAAACCGCTTGTATCACGAAGGTTTTCCCAACCCGTTCGCACACGGTTGCGGCGCAGGGCGGCATTGCCGCCTCGCTGAAGAATATGGGCCCGGATAGCTGGCAGTGGCACATGTACGATACCGTCAAGGGATCGGACTGGCTCGGCGATACCGATGCGATGGAATATCTGGCGCGTGAAGCGCCTGCCGCCGTTTACGAGCTGGAGCACTATGGTGTGCCGTTCTCGCGTACGGAAGAAGGCAAGATCTATCAGCGTCCGTTCGGCGGCCACATGCAGAACTTTGGCGACGGTCCTCCGGTTCAGCGCACCTGCGCTGCTGCTGACCGTACCGGCCACGCCATCCTGCACACGCTTTACGGCCAGAGCCTGAAGAACAACGCACAGTTCTTCATCGAATATTTTGCGCTCGACCTGATCATGACCGACGGTGTCTGCACCGGCGTCGTGGCATGGAACCTCGATGACGGTACGATCCATCGCTTCTCCGCCAAGATGGTGGTTCTGGCGACGGGTGGTTATGGCCGTTCCTATTTCTCGGCTACCTCGGCCCATACCTGCACCGGCGACGGCGGCGGCATGGCTGCACGCGCTGGCCTGCCGCTTCAGGACATGGAATTCGTTCAGTTCCATCCGACCGGCATTTACGGCGCAGGCTGCCTCATCACTGAAGGCGCACGCGGCGAAGGCGGCTATCTGGTCAATTCCGAAGGCGAGCGCTTCATGGAACGCTATGCGCCATCGGCCAAGGATCTTGCCTCACGTGACGTGGTTTCGCGCTGCATGACCATGGAAATCCGCGCCGGTCGTGGCGTCGGTAAGGCCAAGGACCACATCTTCCTGCATCTCGACCATCTGGATCCCGCCGTTCTGCATGAACGTCTGCCGGGTATTTCCGAGTCGGCCAAGATTTTCGCAGGCGTGGACGTGACCAAGGAACCGATCCCGGTTCTGCCAACCGTTCACTACAATATGGGCGGCATTCCGACCAATTACTGGGGCGAAGTGCTGAACCCGACGCCGGAAGATCCGGATCGCGTCCAGCCGGGCCTGATGGCTGTCGGCGAAGCGGGCTGCGCTTCGGTCCACGGTGCAAACCGTCTCGGCTCCAACTCGCTGATCGACCTTGTGGTGTTCGGTCGTGCGGCTGCGATCCGCGCTGGCGAAGTCATCGACCGCGCTGCGAAGATCCCGGATATCAACGAAGCTGCGGTCGAAAAGATCATGGATCGTTTCCATCGCCTGCGTTACGCCAACGGCTCGACGCCGACGGCAGAGCTGCGCGAAAAGATGCAGCGCACCATGCAGGAAGACGCCGCCGTGTTCCGCACGTCGGAATCGCTCAAGCAGGGTTGCGAGCGTATGGAAAAGATCTGGAACGAACTGCCGGATATCAAGGTTTCCGACCGCTCGATGATCTGGAACTCCGATCTCGTGGAGACGCTCGAACTTGAAAACCTCATGGCCAATGCGTTGACGACCGTTGTTTCGGCGGAAGCGCGTCATGAAAGCCGCGGCGCTCACGCGCATGAGGATTTCCCGGACCGTAACGATGCCGAGTGGCGCAAGCACACCCTGTCCTGGCTCTCGCCGGACGGCAAGGTGACGCTCGGTTATCGCGCCGTTCACCTCGATCCGCTTACGACGGAAGAAGAAGGTGGCATCAGCCTCGCCAAGATTGCGCCGAAGAAGCGCGTTTACTGATTAAGGGAAAGAGCAATGGTTGAACTCGCACTTCCCAAGAATTCCCGCATGCAGGAGGGCAAGACCTGGCCCCGTCCTGATGGCGCAAAGCGCGTCACGGAATTCCGTATTTATCGCTGGTCGCCGGACGACGACGCCAATCCAAGCATTGACACCTATTATGTCGATCGCGACGATTGCGGTCCGATGGTTCTGGACGGTCTGCTCTATATCAAGAACAAGATCGACCCGACGCTGACGCTGCGCCGTTCGTGCCGTGAAGGCATTTGCGGTTCCTGCGCGATGAACATCGACGGCGCCAATACGCTGGCCTGCACCAAGGGCATGGACGACATCAAGGGGACTATCAAGGTTTACCCGCTGCCGCACATGCCAGTGGTGAAGGATCTCGTTCCGGACCTCAACAACTTCTACGCTCAGCACCGTTCAATTGAGCCTTGGCTCAAGACGGTTTCGCCGGAGCCGCAGAAGGAATGGCTACAGAGCCATGATGACCGCCAGAAGCTGGACGGTCTCTACGAGTGCATTCTGTGCGCCTGCTGCTCGACCTCGTGCCCGAGCTACTGGTGGAACGGCGACCGTTACCTCGGTCCGGCTGTGCTGCTTCAGGCCTATCGCTGGCTGATCGACAGCCGCGATGAAGCCAAGGGCGAACGTCTCGACAATCTCGAGGATCCGTTCCGTCTCTATCGCTGCCACACGATCATGAACTGCGCGCAGACCTGCCCGAAGGGATTGAACCCGGCCAAGGCGATTGCCGAAATCAAGAAGATGATGGTCGAGCGCCGCGTGTAATCGCGCCACCGATCTGGAAACTAAAAGGGGAAGGCCGTTGCCTTCCCCTTTTTCTTTGTCAGGATTCTCATTGTGAGCATACACTCATTGATTGTATGGACTTGACCTTTGCGTTGCCGCCGATATGTCTTGAGATAACAAGGCAGCACGGAGAATGAGCAATCATGCTCGACCATATTGGCTTCAACATTTCCAGCATGCCCAAGTCGCGCAAATTCTATGACGAGGCGCTTGCTCCATTGGGCATTACCCGCGCCATGGAATTCGGTGACTGGGTCGGTTATGGGCGCAACGGCAAGCCGGAATTCTGGATCGGCAAACAGAAGGGTGCCAAACTGGTGGGCGTTCTGCATGTCGCCTTTTCGGCTGGCACGCGCTCGGAAGTGGATCGCTTCTATGAAGCGGCCATCGCGGCTGGCGGCAGCGACAATGGCAAGCCGGGCCTTCGCGCCGATTACCATCCTGATTATTACGCGGCCTTCGTGACCGATCCGGACGGGCACAATATCGAGGCCGTCTGCCATCTGCCGGAATAAAAGGCGGGTTCCTCAGAGCGCGTTCGATCTGATTGGATCAGATCGGCGCTCTAAGGGTCTGTTCTAACGCGCATCTTTTCCGATCGAAGCAGGATCAGAAATCAGTCCAGTGGACTGATTTCCCTGCGGAGGCGTTTCACACTTTTCGGGATGCGCTCAAAAACCCGCCTTTGGCGATCTTAGACCAGCTTCGCGTCCAGCGTCACTTCGATTGCACCGAGCGCCTTCGAAAGTGGGCAGGATTCCTTTGCCTTTTTCGCAA
>Ga0153948_1001898_pt1 | contig 10292 bp, 9 predicted proteins | sample TSNJ032MetaG_FD_104696 | JGI IMG/M metagenome (GOLD analysis project Ga0153948, IMG submission 104696) | Attine ant fungus gardens microbial communities from New Jersey, USA - TSNJ032 MetaG | ecosystem: Host-associated > Fungi > Mycelium > Unclassified | place: USA: New Jersey, Wharton State...
AGCGTAATAAATCGGATGGTCCTTGAAATAATCCGGCATGGATTCGCCGTTTTCCAGACGCTCGCGAATTTTCGCATGCGCCAGATCACGGGCGACGATGATCGGACCGGTCAGTGAAAGCTGCGTCTTGACGGGGTGCTTGGACAGCTCCTTCAAAATTTCGGCCATCGGCTGGTTGAGATCAATCTTCACCACATGGGACGACAGCTTTTCTTCGTCGATATCCGGCATGTATTGCGCCGGATTGGTCTCCAGCTGCTCCAGGAATATGCCTTCCTTGGTGATCTTGCCCTTGGCCTGACGATCTGCCGAGCAGGAAACGCCGATGCCGATTGGCAACGATGCGCCATGGCGCGGCAGGCGGATAACGCGTACGTCATGGCAGAAATACTTGCCGCCGAACTGTGCGCCGACGCCCAGCGACTGGGTCAGCTTGTGGATTTCAGCTTCCATTTCCAGATCGCGGAACGCATGGCCGGTTTCCGAACCTTCCGTCGGCAGGCTGTCGAGATAGCGCGTCGAAGCAAGCTTGACGGTCTTGAGATTCATCTCGGCCGATGTGCCGCCGATGACAATTGCCAGATGATAAGGCGGGCAGGCGGCTGTACCGAGGCTCAGAATCTTGTCCTTGAGGAAGTCGATCATCCGGTCATGGGTCAAAAGCGAAGGCGTGCCCTGATACAGGAACGTCTTGTTAGCCGAACCACCGCCTTTTGCCACGAACAGGAACTTGTAGGCGTCTTCGCCTTCTTCATAGATATCGATCTGCGCAGGCAGATTGTTCTTGGTGTTCTTTTCCTCGAACATCGACAGCGGCGCGAGCTGCGAATAGCGCAGGTTCTTCTTGTTATAGGCGTCGAGCACACCGCTGCCGAGCGCATCGGCATCGCCGCCTTCGGTCCAGACGCGACGGCCCTTCTTGCCCATAATGATCGCAGTGCCGGTATCCTGACACATCGGCAGAACGCCGCCTGCAGCGATATTGGCGTTTTTCAGAAGGTCATAGGCCACAAAGCGGTCGTTGTCGGTCGCTTCCGGGTCTTCCATGATCTTTGCAAGCTGCTGGAGATGACCCGGGCGCAGCAAATGGTTGATGTCGGCAAATGCTGCTTCGGAAAGAAGACGGAGCCCTTCCGGCTCGACGGTCAGGATTTCCTGACCTTTGAACGTATCGACCGAAACATGGTCGGAGGTCAGTTTGCGGTAAGGGGTGGTGTCTTCGCCAAGAGGAAAGAGATCGGCGGCGCTTGCTTCTGCCATCGTGGTACCTCGCTTGCTTGCCTGCCGCACTGGTCGGCAATCGCAAGATCGCCAGCCTGCACGTTATGTTGCTCAGAACCCGGATTGCTGGGCAGCATCCGGGATAAATTCTGAGGGGCTTTTAGCGCGATGAGAGGCGGAAGCCACTGCGGCACATTGCGCAATGGGGTAAACACGGGACCATCTGTTGCAGGCCACATGTTGCTTTAATACGTCTCCCTCAAAGTTTTGTGATTAATTAAAAGCAAGAAATTGAAAGAAGTGGCATTAGCGTTAAAACTTTCTATACGAGATTCATAAAATCTACGCGAAATGATTGAGACGGATTCGCCTTTTGGCGGACATGCTAACTTTGGCGGTTGAAATGCAGTTTTCTCGGCGCGCGCAGATGGATGCAAAGAAAATTCGCACGAGCGGGTCTTATATCCGCAATGCGATGGTACTGGCTCTGGCTGCATCAGCCTTGTTCCCGGTCACGCAGGCGCAGGCAGCGAATTCACTTTTCGAGCTTTTCCAGCAGCGCCGCCAGCAGGCCGCGCAGCCTGTCGCTCCGCTTCCGCCCGCCGTCGTGGCTCCGAGTACAGCCGCGGCTGCACCAACGGCACCAACACGCATCGTTCCGCCTGCACAGCGCGTGACGGTCAAGGGGCCGGAAATCTATGATTACAAGCCGGAAGCGCTGATCAAGATCGATTTCACGGCGCTCGACATGCAGGTTACGGCTGCAACCGCGCCAGCAGCCATTGTTGATCCGCTGACATCGGGCATGTCCCCGATCCGCGTGGAAAAGACACCTGATGTGAGCGAAACGGCCGGCAGTCGCGCTTTCGACGCCGCGATGGATTATTTGAAGACCGTCGATGTGAAGGCTGAAAAGCCGATCGCGGAAGCAATTGTTTCTTATTATTCGACCAACCGTTCTTTCATGTGGTCGGCTGACGGCAAGGTGCTGGATCGGGCCAAGGCCGTTGCAGCCTTCTTTGCACGCGCTGGCGAAGATGGTCTCAATGCCGATGAATATGCGGTGACGATCCCCTCGGACAATTTCGATCCGGCGCAGAACGAAGAACGCCAGCAGAAGCTGGCCGAGTTTGAAGTTCGCATGTCGGCTCGCGCGCTGCGCTATGCAATGGATGCGGGCGAGGGGCGCGTGATCGCCGACCGTCTGAGTGGTTTCCACGATCTGCCGCGTGATCGCGTCGATCCGAAAGCCGTGCTGGCCAGACTGGCTGGCGAAGCCGATCCGTCCGCCTATCTGCACGGGTTCCAGCCGGATAATGCGCAGTATACGGCTTTGAAACAGGCTTTGTCCGAGACGGAAGCGCCGACGGGTCAAACCGTTCGTGTCTCTCTCGATGGCGCCATTCGTCCGGGCGATACCAGCGACCAGCTGGCCAAGATCGTGGCGCTGATCACCAAACACGCGCCTGCCGACTATATGGAAAAGCACCGCGACGTTTTGCAGGCTCATGCCGATACGAGCGTTTACGATCCGGAACTGGTTTCCGCGATCAAGGACTATCAGAAGCTCTCGGGCAGTGCGCCAGATGGAGTCATCGGGCGAAACACGGTTTCTGCGTTGCAGGGTGAGCAATCATCGGTGAAGCGTGACCGCATTCTCTATTCGATGGAACGTCTGCGCTGGCTGCCGCATGATTTCGGCACGCGCTATGTAATGGTCAACCAACCCGCATACCGCGCTGAATATTTCGAAGGTGGTCAGGAAAAGCTGGGTATGAATGTGGTGATCGGCTCGCCGACCCATCAGACCTATTTCTTCTATAACAAGGTGCAGACGGTTGTTTTCAACCCGTCCTGGGGTGTGCCGCGTTCGATTATTCTGAACGAAATGCTGCCCAAGGTCATGCGCGATACGAGCTATCTCGACCGCAACGGCTATGAAGTTTATCTCGGCGGCAAGAAGGTTTCGGCGAGCGCCGTCAACTGGAGCGCCGTGGCTGCGGGCAAGGCGCATGTTGGCATTCGTCAGAAGCCGAGCCTCGACAATGCATTGGGCGAGCTGAAGATCCTGTTCCCGAACGAACATGATATCTACATGCACGACACACCGGCAAAGTCCTATTTTAGCCGCGACATGCGCGCGTTGAGCCATGGCTGTATTCGTCTGGAACGTCCACGCGACATGGCCGCAGCCGTACTTGGCAAGCCGGTCGGCGATCTGGAGAAATATTTCGGCAAGAACGAGCGCGGCATCAAGGTGCCGGAGCCGGTGCCGGTCTATATTTCCTACTTCACGGCATGGCCGGACGCGAATGGACAGATTCGTTACTACGGCGACGTTTATGACCGCGACTCGGGCATGCAGAAGGCTTCCGATAAAACTGCGGCCTCGCGACTGGCGGCACTCTGATCGACGCTCAGCCTCTGGCGTTCGGTGACAATACAGATTTTCATGTCTTGGACATGGCCGTTATCGTTTGATAACGGCCATTTTCGTTTAGGCTTGCAGAGTTGATTTAAGTGCGAAAATCAATTTGGGAAATGCGGTGGCGGGTGCTTGACTTTGCCCCGAGCGGGACCGTATATCCGCGTCACCTTGATTGAGCACATTGCAGCTCTAAGGGCGCGTAGCTCAGCGGTAGAGCACTCCCTTCACACGGGAGGGGTCACAGGTTCAATCCCTGTCGCGCCCACCATTCCAAATCTCTTTTGAATTCATGTCGTTGTCATGCGCAAAGGTGCGCGACGCGTTCAGTTGCCAGTCGGTGCTGTGGCGCCTGGAACGCCCGTATTCGTCACGATATTTCTGTCGTCATCGTATCTGGTAATGAGCATTAGGGCGGTGAGGGCGACCAAAATTGGCACAATGAGACACAACACCCTGACCGTAATCAGAGCAGTATGTCGGGTCCATGTCAGCGCTCTTGCTCTCATAGTTGATATTATCTCACGGATGAGCTTAATTCGCCATAATGAGCAGCACTAACAATAAGCAATCTTGCGGATAAGTCGGACGACCTTATCGAGCACACCGTTGCCGGTTGAGGCGGACTTTGATCTTGTCGGGCTTGCCTGAATCGGTGGTTTTAGACGAGACGATATGCGCCCGCACCGTGCAGGTGCCAGCGAGCACCTCAAAATTGTTTGCGCGGATGTACATGACCGTGTTGATCGGGTTCTTGGGTAGTTCGCGAGAGACCGCGTCTACGACCGCCTTGATTTCGGCGGCGCGCTGTTTGGGGGATGTTGCAGCCATAACTGTGCTGGTGGCGGTGAAGCCACTCACTGATAATGCCGCGATACAGATGAAAATAGCTTTCTTCATTGGCGATGCCTCCGATTGAGCTGAGTGGATGAAAGCGCGGCTCTGGCCTGAAGAAAACTATCGTCGCTTTCGCTTATCATGAGACTGGTAGCGTTTTTGCCGTCAGAAGCAAGCCGTGTCGAGTGGCAAAACCTATAAAGACGGGTATTTATGGCCATTATAAATACATTGCCGGCTAATTGACGGAACGTTTCGCAAACGCTGCTCATTGCCCAAAGAATGCGGCCCCGGATCTGCAAGAGAACGGGACCGCGACTATCAGAATCGCACTTTATGGGCGGGATTCGCTCCGGTACGTTTACTGTGCCGGGGCGGGTGTTGCTGGTGCTGTGGTTTCACCGCCAGATGGCGCGTCGCTTTCCTTAGCCGCATTCGGATCGGCTACACCATTGGTGAACATCTTGGAGCGATCAAATGCAGGTGCTACCGTTAGCTCGTCCTTGGTGGCGCTGAGAACCAGCCACGTGTTTCCGTCACTACGGGTCGCCAGCTGCAAGACGTCCGGGCTAACGGCGACATCTTTTTCACCAACGCCGAGAAAGCCGCCCACACCGATCACTGCGGCCACAACAGAGCCGTCAGCGCTGACGATCAGATCGTTCAGCTTGCCGATGGATTTGGCGTCATTGGCGTCACTTTCATAAACGCTGCGGCCAATGAAGCTCGAAACCAGGACTTCTCCTTCCTTCGGCTCAACAAAACCGATTTTGCTCGTATCAGGCGAGGGAGAAGCACCGAACATATTCTTGGTAGAAACAGGCAAGTCCTGTTGAGCTGGTGCGTCTGTGCCGGGAGTGGTGGCGGAGGGAGCCGCCGTCTGCGCCAGAGCTGGGGCACTAATCAACAGTGCACACGCTGCCGTCAGAAGTGTCGTTCTAAACATAACTACTCTCCTTTCTGCATTGAGTGTTCATAGTCCTAACGGTCTGATTTCAGGATCGTTCCGACATTTTTTGCGCCTTGGTGGGATGGATGTCGGCTACGGAGTGCATGCGCGCGAAAACGCAAGCCAAAAGCGCCAGTCACAGTGAATCGGAAAGCCGACGCAACAGACGAGGTGTTTCGGGCATCAGAGCGATAGAGAAAACCGGAGATATATCCGGAGACGCGCTTACTGTACGGCTGGAACGACTGGAGCTGGATCGGATTGCACAGGAGCGACTACCGGTGCCGAGGGTGAAGGTCCGCAACGGTTTACACGGGTGTGGCGAACACCTTTCGACAGGAACACAATCTCAAGAGCATCGCCTATCGGGGTGATTGTCACATTCTCGCTGACCTGTTGGGCGTCGGCGCCGCAAACCAGATTGAGCGTGAACGTTCCCTTGTAGTTGTCGAGTTTCATCACCGTGCACTGCATGTCACGGGCGTCGAAGCGCTCCCGGGATATCGTGTAGCGCTTGTCATTATTGCTGCACCACGTGCCGATGATCGGCGTGGGGTCGACTGGCGACTTGGGCGGATTGACGTTGGCTGAAGGCGACGCCGTGCAGGATGCCAGCGCGGGAAGCGCCAATGCACAAGCAACATTCAGTTTACGCGACATTTCATACCCCTGCGAAGCAGATCAAACTGGAACAGTCAGGACTATTGGATATCGGGAAAGCAGCATGGGCTCAAGCGTCTAACGCGAGCAGATTGCGCGCTACCATGTAAAAAGGGAGACGCGGCAAGGGCATGCCACGTCTCCCTATAGATGCGTACCAGTTCAACGAAATACGCAACGGGCCATTTGGGGCGGCCCGTTGGAAACGATATTCCGCGCGCCAAAGAGCGCAATTGCAGATTTGTAACGAATTGTTGCTGGCACAATTTGGACCGGCAATGACACTAAAGGTCAGTCGCCTTTGACCGACACAACAACGCTGTCGTCATAAATCTCGACATAAATCAACGGCGTGCCGTTCAAAATGTCATGCTCGGCACGTCCGTAGAAGCTGCCATTGGCAACCATCCGTTCAAGGCGTGCCCGGTTGGCTTTGCTGCTGAAATAATCATCCAGATCGTCGTCGGAATCACGCTTGCCATAGACGTAAACATTTGCCCGATCCTGACGAATGATAGCCGCCGCCGTGGTCAGCCGCTCACCGGAAGAGTTGAAATGATCGGCAGCGCTGAGGCGCGCATAATATGAATCGATTGGTTTCTCAGCCGCACTGGCTACAGAAGCCGAAGCTAGCAAAAGCGCTGCGACTATAAATCCCCGCATGGTTTCCCTCATACTTAGTCAAAAGCTAAAGCAATTTGAGCGGGATAAAAACTGAGTCGCAAGCACAAGTCGAGTGGCTGAAAAGAGTAACGTTAGAGAGTGTCGAATGGATAAGAAAAACCCCGCTAATGCGGGGTTTCGTTCAGGACAACCATCGTTGGCGGTCATACCAGTCGTCAATTTCGGATTTGGCGCGGTCCTTGGCTACGCCATACCGCTCTTGAATCTTGCCTTCAAGCTGTTCACGACGACCGCTGATCTGATCCAGATCATCGTCGGTCAGCTTGCCCCATTGTTCCTGGATCTTGCCTTTAACCTGTTTCCAGTTTCCTTCAACGCGGTTCCAGTCCATCGGGATTTCCTCCGTTTTACGTTTTGGGGACAGAGGGGTAACGCGTGAATAGCCGGATAGTTCACCATTCGATGCCAAACCTGTAGGGGCAGTTATTGGAATGGAGGGAAACCAAAGGGAGAAACCCCGACGTTTGTGTTTGGTGCATAATGACGCCGGGGTGCGCTTCACCGCTGATGCAACGAAGCGCGCATGGAGATGATTGCATAAAGGCGGCAGAAAAATGAACCCGTGCAGGTTGCATCGAGAAGATGGAGTGGGAGACGCTCAACAAGGGCAGCGTGGCGTCTCCCATGTCAATTGCGCGCTATTGGGGCAACGCGCAATTTAACGGACTGGTGTGTCTTCCAGTCGGGCGGTTGCTTGGGCCGCCGAAGATGAATTTACAGTGGACCACGTTTATCTCAATCGAAGATTTGTAACGAATATTTGCTGGGTATTTCCCGGCTTTGCCGTCACGGTAACTAATTATTATACAGCTACAAATTTTTTGAAGAATATTACTGATCTTATTAAGATGATCACAGATGGTTGATAAGTCGAAGCTGTTCATTTTGAGTTCATGCGCTAAGTTTCATGATGCTTCCATCAAAAGGAGTACAGGAAATGAAGCTCTTTAGTGGACTTATCGCCGGAATTGTTGGCGTTGGCTTATTGGTCGGCGCGGGAGCGGCTTCCGCTGCGCCGATGGCCAATCTTGCAAAGCCGGACGTAACCTCCAATGTCGAACAGGTGCGCGATCACCATTCGCATAAAAACTGGAAGAAGCGACATCACCATGGACGGGATCATTGGCGGTCCGATCGTCGTCACTACAGGGATCATCGCTGGCAGTCGCATCGTCATTACAAGCGCGATTATTATCGCGGACACCACCGCCATCACGGCGGCCGGTGGAATGGCCCGGCTAGTTCCAATCGATAAATAATTGGGGGCGCGTGAGCGCCCCTTTTTATATGGCTGTTGGTCATCTCGCTTCTGCAAAACACCGACAATTGACTGTAACTCCGTTTCGCTGAAACATACAGTCAGTGTGGTCAGCCTCGGAGATCGGCATGTCGGAAACGGACGATAAAGCCAGCAAGTTTCGTCAGGAAGTTCTCGATAGGGTGTTACGCTATCTGGGAAGGTCCCCGGAGACGTTAACCGCCCGCGAACAGTCCGTTCTCAAACGATTGGCCGATCGGCAGACAATCGCACAAGACATCAACGAATCCTTCGACGAAAAGCGAACCACCGGACAGCGTCTGGCGGATAAGGTTGCCGAGTTTGGCGGTTCGTGGACGTTTATCATTGTCTTTGGTGTCGTTCTTGCAGCCTGGGTGGCATTCAATAGTCTGCTGGCTGCGAAAGCGTTTGACCCTTACCCGTATATTTTTCTCAATCTGGTCCTTTCCATGCTGGCGGCGGTTCAGGCGCCGATCATCATGATGAGCCAGAACCGGCAGGCGGCTAAAGACCGGCTGGATGCGTCGCACGACTATGAAGTGAATTTGAAAGCCGAGATTGAAATCATGGCTTTGCATGAAAAATTCGATCAGTTGCGCTCAAACGAACTGCGAGGGCTGATCGAGAAACAGCAACAGCAAATCGAAATTCTGTCTGGCATCCTGCTGGAGAAAAATCAGAAGCAATCCTGATCGCTGCCGCTAACGAAGGCGATAGCATTCAGGCTTGCTCCAAAAGGTGACATTGCCGACATTACGGGTGTCATTGCCTCGATCAGAAACGGTATTTCATGTCGAAGTTTTTAAAGCGCTTTCTGCAGTCCGTTGCAGGTTTGGTCGTGCTGCTGCTGGTCGGAGCGGCGGCATGGCTTGGTTTCAGCCCGCCGGAGCTTTTGCGGGTTGGCACGGGTTATGCGGCCAAGATCGTCTGCTCCAATGTCTTTATCGCCAAGCGGGACGCCGAGGCGGTTCTCGCCGATGACGTTCAGGCGCCCGGAAATCCGCTCCTGAAATTCCTCAATGTCGCTGTGGACGACAGTTCCCATACTGTAACAGTTCGGATTTTCGGTTTCTTCGCGCTAAGCAAGGCCGTGTTCCTTCCCGGCCAGGGATGCGCCAATGTTCAATCGACCGATAGTCGCAGTATCGCCAGCGATGAAGCCGCGTCAGCGGCGATGCCACCGCTGGACATTGCAATTTCTGCCAAGGTGCAAAACGTTATCGAAGACAAGGAACTGACGGGCTCTGGCATGCGCGCTGTTGCCGTCATCCATAATGGTCAGCTGGTCGCCGAAACCTATGGTGAGGGCTTCAGCGCCGACACACCGCTGCTCGGCTGGTCGATGACGAAATCCGTTATGGCGACACTGATCGGGATGCGCATCGCTGAAAGTCGGATGGATTTGGCTAAAAGCAATCTTCTGCCGGAATGGCAGAACGACGAACGCGCCAAGATTACTGTCGCTAATCTGATGGCCATGGAAAGCGGCCTGCGGTTCAACGAGAATTACGGGACGGTGGCCGATGTCACGCGCATGCTTTTCTTGGAAAAGGATATGGCGGGATTTGCGGCTTCGCTTCCGCTGGAAGCGGCCCCTGGAACGAAATTCAATTATTCGAGCGGCACTGCGAATATTCTTTCCAAGCTTTTCATGGACAGTTTCGACAACCGTAATGAAGCACTGGTCTATCCGCGCATCGCTTTGTTCGAACCGCTCGGCATGAGTAGCGCCATATTTGAAACCGATGCGTCCGGCGTTTTTGCGGGCTCATCCTATATGTATGCCACCGCACGCGATTGGGCCAAGCTGGGTGCATTTCTGGCGGACGGAGGCAGGCTCGACGGCAAACAGATTCTGCCAGCGGATTTCGTATCGTTTATGCGCAAACTGTCATCAGCCTCTGACGGGCGTTACGGTTCAGCGCAGGTTTGGTTGCGCGCCGGCGGAGCCAAAGCGGGCGAGGGCGGCATCCCCGATGATGCTTTCTGGATGTCCGGCCATGACGGGCAAACCGTCATGATCGTCCCGTCCATGCATCTGGCTGTGGTGCGTCTCGGGCTGACACCTAACCGTTCTGGCTATAGCGTTCAGAACCTCGATGCGCAGATCATCGAAGCGCTTCGTTAGGCCGTCAGTCAGCCAGCACCAGCTTGCGGAAATCCTTGCCGCTCGGGTTCTGGAAGGCGCTTAGGCCGAACTCCGGCAGCACCGCATAGAGGTGGTCAAAAATGTCGGA
>Ga0153948_1001899_pt1 | contig 10292 bp, 8 predicted proteins | sample TSNJ032MetaG_FD_104696 | JGI IMG/M metagenome (GOLD analysis project Ga0153948, IMG submission 104696) | Attine ant fungus gardens microbial communities from New Jersey, USA - TSNJ032 MetaG | ecosystem: Host-associated > Fungi > Mycelium > Unclassified | place: USA: New Jersey, Wharton State...
AAGAGTTGCAAGAGGTATTTGGGCCTGAGGAAGATTCACCAGGAGAACTCGTTACAACAAACCCAGACGTATTACTTGATCATGGCTGCTCATCACTGATTCATCATGAAGGTGAGCCATACCCTTTCCTTCGTCGTGGAATTCGATGTCATCCGTGTTTATCGATTGTCAGGGGTGGCTCATACTGTTGTTGTCTTTCCTCGATCGACCGAGGATGTAACGAAAATTGTCAAAATTGCCATCAGGTATAGGATGCCAATCATCCCTTATTCAGGCGCAACAAGTCTAGAAGGTCAGACTCGTGGTGTAAGTTGATGTAGCCAGCTCTCCAATTGCACCTCTCAAAAACCTGACAACATTTGAACTAACAGTGTCCAGTTGGAGGCATATGTATTGATATGTCAAACATGAACAAGATTCTAGGGATTCATGGTACCCAGTTCTTCAATTTCCTTCAATGGTTTGATATGACGTCGCACAGAGGCGGACTCCGATTTGGTGTGCCAGCCTGGCATAAGGTGGGCTGATATCAACGAAGCTCTGCAAGACCAAGGTTCGTGTTCCATCGAGGCACATACTCTGTCATAATGTTCAATTAATGTCAGGGATTCCGTTGTTTTTCCCTGTGCGTGTGTTGATCCCTTTATCTCTTTGAGTCAATCTGACCTGTTCTGCTATCGAATACGCCTGAAGCTTGATCCTGCACCGGACGCCACAATTGGTGGAATGCTAAGTACAGGCTGCTCTGGTAGTATGTTCAATCTATCGTGATCAGCGGTAGCACCCTGACTTCCTGTAGCCAATGCTGTGCGCTATGGTACTGCGAAAGCTGAATGGTTTCTCAATGCTGCAAGTCTTCAAACTCAACTGTCACCATGTCAAGTTAACTTTAGCATCTAGACCGTTGTACTTCCCTCTGGAGAGGTGATCAAGACTCGCCGGCGTTCGCGCAAGTCGTCAGCTGGTTTTGACACTACAAAATTATTCATAGGTGCCGAAGGAACTTTGGGAATAGTGACCGAAGGTCAGGAACATTATAATGATCATCGCCTCTCCGAGCTCTATACCTTTGTCCAGTTACGATCCGTCTAGCACCTGTCTTACCGACGACTGTGGCGTCAGTCAATTTCCCAAACGTCAAGAAAGCGACAGAGGCCGTTGTTGAGGTTCTGAGTCGAGGTGTTGGAATTCGTATGTTATTTCTCTTGTCACCCTATACTACCTACCTTTTTCCAAGAATGCGCCGAGCTCCTCGACGACAGATTTATGGCTGCTCTTAATGATCACAGCATGACCACCAAGAAGCGAAAATATGCCGTCAAGGACACTCTTTTCTTCAAGTTCCAAGGGCCCACTCAATCTTCACTCCAAGAAACTGCAGCTATTGTAAAGAAAATTGTAGAGAAATACGATGGGCGCAATTTCACTCTCGCGCGTAGCAAAGAAGAAGCTGACGACATGTGGAGCGATCGAAAGAATGCGCATTATGCAGGTCTCGCCATCCTCCCGGGATCAAAAGGCTGGCCAACAGACGTCTGTGTCCCTGTCTCAAAACTTCCCCAGTTGGTCCTAGAGACGAAACAAGACTTATACGATGCTGGACTTGTATCTCCAATTGTTGGACACGTGGGTGATGGGAATTTCCACGCCCTGATCTTATTCAGAGATGCAGAGGAGAGAGAAAAAGCCAGACAAGCGGTACACAGGATGGTAAAACGCGCCATTGCATTGGATGGGACGTGCACAGGAGAGCACGGTGTAGGTATTGGAAAGAAAGAATATCTGGTGGAGGAGCTTGGGGAAGGGACTGTTGAGCTTATGAGGACCGTAAAACGAGCAATTGATCCACTAGGCTTGTTCAACCCTGGGAAGGTATGAGCATCACTTGCTAATAGCCAATAATTTGAATTTTGACGAGCATTGTTGCATGTAGTTATATCCCGATTCTAAACCATCAACATGACAGAGGCTTCTCTCATCCGAATCATATTATCGTCAACTAACATTCATACACCATGATCGATGAGCTAGTTTCCCAGTAATCTTTCAATCTGTTTTGCTAGGTTTTGGATAAACGAGGGCCCAGATACTTGTCACGGGTCAAGGCATACCCATCCTATGACTTAGTGTACAACATTTTGATATGGCAGCCTGCCGTGACCAGGCCCCTAATACTATTTTTTCGAGAAACAAGATGAATACTATTAAAGGCCCTCGCATCTAATATGTTCCAAGGCTTTCTGACCTCTGTGCTCTCACTCCCTTTTATGACCTTGGACAGCCGTGTTTTAATGACAGCCAATTGGATGGCTTTTCACAGACAAGTCTGAGGTCCCATATCTTCCAGAATGGTGCGACAATCGAAAATTTTAAGCTGATATGCCCTTCTCCGAATTGAACCTTTTCATTTTTCGATTGCCAAAAAGGTGTGCCGGTCGTCCTACTTCTACAAAACTAATTTTCCAGAACAGGTTTTTCTACAAAGGACTAAACAAAAAAATGATCCAGACGTTTTTCTCAGCCGTACGTTAATCTATACAGAAGATCTATAGAGAATAAAATGCAAAAAAAAAAGATCTATCGAGAATAAATAGGCGAACAATTATTTAACTGTATTATCTCAAGAGCGCACAGTCCCAACATGACTTCTAACCTCGACGAGCGACTTTCCATCCTTCAGGCCTTTCATCACCTGATCCGAAAATTCAATCTTCGTCTCCGGTCTGAAAACCATAGCATAACTGGACCCGCCAAAGTGGAACATTCCCAGCTCATCTCCCTTCTTGATCCTCTGACCTTCTTTTACCGTTGCCTCGCAGGATGACACATCCATCATTCCGATCGCCGCAAACACCATCAACCCAATATCTTTGTTATCTGCTTCGATGAAAATTAACATCCGCGTAGCGACATTGGTCAAGAACGCCTGGGAGTATCCGTTTTTCTCCACGTCTGGTTTGTTGTTAGTGGCCGTGAAACTGAGAGTTGGAGATATGGCGTAGTATGATCCTTGCACAGATACAACTTTGACAATCGTTCCAGACACAGGACTGTGCCAGCGATGATAACGAAGAGCGGATAAGAAACTCTGGAGGACAGTTCCTCCGGAGAATTGTGGTGCAAGAGGATCATTATAAAGGAAGTGTTGAAGCGAATAGGGCTCGCTTTTAATCCAGAATGTCTTGCGCCCTTGAACATCGTAGCGAAGAGCGTATGGAACTGATTCACAGGCACTCGTGATGATCCTGTCATCATCTGGACCTGCCACAGGCCTCACGCCGGGCCTCAAAGCTCGAGTGAAATATGCATCCATTGATTCAAACCCGAAGAACTCCTTGTTTGGATTACACTCGAACGTCTCCGTGAAATCAGGCAGTTCCCTCATAGCTTCAGGGCTAAACCATCCTCCTGAATCCCGTGTCAGAACGTGTCGTGAGGCTGGTGAAGCAATAAATTGCGACCAAACGTTCAAGATGCGTTTGAGTTGAGCATTAACTTTGTTGTTGGTGAACATTCGAAAACCGGCGGCAGTGCACATGGGCCATTGAAGCATGACTTCAATGGGGACAGCAGCATGGTTTGTACCGTTTGAAGGGAACCCAGGAGCCGTGGTCAGGATTCGATTGAAATGGAACAACATCTGTTCATAGCTTCGAACCTGGCTATCACTTTATCAACGCTTTTGATATTGTTGGGCATATATCTACCTGAGGGCGAAGACCAGATGGGTCCATGAAGTATTCCTGCGTATTCGGTATTTCGTCAAACATCTGGTGAAATCCAAGCCATATTTCTGGATCGCTCTCGATCAAGTACTGGAAATCACGAATGACCGGATGAAGATACTCTGGATCCTGAGATGTGCCACTCTGTAGTGGAAATTGTGATATGTGCACACAGAAGGTGGTGACGATGAATGGCAGCACGACCAGAAGTAGGTGTTTCATCGTGTGTTAGGAGGTCCAACATCAAGCTGGAGAGTTTTTGTAGTCCGGAAAAAAAATCTAGATGGCTGCGGTGATTAGTCAAATATAGGCTGAACGGAGATTCTTCAGCCGAACAGGCTGTGAGAATTATTTCCGATGAGGTCAACGACTATCAATCATCTTCTTGTACCTCCCTGAATTGTTGGATCAATATTGGATACTGACCAGTTGAGTACTGACCTCGATTCCGTTAGCCCTGCAGCCATATGGCGACAGGTCTTGGTGTATTCTGGTTTTCAAAATTCACTATGTTTTCGAGGTCATCCTCGATCAGCTTCTGATGCAGATCATCCGGCAAAGCTCCCACCATGCTTCCACTGTGACGTCTTTGTCTGATGCTCTTGTCCTCGTCGTGATTCTAATAGCACACACACACATATGCTTCTATGGTTGTACTGAAATCGCTCCAGAAATTATGGGAGCTGTATGTATCTTAGTGTCGCCACTTGTGAGCTTCTTACAACAAGTCATGCCAGTGACTCCCAGCCTAGTTTTTGTCAGAAATGATGGTCAATTTTTTCTGACAAGAGCATGAGGGGTGGCTGTCAAAGTTGCTTGATTGTTTCCTCATGTACGGTTGCTTTGGGCAGTGATCAAATCATCTTGGGCCCTAACACTTTGTTGCTGAACATGAGTTCATTCACAAAATTAGTACAGATATATCGTTGATGATCACTTGGTACACATTCGGTTGTGTTGGAATGGACGGCCGCCTCCGCAACTGATGTGATCCCCGCTTAGGTCTCCACTTTGTAGGGTACTCTTTCCATTTTCTCATGTAGAGTACTGTTGAAGCGGTCTAGTAATCCAAGCGCAATCTTCGGCTCGTCATCTGGCTAGTGTAAGACTGTCTTGGACTGAGACAGCCTAGGTCTGGGATTTCATGGCTCACATTTATACAAGACGGCACCCGTAGTATATTCCCTCAGTCGTTTACCATTTGGGTGACGCCTGAGCTTTTAAGTACATAAACCACTATCTGGTATTTTCACTCCCTCAGCCGTCCACGTGACTAGCGACGACTGAGAGTAGAACTCTATCAGGTTGTAAAAGTCACTGGAATTGAATGCGCTCAAGCTGATGAGAGAGCATGTGGCTCAAATTGAACTATTATAGTTTCGGCTGCGCTGGCAACGTCCATTTGATACGTCAAAATTATAGGACAATGAGAGATTGAAGGCAATCAGTTTCCTGACTGAAAGACTCCGCTTGCATGGAATAGCAGACGTCTCAACAGAAAGCACATCATTCAATGCCTGCTGGTATACACCATGCTTTACCTTTTAATGGTTAAAGCTTCTCAGAGACCCTCTGCATCATATGTACTTTTATGGTCACACACATGGTAGCCTCTAAACAGTAATGTCACTCAGAGGTCGCCTAGCGGGTGAACCACTGAGGGATGTATGTAGCTTACTCGACTACTTAAGCAAGTACCGACACATGCCAAGAATGTACCTAAAAAGAGCAAGCTCAAACTCGACTTTCGGCAATCCATATCACAATGTGTGTATTGCGCGTGTGACATCCTCGCCCTTCACAGCCCAATGGGGAAAGTGATTTGAGTTTGCCATCTGATCTAATCAATTGAAACTCCAATACTCACCTTGGAAAGTAACAGAATCTGATCTTCGACTTGGGCCTTGTATTATGAATACAAGTCCAAAGATATCCAGTATCAATATCAACAAATCACTCAAACAAGGCTCCAATCAGATATGTCAAAGTGAGGATACTTCCGATATCAACCAAGCACATGTCAAATTTATTCAGAGAGCACTTATCCTAATCAACCGGAGCATTGATAAGAACATTTTGAAAAGTTTTCGTTCCAGAAATAAAAAATGTATATTAAACCAGCTCGAAGTTACGAGTACAGCATGCAAGGGTGGGGCGAATAATACCTCATACGATATTTTGTTGTTCAAAGTATGATTCCGCTCTGCCTAGACAATGCTTTGTGACTCATCTATCTGCTCACCACATCACTCCGACTTGTGCTATTAGGCACCAAATCTGTTAAATTAATTTCCCGATGTCATTATTCAGATTCCGTGATAGCTACAAGGGAGTGATGAAGAGTGGTGGAGGCGGTTCCTGACACAGTGATGACAGCTGCAGGGAACCACTATCTACAACCCAGAATATGGAAGGATCTATCAGGACTCCATTAATTCACTTATCTATGTTTCCTACATCTTTTGTCCCAAGCCTGCAACCATTATTTGTGGTGCGATGGAGACAACCAAAGAAGAATCAGGACGCTCAAACAAAATGTCTTTTTCCTGTCTCAACTGTTTGTTTCAACTGTCAAAGATAAGCTCCATGTGTTGTGTAAGCATCATCTCACTGAAACCGCGTGTTCGTAGCCCACAGTCCATAGTAGAATCCTTGTATTGATACCCAGGATTGTCCCGAAAACACAGATGAATCTCAGCTTATAAAATTCCGTCCAAGCGAAAATTCACATATGATGAAGAGATCTCTTGGATAGTCTTGTTTTCATCACATCAACACTGTTGTTGCGTTATTGTTATTTGGGTTGTTACCACCGTGTCTAGACTACGCTTGACAACACAGGTTGTAAGAAAATGATATAGATTAAAATCAGATCGATGTTTTTCAATATTTCGTTTCTCTTGGTAGAGATTGACTCCCACGTTCCGTTTCTAGTGTTTCGTCTGCCTTGAAATTGTCAATAAATTCTCGATAGCAGGTGGGGATATTTAACTCTGAACTTGAGGCAAAAAACCATTGGGAGTTATTTGGATTCAGCCACGATACCAGATGCGAAGAGTGCACGTAGGATATTTACCAAGCCAAACGGTGACAAGGGTACAAACCACTGAAAGTAAACCAAGTTGCATTTGTCGATCCAGTCGCAAGAAGCATTCATTGCTATCAAATAAGGATTATCTCAGTGATTACCAACGTGGTCAGCGACTGAGGGAAGAAAGACTGGTATGCATTCCATGGAGTTCACCATAATAATCTGTTGATGCAATAGTCCCATTTAAAAAAGGCTATGATCCTGTGATCTCATTCTGTAATATATATTGTGTTTGAGTGACAAAGAGGTCCTGACGTTGTCCTAGCGTTTTGGTACTGATGCGATCAGTTTTCGGAGGCTTGCTTAAGCGTCAAGACTGAACAGTAATTGAGCGAGTCCGTCGGTGTCGATGGTGTGCATATAAGACGCATCGTCTTCAGTGCTTCTTACTGCTTCTACTGCATGTCTCTTCTTCCCTGGATCGTGGCCGTGCATCCTGGACATGGTTTTGCGTGGAAAGATATGGTGTCAGCTGAATGATCCCAACCAACGTTTCCACCGCTTAAGATATGGACCGTTACCTCATGAAGGGGGAAGAGTCCGAAATCAGAACCAAATCTTGCTATGGTCTTCCATTATCTCTAGATGAGGAACAAGAACGACTAGGTCTGGTATGTATTACTGATACAATGTGTCAGCCGTACCTGGTGCTGACAAATATGACTCATTTCCGCGGGATCGTCAATGGGTACGTAAGACTAAGGGCACAACCTGTGCTCAGAAGATCACATCGTGTTGGGATACAAATCCGTGAACTACGGTCATGAACCGCAGACACGAAGTCTTCTTGACTGTGCCGCGCGACTACGCATTGCTGTGCAAGAATAACGATTCCACACTAGGGAAAAGCGCGGGATAATTGGTCCGGGCGCAGGCTATGTTTAGAAGGATGCTTGGAACCCTTGGCCCAAACTCGTGCGATGCGATTCCAGAAATGGTAATGGCGGAAGGCGGCATCGCCGCGTATGTCTCGGCATGTGGGAAAGAAGGCGCAAGGCATCCGCCAATAGCCAAATCAGGAAATCAGCGATGGAAGCGCAGCTTTGTCAGCATTCACGTCCGATCATCCTGCTATATTCGGACACACGTATGACTCGGCTTGGGAAAGGATGCCTCCAGTGGCCTGTGCGTCGACATGTAAAGGACAACATAGACAGCGCCAGATAACAAAGAGAATAGTGTACGCGTCTACAGTGTGGAGTGCACTGGTTTTACAGCAATATGGGCGTCTGATGGGCGGCGCTGTTAAATCAGTCCAAGGCGCGAGTCCGACGGTCGGAGTTTCAAATGGTGCCGCGCAGACTTATAAGCCTGAATCGAGTCAGATCATCTTTATCGTTTCTCCCCCTTCCTAGTCTACTCGACGATCTATTGTGCTGATTGTTGAGTCCCCACCCAAGCATCTGTGAGTCATTTGCACTTCTTTTGCTACATTTGTGGCCTACGTCCATTGTGTTGCGCTTGTGCAGTAGTCACAACCTTATTGAGTCAGTAACGACTTCATCATCATCTATGTCCAGCCCAGATGCGATGTTCACTCCCTCGTCGAGCTGTCATGCTACGACCGATCTAATTTTTCCAGAGGGTCTCAAAAGCGCTTTGCAATGGACCCCTCATTCTATGCCTATATCCTCGGCAATGGACTCTAATCCACCTATCCACAACGACTTAGTGCTGACATCATCCCCGCGTTCCAGAAATACAGGGCTACCACTCACGGTGTCCTCTTCTGCTGACCCTCTATATCTTCCTCCGAACGCCGCGATTCTATCTCAAACAAATCTTTGTTATCATCCATTCAGCGACAATGCAGGCTCACTTGTAAATTCGTCTTTGGTCCCGTCTACTCCGATTGCTCGCCCCGATGCGCAGTCATCTGTACCTTCGTCTCCCAATTATGACCTGAAAAATCTTCCGTCCACCCGTCCTCGGACGTCTACCCAATTTTTTGCATCCACATCGGATCTAGCAGCCCACTATGGCATTCCCACGACTCTTCCACCACTACCCATCATTCAATCAACCCGTTCAAATTCCGTGACGCAGCCTTTCTCTCATTCCGCAGCTGTTTCCGAATTCAACACTCTCAAGGCCAGCTATCTTCACATGCTTTCCCAAAAGACTGAGCCCATGTCTGCTCCATCATCTGACGGGATGTCGAACATAACCATGTCTCCTACAAATCTTTCACAGGCTCTGGCTGACGACTTCCCGGGCTTGCTCCGCACCATAGGTAATTTTCCATTGTATCTGCCTTCAAACGGATCTCACGCATCTCTATCAGCTCAAGGTGCCCCTGCGAGCTCTGATCTGTCACCGTTCGAGCTTGATGAATATCTGACTTCGCCGTGGACCCCGTCTTTGGACCAGTTCGGTGATTCACCTGGTGAGACACCTTGGAGCGATTTCCTTAGCACTCCCCTCATCTCTGATTTGGATGCTCTTACATCCAATGATATGTATCCCGAGTCACCACTATTCCCTTCGTTCGGTGATGGCTTTGAGTCATCAAAAGCTCAAGATTCATCGTTGGATACCTCAAACCTGATGACCTTTCCTGCCTCACCCGAAACACCCGCTCTTGATCCATCACGCCTCATCTCGCCTTCTTTACCGACAGACAAATTACTTCCGTCTGCCGGGAAATCTCTTGCCAACAAAAATACTTTGGAGCCCAATCTCTCTCGTTGCCGTTCATCAGCAACTGGTACGCGGAAAAATATCACTGCTGAATCTCTTGTTCCCCTCGAGGCGCCTACTCAACCAAGGAAATATGTTATACCCTCGGCAACGTCGAGGAAGGAGGTGCCTGCCGTGTTCGCCCGCAAGCGAGCTCGACAGCATTTGGCTGATGGCGAGGAGGATGAATTTAATGAACCGCTGAAGCCCAATGCCACTGAGACTGAGCAAATTGAGTGGAAACGTCGTCAGAACACTTTGGCAGCAAGGAAGAGTCGCAGACGCAAACTTGTGCATCAACGTGCGCTCGAGTTGCAAGTGAATGAACTCACCGAGGATCGAGAGAGGTGGCGACAACGAGCTCTAGCTCTCCAAGGTATTCTTCAGGCCAACGGTATCTCTTTTGCTGAGTTCCAGGATTGATACTTTTCCTTATAATATCTTTTCATCGATGTCGCATCAACGGTTTCTTTCGTATTCGCAATATAACCTTGGTTTCGGTTCATCTCCTATGGTGCTTTTGTATTAACATACTGATATATCATAGAATCGCTAGCACCTTGTCTATCTTTGATATTTTTTTGAAGTTATGCTTTTTCATATTTTCAATACTGTCTCCTCAGAATTCCTAGCTCGTCTATGGATTACTTGTTTGTAAATGAACCTGCATGGTTATAACATGAATAGCCAAACATGGAGTTCCATTTTGCTTACGGTGGAGCTATCACTGCATTAGTTTGTCTGGTTCATTCTTGGTGCATGGTTCAGACAGAGTAAAGCTAAAGTTACAGTAGGGT
>Ga0153948_1001900_pt1 | contig 10285 bp, 9 predicted proteins | sample TSNJ032MetaG_FD_104696 | JGI IMG/M metagenome (GOLD analysis project Ga0153948, IMG submission 104696) | Attine ant fungus gardens microbial communities from New Jersey, USA - TSNJ032 MetaG | ecosystem: Host-associated > Fungi > Mycelium > Unclassified | place: USA: New Jersey, Wharton State...
ACGTTGATCCAGAAGACGGCCGGCCAGCCCAGCGCCTGCACCAGCAGGCCGCCGACCAGGAACCCGGAGGCGCCGGCGGCCGCTCCCGTCGCGCTCCAGGCCGCGACGGCGCGACGGCGGGCGTCGCCGGCAGGCGCGGCCTCGAGCAGCAGCCGCAGCGCGGATGGGACCGAGATCGCGGCGGCCGCTCCTTGTAGAGCACGCGACAGCAGTACGGCGCCGATCGCCGCGTCGCCGAGCGCACCCGCTGCCGCACCGAGCACGGAGACGGCGCCGAACAGCGCGATCCCCGTCAGCAGGATGCGCCGGTGGCCGAAGCGGTCCCCGAGGCGGGCGCCCAGGATGAGCAGGCCGCCGAAGAACATCGCGTAGACGGTGGCGAGGGGACCGGCGAGCGCGGCGTCGGCGTGCACGCCGCGCAGGATCGAGGGGATCGCGGTCGTCGCGCTGGTCACCCCGAGCACATCGACGAACTGGACGAGGCACAGGACGGGCACGGATCCGCGACGCATGGCCGCCAGGGTACGCCGCCGCCCGTCGGCGACCCCGCGGCGGCAGAACGCGCACTCCGGCTGATCGCGTCCGAAAAAGTTCTTGCGATCCAGACGAACCTGGCAATAAGCTGTAGGGCTGCCTTGTCGCGGCACTACGTGAACGCATCGAGGCCGGGAGGACGCAATGAAAAAGACTGGATACGCACGAATCGTGACGGTGTTCGGACTTGTCGCGCGCGCGTCCTCGGAGCCGGCCCCCACCTGGTAGGTCCCAGGAAGGTCTGCGTCTCCGGCTGACTGTCGCCGCTCTGACAGCACTGTTCTCGAGGGTCGAGCATACTTCGGTGTGCCTTCGGCGACCCTCGGCGGCGACCTCTCAGCACTGTTCCCGCGGGTCCTCGGTGACCCGCCGCAGAAGTCGGAAAATCACAAGAAAACGGAAGTCTCATGGCTGAAACACATCAGCATCCACCTCAAAGAGAACAGAACATCAAGCGCGCGGGCACCATCCGCACGCTGCTGCGCATCCTGCCGTTCGCGAAGTCGGCCGCGCCGCGCATCGTGCTCGGCATGGTCGCCGCGCTGCTGGCGAGCCTCGTCGCGCTCAGCATCCCCCAGGTGCTGGGCTGGCTGGTCGACGGTCCGCTGTCCACCGGTGACGCCTCCGCGGTCTGGCCGGCGGCACTGCTCGTGGTCGGGCTGGGCGCGGCGGAGGCCGTGTTCATCTCGCTGCGACGCTGGTTCGTGCTCACCCCGGGCACGCACGTCGAGGCGCGGATGCGCAACGGCCTGTACGCCAAGCTGCAGGACCTCCCGGTCGCGTTCCACGACCGGTGGCCCAGTGGGCAGTTGCTCTCGCGCGCGGTGAGCGACCTCGGGCTGATCCGCCGCTGGCTGTCGTTCGGCATCGTGCTGCTCGTCGTCAACGTCGTCACGATCATCGTCGGATTCGCGATCCTGATCAGCTGGAACTGGATCCTCGGGCTGATCTTCCTGGTCTGCTCCATCCCGCTGTGGATCTACGGGTTCGTGTTCGAGGCCAAGTACTCGATCATCGCCCGCCGCAGCCAGGACCAGGCCGGCGACCTCGCCACCGCGGTGGAGGAGTCGGTGCACGGCATCCGCGTCCTCAAGGCGTTCGGCCGGGGCAAGCACGCCCTCAAGAACTTCGCGTCGCAGGCCGAGCAGCTGCGCGGCACGGAGATCGAGAAGGCGAAGGCCATCGCCGGCATCTGGCTGTGGCTCCTGCTCATCCCGGACGTGGCGTTCGGCATCAGCCTCGTCGTGGGCGTGTGGCTCTCGGCTCAGGGGCAGCTGTCGGTCGGCGAGCTCGTCGCGTTCTTCGCGACCGCGACGGTGCTGCGGTTCCCGATCGAGTCGATCGGCTTCCTGCTCTCGATGACGTTCGACACGCGCACCGCGGCCGACCGCTTCTTCGAGGTCCTGGACGAGGTCAACACGATCACCGACCCGGCCGAGCCGAAGCGGATCGTCGACCCGAAGGGCGAGCTCGTCTTCGACGACGTGCACTTCCGCTACCAGGACTCGCCCGAGCGGTTCCCCGACCTGCTGGACGGCATCCAGCTGACGGTGGAGCCGGGGGAGACGATGGCGCTGGTCGGCCTGACCGGCTGCGGCAAGTCGACCCTGACCGCGCTCACCACCCGCCTGTACGACGTGACCGGCGGTGCCGTGCGCATCGACGGCGTGGACGTGCGCGACCTGACCCGGTACGACCTGCGCAAGGCCATCGCGATGGCCTTCGAGGACGCGACGCTGTTCTCCGCCTCCGTGCGGGACAACGTGCTGCTGGGCCGCGACGAGCTCGACCCGGCCTCCCCGGAGGCCGAGCGCGTGCTCACCGAGGCGCTCGAGATCGCGCAGGCGGGCTTCGTGTACGACCTCCCCGAGGGGGTCGAGACGAAGGTCGGCGAGGAGGGGCTCAGCCTCTCCGGCGGACAGCGTCAGCGACTCGCGCTCGCGCGTGCGGTCGCCGCCGCACCCAGCGTGCTCGTGCTGGACGACCCGCTGTCGGCGCTCGACGTCGACACCGAGGCGCTCGTCGAGGCCGCACTGCGGCGCGTCCTCGCCTCCACCACCGCCCTGATCGTCGCGCATCGCCCCTCCACGGTGACGCTCGCCGACCGGGTGGCGCTCCTGGAGGACGGCCGCATCACGGCCGTCGGAACGCACCACGACCTGCTCGCCACGAGCGAGCACTACCGATTCGTCATCTCCAGCCTGGAGGACGACGAGAACGAAGAGATCCTGCAGGAGGTGAACCTGTGAGCACCGCAACCGTCCTGGGCGTCGAAGGCGAAGAGCGCAACGACCTCACCAAGGAGGAGAGCAGGCAGGTCCGCAGACGCTCGCTGCGTCTGCTGGGCTCGCTCATGCGACCCCTCCGGCTCCGGCTGATCCTGACGGCGGTCGTCGTCGTGATCAGCACGGCCGGGCAGGTCGCGGGCCCCGCGATCATCGCCTTCGGCATCGACAACGGCATCTCGGCCCTGCAGTCGCAGAACTGGCTGCCCGTCGCCGCCGCGGGCGTCGCGTACCTCGTGACCGGCATCATCGGCGCGGTCCTGATCGCCTGGTACACCATCCTGAGCGCGCGGATCAGCCAGGCGATCCTGATCGACCTGCGCAAGCGGGTGTTCCTGCACACGCAGAAGCTCTCGCTCGAGTTCCACGAGTCGTACACGTCCGGACGCATCATCTCGCGCCAGACGAGCGACCTGGACTCGATCCGCGAGCTCCTGGACTCCGGCATCAACCAGCTCGTGCAGGGCTTCCTGTACATGCTGTTCATCGCGATCGCCCTGTTCGCGCTGGACTGGGTGAGCGGCGTCGTCCTGCTGGTCTCGCTGGTGCCGCTCTACCTGCTCACGCGCTGGTTCCAGAAGCGCTCGCAGGTGCTGTTCCGCATCTCGCGGGTGGCGTCGGCGAAGCTGATCGTGCAGTTCGTGGAGACCATGACCGGCATCCGCGCGGTCAAGGCGTTCCGCAAGGAGAAGCGCAACGAGAAGGAGTTCGGCGGCCTCGTCGAGGACTACCGCGACGTCAACGCGCGGGTCATCCAGCTGTTCGGGATCTTCGACCCGGGCCTCGTGATGATCGGCAATCTCACGGTCGGCGTCGTCCTCCTGGTCGGCGGGTTCCGCGTCGCGGAGGGGCAGCTCGCCATCGGTGTGCTGCTGGCCGCTCTGCTCTACACGCGGCGCTTCTTCGACCCGATGGAGGAGATGGCGATGTTCTACAACTCCTACCAGTCGGCCGCGGCCGCGCTCGAGAAGATCTCGGGCGTCCTGGAGGAGGAGCCGAGCGTCCCCGACCCGGTGAAGCCGGTCGACCTGTGGACGGCGGAGGGGCACGTGCGGTTCGACGACGTCACCTTCGCCTACAAGGAGGACCGCGTCATCCTGCCGGAGTTCAGTCTGGACATCCCGGCGGGGCAGACGATCGCCCTCGTGGGCTCGACGGGAGCGGGCAAGTCGACCCTGGCCAAGCTGATCTCGCGGTTCTACGACCCGAGTGACGGCGAGGTCTCGATCGACGGCGTCGACCTGCGCGATCTGCACCCGAAGGACTTGCGCCGCGCCATCGTGATGGTCACGCAGGAGGCGTACCTGTTCAGCGGTTCCGTCGCCGACAACATCGCGCTCGGCAAGCCCGACGCGTCGCGCGACGAGATCGTCCGGGCGGCGAAGGCCGTGGGGGCGCACGAGTTCATCGAGGGGCTGCCCAACGGGTACGACACCGACGTGAACAAGCGCGGCGGCCGGGTGTCCGCGGGTCAGCGCCAGCTGATCTCGTTCGCTCGGGCGTTCCTCGCCGACCCGGCGGTGCTGATCCTGGACGAGGCCACCAGCTCGCTCGACATCCCGAGCGAGCGCCTGGTGCAGGAGGCGCTGCAGACGCTGCTCGCCGACCGCACCGCGGTGATCATCGCCCACCGGCTCTCGACGGTCGCCATCGCGGACCGCGTGCTCGTGATGGAGCACGGCCGGGTGGTCGAGGACGGCACACCGGACGACCTGATCGCCGGGACCGGCCGGTTCGCCCAGCTGCATGCAGCCTGGCGGGACTCGCTGGTCTAGGTTCTGCCGTGGTTCCGGAGGGGCGGCGCGTAATCGGTACGCGTCGCCCCTCCGCCATGATCACCCGCGGTAGGGGTTGTCAGCCCGCGGGCGACCAGGTCGTGCGCGACCGGCGCGGACGGAGGACGCGATGTCCCCGCTCCGCGCCGCCACGGAAGAAGGAGAAGCGCCCGAGGATCCCGGAGCGCGGGTCGTGCGCCAGCACGAGCACGTCGGCGCCGGAGTCGATGCACGCGCTGGCGGAGGCCGGGTCGGCGTCGCGCTCGTCGCCTCCGGTGACGACGCTGAGGCATCCGGCGGTCACCGCGCGGGAGGCCGACGCGATGATCGTGACGTGCGACGTGGCCGGAGCCACGATGGCGCGGATCGCCCGTGCGAGTTCGGCCTGTTCGACGGGGCGGGATGCCGCGCGTCCGGGGAACCCGTCGCCGAGGTCCAGCACGTCGAAACGCGTTCCGGTGGCGACGCGCACGTCGGCGGTGACAGCCGCGGCATGGACGATCTCGGCGACGTAGTCGGCGGGGGAGGAGTGCGCCGGCGGCTGGAGGGACAAGCCGCCGACGCCCACCCCCTGTCCGGCCGCCGCGCGCACGGCGCGGACGATCTCGTCGGGCCGGAAGCCGCGCCCTGCACGGTGCGCGGAGGAGGAGTCTGCGCACGGCCGGAGCCGCAGGAGCAGGCGGACATCGTCGGGAACTCCGGCGAACGCGGACAGCTCGACCGACTCGTCCACGACGAAGCGACGCACTCCCGCTCGATAGGCCGCCACGACGTCGCGCGGGCTCGTGATCGGCGCCGTGTAGAGCAGCCGGGTGCGAGCCTCGCAGAGCGTGAGCGTGTCGAGCGCGGCCGGCTGCGCCACGTCGAAGGCGCCCTGCGCGACCGCGATGGCATCGAGCAGTGCGGGATGCGAGAGGGCGCTCACGTCGTAGTGCACATCCACCCACGGGAAGGCGGCGCGGAGGTCGAGGTAGCGCTCGGCCGCCCGCTCCACATCGATCACGACGAGGGGGAGATCGCCGGAGTCGCCCGCCGTCCCCGCCGCCGGCACCACAGGGGCACCGGTCGGGTCGGCGGTTCGGGTGACGGCGGGCATCGGGTTCTCCTCGGGATTGTTGAGCTTGCCTCAGATCATCCTCGTGCGCCGGATTGCCCCGCATCCGGGGGGCCACCCGAACCGATTGCGTGCGTCCACGGATGATGATCGGTCGGCGACGGGCGAGGATTGATGCATGTACCTCCGCGTTGTGATCGTCGACGACCACGCGCGCTTCCGTGCCCAGGCGGCCGAGCTGCTGCAGTTGGAGCACTTCGCCGTCGTCGGCGACGCCGACACCGGGGCCCGCGGGGTGGAGCTGAGTCGCCGCCTCGCCCCCGACGTCGTGCTGCTCGACGTCGGCCTCCCCGACGCCAGCGGCTTCGACCTCGTCGCGGACATGCACGCGACCGGCGCCGCGGTGGTTCTCACCTCCAGCCGCTCCTTCCGCGACTACGGCCGCCGGGTGGCCGACAGCGGCGCAGAGGGATTCATCACGAAAGGCGACCTGACCGGCCCGGCGATCCGCAGTCTGCTACGGTAATCCCCGTGGCAGCGGGAGAGAGTTCTGGATCCCGCCCGCTTCGGGTCGCGATCGCCGACGACGCGGTTCTGCTCCGCGAAGGCATCGGTCAGATCCTGCGCGCGGGCGGGGTGGATGTGGTCGCCTCCGTCGACACGGCCGAGGAAGTGCTCGACGTGGTGGCGGGCGACGACGCGATCGACGCCATCGTTCTCGACATCAAGATGCCGCCCACCCACACCGACGAGGGTCTGCGCGCGCTGGAGACCCTCCGCGCCGACGGATCGACGGTCGGTGTCCTGCTGCTGTCGATGTACACCACCGCCGCCTACGCCATCCGCGCGATGACGGCGGGCAGCGGCACCGGCTACCTCCTCAAGGAACGCGTCGCCGACGGCGAATCGCTCGTCAACGCCGTCCGCACCGTGGCCGCCGGCGGGTCCGTCGTCGACCCGGAGGTCGTGCAGCTGCTGGTGTCGGCCCGCTCCTCCGAGCGCACGGTGGAGACGCTCTCGACCCGGGAGCTCGACGTGCTCAGCCGCATGGCGGAGGGCAAGTCGAACGCCGGCATCGCCGCCGAGCTGCACCTCAGCCTGCGCACGGTCGAGTCGCACATCGGGCACATCATGGCCAAGCTCGGCGTCGAGGACTCCGCAGAGGGGCACCGCCGGGTGCTCGCCGTGCTGCGGTTCCTCGGCAAGGACGGCTGAGCCCGATGACGGTCGCGCGCACGTGGCTCCGCGCGCTCGCGGTGACCGCCACGATCGCGTCGAACCTGCTGGCCCAGGTCGTCAGCGGCCTGACCGGCAACTACGGGCCGCGCCCGGAGGGTCTGGGCTGGGCGATCGTGTTCGTCGCGGTGGCCGTGGTGTACGTGGTCTGCGCCGTCGTCGCCTGGCGCGTGGTGCGCAGCCCCGTGCCCGGCTGGCTGATGGTCGGCGCCGCCCTCTTCTGGTCGGCCGGCGCGTGGTACCCGCTGGCGCGCGGGATCGGCTGGCTCTGGCCGGTGCTGATGGGGGTCACCGACCTCTGGGCGATCTTCGTCGGCGCGGTCGTGCTGTGCTACCCGACCGGGAGGTTCTCGCGGTTCGACCGGGTCGTGCTGCTCGTCGGCACCGGTGCGATCGCGGTCCGCTTCATCAGCACGCTGCTGTTCACGTCGCCCGCGCCCGCCGCGTGCGGCTGCGTGCAGAACGCCTACGCCGTGCTCCCGAGCGACGACGCCGACTTCTGGTTCGGTGTCGCCTGGCGCGCGGTCGGGCTCGCGCTGATGCTCACGATCGCCGTGCGGCTGGCCGTGCGCTGGTTCACCAGCTCCCTCCCCGCCCGCCGCGTCTCCTTCGTCATGCCGCTGGCGATCGTGCTGTGGTGCTACGGCACCGTGCAGGACTCGCTGAGCTTCACGCTCGGCTGGGACGGCGGCTGGCTGCAGTTCATTCCGCCGTTCGCGATCGCCCTCATCCCGCCGGCGTTCATCGGTGGTGTCTTCTATGCGCGCGGCCTGCGCTCTCGCGTCGCCGACCTGGTGATCGTGGCGCGCGACAAGGTCGACCGGGCGCTGTGGGAGACGAGCCTGGCCCGGACCCTGCACGACAGCTCGGTCCGCGTCTATTGGTGGGACGAGCAGGGCAGGGCGTTCCTCACCAGCGACGGTGAACGCGTCCCCGACGGGGAGAGCGCGCGTCCCGGCCGTTCGACGCTCGCGATCGACTCCGATCAGGGCCCCATCGCGCTCATCGAGCACGACATCGCCCTCAGTCAGGACGACCGGCTGCTCGACGCCGTCTCCTCGGCGTTGCTGCTCTCGGTCGACAACGATCGCCTGCGCGGCCGGCTGGAGCGCACCATCCAGGAGCTCCGGCAGTCGCGTCTGCGCATCGTCGAGGAGGGGTACCTCGCGCGGCGGCGCCTGGAGCGCGATCTGCACGACGGCTCGCAGCAGCAGCTCGTCTCGCTCGCGATCAGCCTGCGCATCGCCACGGCCAAGGCGGAGACGGCGGGAAACGCGGAGGTCGCCGGCGACCTCGAGCGGGCGTCGGCGCAGCTGGCGGACGCGCTGCGCGAGCTGCGGGAGCTGGCGCGCGGCATCCACCCGACCGTCCTCACCGACGGCGACCTCACGTCGGCGCTGGAGGAGCTGGGCCAGCGCAGTCACCTGCCGGTGGAGGTCCGCGTCGAGACCGAGGACCGGTTCGCCAACGTCATCGAGGAGACGATCTACTACTGCGTCTCCGAGTGCCTCGCCAACGCGGCCAAGCACGCCGCGGCGCGCAACTGCGCCGTGCTGGTCACCCGCCGCGACGACACCGTCTCGGTCGTGGTCAAGGACGACGGCAAGGGCGGCGCGCGCTTCGAGCCCGGCGGCGGGCTGGAGGGCATCCGCGACCGCGTCGAGGCCGTCAATGGGCGCGCCGAGCTCCGGTCGGTGGAGGGGCTGGGGACGATCCTGGAGCTGACCATCCCGGTGCCGGAGCCCGACGCCGTGACGGCGGAGCCCGAGCCCGCCTGAGCGGTCGGTTACTTGCTCTTCGCAGGGAGCGCGGCGAACACCTGCTGTCCGATCGCGAAGGCCGACCAGCCGCCGGGGCACCTGGAGGCGGTCGGGGGCAGCCCGTCGATCGGCCACCAGCTGTCCTGGATCGCGGGCTTGGGAATGGCCGTCTCGCCGGAGCAGACGTCCTTCGCGAGGAGCGTGGGCGACGTGTAGGTCAGGATCGCGGCGCCGGTCGACGTGTCGTAGTCGACGCGGATGATGGTCGCGTCGTCCGGAACGAAAGCGGGCGAGCCGAACGTGGAGACCTTCGCGGCCTTGAACTCTTTGGCCGAGTCGAAGATCTGCGCGTCGACGTGGGGGGTGAAGGCTTCGACGACCGAGCATCCGGACAGGGCGAGGGCCGCGACGGATGCCGCAGCGATCAGACCGACGGTTCGGGGACGAGGCACGGGTAGCTCCTGTGGATGTGGCGAATGCGATCCTGGCCAGTCAACACCATCAAGCTGGGCGCTTCATCGGCCGGAAGGATGATGTTAGCGCGGCTCGTGGCGTGCGGCGCGCAGGTCGACGCGGTACGTCGTCGTGGCGCCGTCCGCGCGCGGACCGCCCAGCAGGGGAGTGCCCTCCGTGCGATAGTGCTCCAGCGCGATCTGCTCGTGGTCGACGGGCGGATGTCCGCTGGCGCGCACGACGCGCCACCAGGGCACCGTCGAGCCGTAGTACGCCATGATCTGCCCGACCATCCTCGCCGCGCGCGAGCCGAGCACCGCCGCGACGTCCCCGTAGGTCATCACCCGGCCGGGCGGGATGTCGTCGACGACGGCGAGCACCCGCTCGACGAACGAGTCGGCCCCGTTCGCCGCGTCGTGCCGCGCCGGACCGGGCTCAGAGCGCGAGGGCACCGATCGTCTCGCCGTATTGCGTCTCGCCGACGGGCTGGAAGCCGCTGCGCAGGAAGAACTGCTCGGGACCGAGCTCGCCCGACTCCCAGATCACGAAGAGCTGCTCGTGGCCGCGCCGGCGCGCCTCGTCGGCCAGGCTGCGCACGGCGAACGTGCCGATGCCGCGGCCCTGGTCGTCGGCGTCGACGTTGATGCGCCAGAGGATCGCCTTGAACTCGTCGTGCTCGGCCTCGGGGTTGAAGTCGCCCATGATGAAGCCGACGACCTCGTCGCCGTCGAGCACGACGCGCTGCCAGGAGGTGGTGGGGTCGGCGACGGCGGCCGCGGCCGAGTAGGAGACCGGAGCGATGAACTGCTCCTGCCCCGGCTTCAACGTGAGCGCGTTCGCCGCGACGACGGTCCGCGCGCTCAACTCTTCCAGTCTCAACTCAGCCATGACGAAAGGGTAACCTGCGCGGGGGACACTGGCATAGTCGCCTCCTCCCCTGGCGTCGGCGGAGGCAAAGTGTCTCGATGTCAAGATAGTTATCCGGCTCAGGTAAGCTGTATCCGGCTGAAAACGGCAGAGAAGCAGGAGAACCAGTGGACAAGATCAAGGTTGAAGGAACGGTCGTCGAACTCGACGGCGACGAGATGACCCGCATCATCTGGCAGGCGATCAAGGACTCGCTCATCCACCCGTACCTCGACGTGGACCTCGAGTACTACGACCTCGGCATCCAGAAGCGCGACGAGA
>Ga0153948_1001905_pt1 | contig 10259 bp, 7 predicted proteins | sample TSNJ032MetaG_FD_104696 | JGI IMG/M metagenome (GOLD analysis project Ga0153948, IMG submission 104696) | Attine ant fungus gardens microbial communities from New Jersey, USA - TSNJ032 MetaG | ecosystem: Host-associated > Fungi > Mycelium > Unclassified | place: USA: New Jersey, Wharton State...
ACCATATTTCCATAAGGGAAGGTTAGAACGGCTAAATCTCCTTCGCCGGCAACCCATGAAGAATAAATCGTAGACATATCCTGACTGATAAAATTAACATCCTCGTCATTTAAGCCCAATTGCTTAAGCCATAGTGTAAGTCCATAATGACCTGTGATCCCAACATTTGTCAATATGGTCTTTCCCTTTACAAGCTCAGCCACTTTTTCAGTGTCTCCGGCCAAAGAAGCTTCCGCGATGTCACTGCCCTCTCTGGCAAAAATATCGTTGCAGCCTGTGCCGTCGATCTGATGTGCTACCAATTTGCAATCATAATTAGCCATTGCGTAAATAAATGCGCCGCCTGTAACCGCAACATCCCATTCACCCATTGCCTCATTAATTGTCGCTCCGGAGCTAAAAACGGAATATTCCAAATCCAAATTGTAATCATCCGCCCAGCCTTCCGCCTCTACAAGCCCCATCAAGGATGAGCAATAATATGACTGAACGGCAACTCGAAGCAATTTTTTTTCTTCGGTAGTTGATGCAGTTGAACTTACCTGAGAGTTTTGCGTATTGGATCCAGTACAGCCTGAAAATAATGTTACCGTCAAGCACAATAACATAAGTAACGCTAAAATCTTCCTCATAACTCAACCTCCTAATATTTTTACCAATTTTCCCGACGCCTTTAATAATAAATACTGATTTATTAATTGACTTCATGATATCCCATACTGTATCATTTGTAAAATAGTATATTTTAATGGATTCCATAATGAATTTATTATGAAAGATGGTGTTTTTTTGTCAATAAGGCATTTGCTTATTTTTATCACAGTTTATAAAGAGGGCTCAATATCAGCGGCGTCAAAAAAGCTCTTTATCGCACAGCCAACCGTAAGCCTTGCGATAAAGGAGCTGGAGAATCACTTTGGTCAAAATCTTTTTGACAGGCTTTCCAGAAAGCTCCATATAACCCCGTTTGGTTACGAGGTTTATCAATACGCGCAGCGTATTATCGCAATACATGACGAGCTTGAAAGCATCGCCGCCTCCGGCCATCATAAAATGAACGTCCGGGTCGGAACAGGAACTACAATTGGGAATTTATTTATTCCTAAAATCGTGAAGCAGTTTAATAAGCTGCATCCCGAAATCAATCTTACTGTTACGATCGACCGCACAACGCTTTATCCTCATGCCTTAGCCGAAAATCTACTTGATATTGTTATCATGGAGAAAATAGAATATACGGATAATATTGTAACCATCCCATTACAATCTAGCCCCATCGTGGCTGTTTGCCATAAGGAGCATCCGCTGGCAGAAAAAAAGAAGGTTGACGCGCTGGATTTTGTTGATGTGGATTTACTGTTACGGGAAAAGAACAGCGCGACTAGAATTGCTATAGACTCATATTTTGACTCCCACAATGTTTCAATAACACCAAAGTGGGAAAGCATTGATGTAATGGCGCTGATAAACGCGGTGCAGCAAAATTTAGGAGTTAGCTTTCTTGCTTTGAGCCACATCCTTGCCGCCAATTATCAAGATCTTACTATTCTTGAAATTGATGATTTAGAAGCTGAGCATAACGTAAATATGTATTGTCACAAAGACAAAAGATTATCTCCAAGCATGAAGCTCTTCATTGATTTTTATATTGATTTCTTTGAATCAATATCTTTTATGCAAAACGACCGAAACAACCCCTGAACGGAAAAAATCTTTAAGGAGTTTTTGCTGTAATTGAAAGATGAACTTAATATGCTGGGGTTAGGGCATATTATGGCTTATTTGATATTATATTAGACATTATTTATCCAACTCCGTAATCAAATTCTTTTCCTGTACTTCAGTAATATAATGGTATACTTGAAATCCAAAGAAAATGGTATGCATCAAATATACATCACCTAGCGTACAGCCCGTAATCTCCTCAATTTTTGCAAGCTTATTAACGAGCGTGTTCCGATGAATATACATTCTGCGGGCACATTCCGCCATGTTCTCACCGGAATTAACATATTCTTCTAAAACCTTTGTGTAGTCTGTCTTATGTCTATGATCGTATCGGATCAGCGCAATGATGATAGGGCTGCACAGGTAACCTAAGTTACCATTGATTTTTTTATTGTTGCCGGAGCAGGCGCATAAATCCAGCACTTTATCAAATACAAAATTCTTAGCCCAGAAAATTCTGCTGCTGCGTGTTTTGTTATATCGGGTGCCGCAGGCAATTGCGTTTTTTGCGTCCCAATGCATAGTCGGCAAAGAAATGAGAGATCGAACCGGAAATGACACACCAAGATACGCTTCGCAGTTTTCCAAAAGAACTTCCATTGACGCCTGATCAAACTCAGGAAACTCTCCGCCTCTGGTAGCGGGAACGAATACAATCAAATCGCGCTGATAGGAAGCAAATACCGCCTGAGGAAAAAACCCCTTCATTTTTTCCGCGAGATACTCAATGCAAATTGAAGGCCCCAAACCTTCAAATTCAATTACTAGGCTGGTTACGTATTTATAGGAAGGGGCGCCTAGGGAAATCAACCGGGCTTTCGCTTCATTATTGGTTTTTATTTTTCGCTCCATCAACGCCTGAACAAACTCTCCAATCTCGGGGGAAACTAAAAGCAACGGTGAATTTTCCTTAAAATATTCGATCATTTCCGCACAGACTTGCAGGATCAACGGAATTGTTACCGGCTTGACCTCCTGATTCGTTGGAAAAAATATAAGGAGATAATGCGTAGCCATTTTAGCGCTGACCAGGCGCTTTAAAAAAACCGTGTAATTTCCTTTCGCCGCTACGCTTTTTTCTATTTCCCGAAAATCTTCGACCTCAAGATAGCCGGCCACGTTTAAAGCGTCGTCTATTTTTTTTGCTAGGGCGGAATAGAGAGTTCCGACTTGTGTAATCACGCTTTTCTGGGCCATAACCTTTAAGCCTGAGTCCAAAATATATAAAGAAGCGTAAGGGAGATATCCGGAAATTATTCGAACAATAGTTTCTATGGAATCTCTCCTGTGGCTGGCTTCTGAAAAATCTCTGTGCAGCGTGAGAAAGCGCATCAAAGTGCGGTTCATGTAGTTATACAATGTTGTCACTGAAATTTCAGTTACGTAAAGGTTGATGTTTTCATATGCCTCGTCGCCATATTCAGCACAAGTACCCGAGGAAACAAATGTGACGGTAAACCCGTACCGGTTGGCTAGAAAGGGTAGTATGATGGAAGGTTCTCCAACATAAATGGAATTCGGCTCAAGGATTGTACTTGTCTCCAATAGATAAATCCCATGACTCACATTACTTCCGCCATCGAAGATCAACTCTTTTATAGGTTTTTGCGGCATACAATCAATAAGCTTGGATAAGTTAATCATGTCATACCTCCATTCATCTTGGCTGATATGTCTATTTTATCTGTATCAAGATATTTTTCCAATAGCTATTATATACATTATTTTTTAAGCAACATTATACTATCTATACATTTTTATAAACTTTTTTAGCCAAATTTTGCATTATTTTGTATTTAATGGTCGGATTATTTATGAGCTAACGATTCTATGTGTAGTTTACCCAATAAAATGAGAAACGACTGTTAAGAGTTAATATTTAAGATTGTTCTCAAAGACCTTAAAATGAATCCACACGGATATTGCAAATACCGCTTTGTTTTTTAATGTGAGGAGGAGTTGTTATGGAAAAGGAAAGGCGTCCTTTGGACGGCATTGTTATTTTGGATTTTACGCATGCGCTTGCCGGACCAATTTGTACATCGATCTTGGCGGATTGGGGCGCGCGGGTTCTCAAGGTCGAAAACATTGGCCGTGGTGATATTGGCCGGGGCATAAACAGCACCCCCGGTATGGATGATGTCATCCAGGGCGGAGATTCTTTTAACGGATTTAACCGGAACAAAGAGGGTTTGTGCGTAGATTTGAAAAGCAAAGACGCTGTCGTGCTTCTAAAGAGATTTATTCCAAAGGTGGATGTCGTTGTTAGCAACTTCCGTCCGGGTATGATGGAAAAGATGGGCCTTGGGTATGAGGCGTGCAAAGAGCTGAATCCATCCGTTATATGGGCGGAAATCACAGCCTATGGCTGGGGCGAACATGTAAACGACGCAGGTATGGATGTGGTGATTCAAGCAAGAGCAGGCACTGTTTTCTGTACCGGCTTTCCGGATGGCGAGATGGCGAAGCCCGGACCGTCCCTGTCCGACGTTTCCGGCGGTATGAACTGTGTTCAGGGCATTTTGCTTGCGCTTTATCACAGAGCCATGACCGGCCAAGGCCAGAAGGTTCATACCTCTCTGATGGGCGCAACAATGATGCTGATGCCGCAGTACGCGGGCCCGCTATACAATAAGGATGGATATGATTTCCACCGTACCGGCCTTGGCCATCCGGAAATCGTTCCCTGCCAGGCATACAGGGCAAAGGGCGGCTACATATACATGGCGGCGGGAAGCAACAAGCTTTGGGCCTCGATGGTAACGGCAATGGGCTTTCCGGAATATGCGGAAGACCACAGATTCCTTACAAACACGGACCGGGTCGCTAATAAAGAGGTGATGGATGAATTCCTGGAGAGCGCTTTTATGACCAAAACGCCGAAAGAATGGGAAGTAATCCTCACAAATGCCGGTGTGCCCAATTCTTCTATTAAATCGCCCAAGGAGGCGTTTGAAGATGCCAAGGCCCATGGAGCGTCTGTCTGCTGCAAGGTTGAACACCCAAAATATGGAACGTATTACACAACCGGTTCGCCTGTCATCCTTTCCGAGACCCCGGCGCGCGTTCTTCGCTATGCGCCGCGTCTTGGCGAACACACGGAAGAATTGTTGAAAGAATTTGCGGGGCTTACGGAAGCGGAGTTTTCAAAACTTGAAGAAACAAACACTGTTTCTCAATTCAAATAATGAGGAGGTGAAGAAATTGGTTAACGCAAAGTTTCAAGCATTGATAAACCAATTCACAGACCTTGCGGCGAACCCTCACAAGACAGCCAAGGAATGGTCACTAAAGACAGGGAAAAAGGTTGTGGCCTGCGCGGGGCTGGACGTTCCTGAACCGCTCATTGAGGCGGCGGGCATGATGCCTATCGTGCTTCTTGAGGAGTATGGTAAACCCATTGAGCTTGCCAACGCCCATGTCCAAAGTCATATGTGCGGATATGTCCGCAGCATGATGGAACAGGCCCTAAACGGTACGCTCAATTATGTGGAAGCGCTGATGATTCGCGACGCGTGCCATGAGCTTCGCATGATCGGCGACTTAATCCATTACGTCACAGACAATGTGAAGCATATCCAGTTTATGTATTTCCCGCCAACACAGCACGAGACGCTGACCAAGCCTTTCATTCAGAAGGAAATGGCAAAAATCCGCAAAATAATCGGAGACTACAACAGTGTGGAAATCACCGACGAAATGCTGGCAAAGGCAATCAAAACTCACAATGAAAACAGGAAACTGATGATAAGGCTTTACGACATCCGAAGAGGAAACCCCGGAATTATTTCCGCGGTGCAAGTTTCGGTGGTGATTCAGGCTTCCATGTGTATGCCTAAGGAAGAACACAGCAAGCTTTTACAAGAATTGATTGCAGTTCTTGAGGAAATGTCAAAAGATTTTAAGCCCTCTAACTCCATTCCGATTATTGTGAGCGGCTCCCTCTGTGAGATCTGCAAAGATTACGTTCTGGAAGCAATTGAAAGCACCGGCGGCGTTGTGATAGACGATGACCTCTACGTCGGCTCCCGGTACTTCAACACGCTCTATGATGAATTGCTGGCCCCGATGGATGCGCTTATCGAGGCTTATGTCAACCCGATTTCCCCTTGCCCGACAAAGTATGAAAAACGCTCCATCGGCGACTACCAGCTTGAAATGTTGCAAACGACAGGCGCGCGCGCAATCGTCGATGTGATTGTGCAAAACTGCGAAGCCCATTACTACGGATACTTTATGGCGCATCAGAAAGTGCTGGCGGCAGGCCGACGTGACCTGGATTTGTTTATTGACATGGAGAACGATCAATTTGGTCAGGTCAAAACCAGACTGCAGAGTTTCTTTGAAAGTTTGGAGGGAGAATAAATGGCGGTAAGAAGAATTGAAGCAAGCGCGAATATTTCAAAGGTTATGGACATCTTTTACGAAAGTATCCGCGGGTATGACAAAATTGCGTGGTGTATGGGCCCGGTTCCTTATGAAGTGATGTTTGTCTCGGGGGTCGGATGTTTTCTGGCGGAAAATACCGCCACAAGAATTGCTTCGGCGCACTTGCAGGATGAGTATCTCGATTATTCAAAATCAGCGGGTCTCGGTGTGGAATGCTGCTCTTACGCAAAGATTAATATCGGTCAGGCCCTGATGATGCGGGACGGCGTTGATATTCCGGAACGGTTTCGTCTGCCTAAACCGGATTTCATTGCGCTAGGTGACGCATGTGCGTCTATGATGCAGTGGGCACGGTGCCTGGGTGAAATTTTTGATGTTCCGGTTTTTATTTTCGACATGCCATTTGTGGAAAGCGACTCCGATGAGGAGGCCATGAACGCGGTGATTTATCACAAGGAAAGGCTGAAAGAATTCATTGTATTCCTTGAAGGAATTACAGGAAAAACTTTTGATATGGAGCTTTTGAAAGAGCGTTGTAATCACATCACGGAAATGGGCATTTGGCGTCAGCTTATTTTCGATATGCAAAAGGTGGTCCCCGCTCCCTCCAGCTTTATTGACAATGCCGTTGTGATGGGCCCGTCCCTTACCATTCGCACTCCGGAAGCGACGGAATTGTTTAAAGAATTTGCCCAAGAAGTGGTTCGCAGGGCCGCGTTTGGAATCGGAAGCTCAGACCAAGAAAAATACCGTCTTATGTGGCGCGGCAACTTTCCATGGTACAAGGTAGGCGCTTTATCTAAATTATTTGATAAACACAGCGCCGTTTTAGTTGGCGGATGCTATGCATTGCTGAAGGATTCCCTTCGTTGCGCCGATTTATTCCCTCCGCTGGGCTATCCGTCAGACGATCCTCTGCTGCACGTTTCCGCCGACTATGCCATCTCCGGTTATAGCATGGGTTTTGATCCGAAGTACAATATGCAGGTGAAGCGATTTATTGAAGACTTCCATATTGACGCGGTGATCGTCCACAGCCCGCATACCTGCAGGCCATGGGGTATGGGCGCATTCGATATGCGCAACCGAATCAAGGAGGAGTTTGGTATTCCAGCCATTGTTTTGGAACTTGACCATACGGATGAAAGCTACTACAACGACGCGCAGGTAGAAACCCGCATACAGGCATTGCTGGAAGAAGTGGACGCGCAACGGGCTATGGGCTTGGGGCGCAAGATATAAGCCGCTTGCCATGTAATCATTTTATCTATTCGGAATGAAAGGATGATATTTTATGGTATTAACGATTAGCTTGCTTGCTATACTGCTCTCCATTATTGTGGGCTGGAAATGGAAGGTCAACACAGGTATCGTCGCAATGGCATTAGCCTTTATCATTGGTATAACCATGTGTGGCCTGAGCGCATCCAAAATTATTGCCTTTTGGCCCAATACCATCGTATTCTATCTGATCTCAATCGGTATGTTTTTTAATTATGCGGTTGAAAATGGCACACTGGATCTTCTGGGTAAAAAAATGCTTTATGCAATGAACGGCAACGCGAAGCTAATGCCTTGGGTAATCCTCCTTGTGGCTACAGTCGTGGCGCTACTTGGAGCAGGCCCGTCCACAGCGGCTATTGTCGGCCCTCTTGCCTTTACCATGGCAGCCGCCGCTGGCGTCTCTCCGGGCCTGATAGCCATTTACCTTGTCATGGCTTCATATTTCGGCGCAGACAACCCTTTCAATGGTTATGGCGGTCTAATCTCTTTGGGACTCATCGAACAATCCGGTTTTGTTGACGAGGCGTTTTCCATGTCGCTGAAACTCTGGGGCTTATCCAGTATTCGCGGAATCATAGTATGTGTAGTAGCCTATATTGTTTTTAAAGGCTATAGAGCCAAAAAGATTGAAATGCAAAAGCCGGAAGAGTACACCCCGGTGCAAAAAAAGACGCTCACACTGATTTTTGTTGCATTTGCACTTATGGTTGTTCCTACCATCCTGGCGACCTATGTAGGCGGCCCGGTTTTGGTATCTATTTCCAGAGTTTGTCAGCCACAGTCCATAATGGTCATCATGGCCGTTCTGGCTGCCCTGATGAAACTGGCAGATGAACGTAATGTAATAAAGCGGGTCAATTTCAATACAATTATCACAATAGTCGGTATCAACTTCCTGCTTTCCGTCGCCACAACGGCAGGTTTGGTAGAAAAAATGAGTGAAATTGCTGGCGGCAACTTCCCGGTAATATTGATCCTTCCCATATTTGCTCTGTTTGGCGGCTTTCTCAGCTTTTTCTCCTCCGGAGCGGGCGTTGTCTGCCCGTTGCTGTACCCGGTGGGCGCAGCCCTGTGCGTTCCCCTGGGAATTTCTCCGACAGCAATGTTTGCCTCCATTTACACAGGCGCTATGGCAACATCCATCAGCCCATACTCGACAGGCGGCGCAGTGAACATTGCGGCGTGTCAAGATCCTAAAGGGCAGGAGTTTTTGCAGAACGCGCAGATGCTCTATGCGCTTGCAATACTGGGTGTCACAATGATTCTTGCGCTTGTTGGCGTATTTAACATTTAGTTTTAGTTATAGTACAGTCTGTAAGGATAGCTTCTTATGGATTTAATATTGCGGCGTCAACCGGATATTTTCTATGTCTTGGCGCCGCAACCTTATTTTTACTCGGGGAATCAATAGCAGAAAGGGGCTAAACATGATTTTTGCAGGCGTGGACATAGGCTCGACAACCGCAAAATGTGTGTTAATAGATGAAAATGAAACGGTTCTTGCTTCGGTTATCCAAAGGTCCGGCTTCAATCCAGATCTTGCCGCAAACGAGGTCTTGGATCATTGTTGCGCATATTACGGATGCAAACGGGAAGATATCAATTACTGCGTTTCAACCGGATACGGCAGAGAAATGGTCGAATTCACAGATGAACAAGTCACCGAAATTACCTGTCATGGAAAGGGCGCTCATGTAATCTGTCCTGAGGCGCGGGGGGTCATAGATATAGGCGGCCAGGACAGTAAGGCGATTGTCTTGGACGAACGCGGAAACGTTATAGACTTTGCAATGAATGATAAATGCGCCGCGGGGACGGGAAGGTTTCTGGAGGTAATGGCAGGGATTATGGGTGTTTCGACAGAAGAAATGGGCCATCTTTCCCTGAATGCTGCCAACGCGCTGCCTATCAGCAGCATTTGTACGGTGTTTGCGGAATCCGAAGTTATTTCTCTGATATCACAAAAGAAAAATCCATATGACATTATGGCAGGCGTTCATATGTCTGTAGCAAGAAGGGTGAGCGGTCTCGTCAATCGCGTGAAAATGCCGCGCCCTATAGTAATCTCTGGTGGCGTCGGAAAAAATGTGGGCGTTATTGCTGCCTTTGAAATGCAGCTCAATACCAAAATTATTTTGCCGCCCGTTGATCCTCAGTTGCTTGGGGGAATAGGAGCCGCAAGCATTGCGTTGAAGAAATATGTAAAATATAATGGGTGATGAATGACAATGGCAAATAGAAGACCTTTGGACGGAATCGTTGTACTTGACTTTACACAAGCACTGTCCGGCTCGATGATTCTCCATCACCGATGTAACATCCGGCCTTTTTTTGGTTCAGGGGATCATGTTTGCCCTTTATGACAAGGAAGTTTTGCTTATCAATGCCCGCAATAACGGAAGGGGTGGGGGATTGCGGGTCGAGCCCGCAATGACGGAAGGGCGACGAAGCCTTATAGCCGGTAAAATTCTTCCGGTTTATCAGGGTTAGGCGGCGGGAGTACGTCAATATATTTTACACACAAGCCAAAATGAATCAAAGTATCTTAACCCCTCTCCGCTCCATTACCGCGGCGACCTCTGCGTCAAGCTTATCATCGCTTATTACCGTATCTACTTCCTCCAACTCGGCGATGGTATAGGTTCCCAATATTCCCACTTTCCTGGAATCCATAAGAATAACAACATGGCGGCTGCTTTTTACCACGGTTTTTTTTAGCATATAGTCTTCCGGGATGCCGGTCACAAAGCGCTTGCCCGGTATATATCCCGTAACGCCGATAAAGGCAATGTTAAAATTCATGTCGGACAGGTACGGGAGCATACTGTTGCCGTTAAGGCTGAAGCTGTTTTTGTTAA
>Ga0153948_1001906_pt1 | contig 10256 bp, 10 predicted proteins | sample TSNJ032MetaG_FD_104696 | JGI IMG/M metagenome (GOLD analysis project Ga0153948, IMG submission 104696) | Attine ant fungus gardens microbial communities from New Jersey, USA - TSNJ032 MetaG | ecosystem: Host-associated > Fungi > Mycelium > Unclassified | place: USA: New Jersey, Wharton State...
CACGATACGTATACGCCATGCGCTGCATGAAAAGAGAGAAAAGAGAAGCACAAACGATGAACGAGTGTCCCGACCATCACAGATATACCAAAGTGAGAGGAACAAATCGATAAGAATGTGACAGAAGAAAACGGGAGATGGATAGATGAAAGAAAACACAGATGAATAGTACTACAAGACGAGAGGATGAGAAACATTCGAGAGATATGAGAGAGAGAGAAAGACATGAGAGAAAAAGACAGAGAAAAAGAGAACAAGTATTCTTCGAAGGAGTGGACATGTCGTAGCATGGTAGGAAAACCAGCGAGGGACGTTAACCATTCATGTCAAAGAGGGTAGGTAGGTGTCGTTATGGCGGATAAAAAGGAAGTCATGGTACTAAAGGGGGTGTTGGGCATGTACGAGAGCAAGAAAAAAAAGAAAAAAGCGATGACTAAGAGACATGCAGATTCTTGAACATTAGATGAAAAAAAAATGCTGAAGATGAAATGAAGAGAGCGTTGATACACGTGAAGCACAGAACGAGAGACATAACAAGAAACAAATATCTGGCATCGCGACCACACCATTCAATCAACGATCATCATCGTTTCAGCCGGCTCTAGGTCGTTGACATGTTGTTTTGCCCACTCGATAGCAAAGACTGATGCTTTGAGGAATTTCTTGTTTGCGTATTTCTTGCATACATACTGGCGTGAAAATCCGCTCTCTGCCAGTTTCTCTACAAGTAACTGATGTCCGGGCACCAGCTGCTCCTCAGTGAACCCCGAGTAGAACATGAATGCCTCGTTCTGATCAAAAAAGGTAAGTCACGTGTTGCTTAATCAGACGCGCTGACCACGCGCACTATGCACGCATAGCGCGTGGCAGAACGTATAATAATGAGGGTACATACCCAATCGCCCCCCAACATCTTCCTAGCGCAGTACATCCCAATCGCAGCGATGAGACTTGGCTTTACTCTCAGGAACCGGTGGTCGAGGAGAGTGACTTCGGTGAGAAATTTACTTAATGTCCGTGTTTGGATGTCGTAGTCGTCTGCCTTGCTGATCTTGCGCATCCAACTGTAGGGCGAACAATAGTGTGATATTCTGAATTCGAGCGTTTGTAGGACGATCCGTTCACCCTTGAGAATCTCCTCCTTCGTGTATCCATTCTCGGTCATGAAGACAAACTCGTCAACGGACGGAGCGAGTATCTCTTCGTACTTGGCAGCAATAAACATTGCAGTAACCCCGACAAGCTGAAGCTTTCCCAGAGACACAACCCGCCGCGATAGGAAACGATCAACAACGTTAATTGCAATCCACAGAGTCTCAGGAAGCATGTGATAACGAAAGTGGACCTGGAGTAGCCAGTCAACTAGCGTCTGGCGCATCTCCCAGGTGATTTCAGTTTGATTGGACATATAGTCGGGCTGAGGCATGACTTCTTCCTAATCAAGATATAAGTACATTTCTGGTTCCACCCTAATGACACACGAACCTCAAGGTCGCACATGTATTCAAATATTTCTTCTGCATACTCAGAAACCATGGTAGTATCAAACATGTCGACCTCATCTTCGAAGGTTGCACGAATTGCCTGTAGTTCCTTAGCGTAACGAGTCGCTCGTTCCGAACTGACCTCAGGCCACATGCGAGGATGTTTTGACGCTTGAATGGGTTCAGGTGTTCCATCTTCATTGCTCTGCTCGATTCCGATCATACTCTCGGCCTCTCGTTCACTGATGTTCTCTGTTTCATCATGTAGTTCTTCTGCAAGATCGTCCTCGATATCCATCTCGCTCTGTGAAACATCCTTAACGGACTCGACCTCCTCTGTCGGAGGGACAACGATAGGTTGAGAGATAGAAGTAGTAACTCGTGAGTTACGGCGAACAGTTGCATAATTAGCTCGCGCGCGGGCTACAGCAACACGGGCATTCACAGGAGGAGCTGCGGGAGCCCGGCCCGGACCCAAGGGTACTCGCTGAGCACAGGAAATGGAATCGGAGCGACCTCGTTTGAGACCAACTTCTTCTTTCTCCTTTCCAGCTGCCGGTTTAAGTCCTGCGTCCTGGGTGGAGGTCGTGTTAGGTTCTATAGGGGAAGGCAGGAATACCAGAACATAACAAACCTTACGATTTACGGCAGCCATCGTTACTTCCCCCAAGGCTTGGCGGACGACACCGGCCTTGACTGCATTCTCCTTAGCGAGTCGGGTAGTTCCAGCTGTATTTTGTAAGTTTTGACGAAGATGCCGTCCAACGGCATTCTCGTCAGCCTTGGCGCGCTGCGCGAGGGTGCGCCGTTGTGTTATCTAATTTAGGGAAATCATAAAAAAGCTGTAGTACAACAAGAGTTGTGAATAGACCTACGCGAGCATGATTCGAGGCCATTCGTGAGGTTTGAAGGGTTGAAGAGGAGTGTGTACGAAGTATTTGCGAAAAGAGGCGAAGATTGTTCAGGCGAATGGAAAGATATGATTGAGGACCTGAAGAACCGGTTGTATGTGACTGGAAAGGAGAAAGAGAAAAGAGGAATGTAGTCCACCGGTCAGCCTCTGAAGAAACCAGTCGACTTCAAAGTCCAGCTACATTCACTTTGAACAATGATCACGTGCTGAAGCAATACTAGTACAAACAACGCGAGAAAGACACGTCGCGTTCGGGCGCCGCGTGACCTATGTCCATCATCTCAATATGTATTTTTTGTGATAGTGCGTGCGATCCCGACAAGTGTTTCAAGCATTACAACCCACTCCTTTTCCTTATGACATCAATAAATTCAGCCCCGCAGACAGGGTCCTGATCGTTGCTTGCAGACTAGTTGATTTATCAGCAGCACGAGGCAACTTGTCCTCTGATTATCCTCACGCCGTTGATCAAGCAATCTATTCGGTGTGAAAGTAGAAGTCTTAACTCTTGTCCATGACATTTGACTTGAGAATCTAGGGTCCACCTGATCAGGTGCACCATGTGTCAAGACAATCAGACTAGAACGTGTGTGGCGTATACTGCCTGGGGCAGAGGGAATAACTTGCCAGTCCACAGTTCCAGATACTGACAGTATGGACTTCCCTTGCGCTGCAGATTGCTGCGATTATTACGTATCTGTTGTGACCTCATTCAAGTAATGGAGGCGCACTAACTCTGAATCATTCCCAGACATTCCCAGACATTCCACTTAAACCCCCAATATGAACTCGGGGCACTTTTAGTCTCTTCTTTTGAACGTCATTGTACATTCTGTTCGGATATGTAGTGCCATGTGGGCCGAAAAAGTACACTATGGTTCTGGGTAATAGTGTTGTCACTGTAGTAGGGCTACCCACCCACAGCTCTGCGACTTATCAGTAGATTGTCATCAGAAAGAGACAGCGCTCAACAAATTGCCGCTCCATGTACTTGTACAGGAGTGATTTTTCAGAGTTGGAACTTATACATCTTGGTTGTACTGTATTCTGGTATGTGTATTCATTGTATTCTGAAGGTGACGTCACATCAAATTACTGCACCGAGCTAACGCCACCATCTCTGTCCCATCGCTAATAATCGTTTGAGACATTTTGCATTGACTTATGTTTGAGGTTATTATTTCAAAGCAATGACCTTGGAAATTTGTTCTAAATTTTCTTCCATTCCAGCCTTTCCTGGGAAAAGAATGGCTAGTCAAGACAAACTCTAGTTCATCAACTCCTTATCTATTCGTCAGTGCTATTCATGATCCATCATATCTGAATATCAATCAAGAACTTCTCTATTGCCAAAATGCTCATGTCTTCAGAAATTTATCTCCTCTACCATCGATCTGACATGCTCTGTGTTATTCACGGATACCAAATCTATCTGGAGTGAAGGTAATCATGACTGGATATCCCCCTGAGTCACCTCTGACTTGTTATCTTGATCCCTTCATGGATTAGAACTCACAAGTCAGCAAATTGCAAGACGATGGAGAAAGTGCAATCCTAGGGCACCCCCTCCATTAGCAATACGAGAAGACGAAGATGAATGGAGGGCATCTATCTTGGAACTCCTGAAAAAAGTTCATACCATTGGTGGAGTCGATGCGCTTGCTTTCGAGGTTGCACTTACGGATTTCTCAGTGAGCCTACCACTTTTTGTCTCTTCTCTGATTGTGAACAGGATCATTTTAGGATAAAGCCTTCTTACTCAAGAGCGCTTCTTTCACCTGGCAGTGGGAGACCTGTTTTGTAGGCCATAAAATTTCCGCAGACATAATATCCCAACAGCTCGTGTTACCTCTCATCAGTGCAAGTTACCTCTTATTCACAACTGGTGAATCTGTTCAAGATATGACGAATACTGACGTAGAGAAGGTTTGTCATTCCTACGCTGATTTGAGCTCATTGAGACAAGCAATAGCATGCAGGCAATAGACAAAATTGGACGGACAACGCGACGTTCTCCTGACACTCATATCCAGAATGCGCTCTCCAACCCACGTATCTCAATGATTCTCAGAAGGACAACCGCAGTGTTCAATTCCCTCCATGAACTTCGTGAATCCTCCATCATCTGCTTGGATTACATTTTCCCCTAATGCAGTCCTGTATCTTCTTTGGTAGCTGGCATTCAATATTCTGCAGAAGATCTTGACTTGGAAGCTCCAGAGTCGTCAAAGCTCGCAGAGGATGATTACACGTCATCAAGATACAAGCATGATAGTCAATTGATACGAGACGTGGTAAGCATCATTTCCTGTCACGAATGGAACCGACTTTAGAATAAACTTCTGACAGAAAATCGGTAAGCCTTTTTGAGCGTGATTCTCCTCACTAACGAGCGATCCTTCATCACTGAAACAAAAATCAGAATCTCCGCTTTCAAAGGTTGACTCGGCAACGGAAAAATCAGAAGAGGGTGACCCAGTTGGTCCACTTGTCCCGCCGACTATCGCTTCACAACCTCAAGCTGTCCTCTCAAGGCCCTTAATTTCACCCAGATCCTTGCCTACTGATTCAAACACTGGTAGCGACATCAAGTCGAAGTTGCTGCCAGCCAAAACATCAGACCGGACACCGGCGCTTGCAAGGGCCTCCGAGCAAAGTAACCTAGACGACTCCTCATCACTTCCCAAAAAACCTCAAGCATCCTCAAGTGACAGTGACAGTGAGGCAGAGCGAAGGGCCCGAATTGCACGGTTGAAGGGCAATGCTAGGGAATCTGGAACAAGAGAGGGAATCACCAACAGAAGTGTTAGGCAACCGATTAAGAGAGGTCAAAAGAGATTTTGAAGGTATCCCTGTTTGGTAATTTTATTGATTTAATACACCAAATTAATACACGAAATTTTCATCAGCTGAACTGATTTATCTGTTGAGACAAGACACTTGCATCATCACTTGGTCCTTTGAATATGGATTTAGTATAGATCCCAGTGTGACATAGAACTCTATTACCTGCCACGGTTAGTGGTTGCAGCAGTGCACCTGGGACATAGTTTGTGGAACATGTTGCGAACTTTGGATGCACCCTCACGATCGTCGTAGGGAAGAGACTACATTGATCAGATGCACGGACCAACAGTTCTATAGAAAATTTACGCACCGGTGCACAATCGCATAGCCAGAGTTTGTCCTTGTGAATATGTTTTGAGCTATCTCTGCACTTGAACTCATGGCAGTCAACTAGTTCACCCGTCTCGTAGTCGAAGATCCAATGCTATAGTATGTAAGCACCTGAGTTGGCTCTCAAATCCAAGGAACCTGCTAACGTTACAAGGTCTGTAGTAATCACCAACACTGACAGAGAGGGAACAGAGTCAGATTCAAGCAATCTCTATGTCTCCCTTATCTACTCACCACTCTCGTTTGCACATAGTGTGTCGCACTAGATGAGTCGAGGTAGTTCGGATCAAGAACAAAGAAGAAGACTAGTAGGCGCCGCGAGAACACGGAGGGTTGTTTAAAGACGGTGCTAAGATTATTATCAGTTATGACATAATGCCATTTTTGTAACACAAGTCGGCATGTAGATTTTCGGGGAAATCGGCCCAGACTTTCATTGTTTTGAACCTTGACCAGGAGATTCTTGCTGACAAACAAAAAAGAATTGCAGAAGATCCCCTGAAGCACACAGACAAGCTTATTGTAGCAATAATAAATCCTCACCGTAGTGATGGAGAATGTCCAATACCTAAATCAACACGTGAAATAAACAAGAGAACCTCCAATCCTCCAAGACAGTGTAGCCCTTCATACCCAGATATAAAAAATATGGAATCTAATTTTCCTATGTGCTACTCGGACCCACAACTTGGTTCAAACTATGAAAATGACCAAAAGCACATTAGAATCAAACAAGTGATATTCTCATTAGGTCCATATCTAAGAAAAAATATTATGAATTTATATCTCTCCTGAGCTATTTCCTCCTTGCTGAGTCTGGGGAGATAGGTATGCACACAATTGGCGTGGCGATATAGGATGAAGAGTGTGACAGGTTACTGTATGACTTGACAGGTGACAAACAACATCCGCCGTGTCATCAGCTGACCGTGCTGTAGGGGATATAAATAGAGTGAGCGATATGAGTGCTGCACGTGATCAGTATTTTTTGTGCTTATTGTTTCGAGTGGGTACATAAGCACAAGTAGTGTATATTGCTTCTTAGTCGTCTACCTCGCGAGGTCACCGGAACAAAACTCCTACCTGATTCCTTGAACAAAGTGATTGCCAAAAGAAGGCTAACAATCGAGCCTTCTAAAATGCCGTCACAGATACGCGTGTGACATTCAATGTGGGAGTGCTTCATCACTCCTCTTCCCTCCCGGTGCTCAGCGCTGGGCTTACGACGATGGTTGCTATAAAAGAGGACACACATCAGATTTTTGATGTAAGTTCGTATTGAACCATGGCTTCAAAGAATTGTCTTGACGAATATTGGGGATTTCTTTCATCACTCCAGGAGGTCTTTAGCCGGACCTTTCACTTTTCACCTTCACGTTATCGATCAGAAGAAGAGAAACCTGAGAAACGGGCAGAAGTCAGAATAGGGGAGGCTTCTTTACCCGTATACTCCAATCCAACCACAGTCTCCGCAGGATCTGAAGCACATGTGTGCTTTCCTGACCCCTTTCTTTATCATTGACTGACCTTGTTCAGGTGACCACATCAACCTTATCTCAACTGGATACTATCGACGATTCCCAGGTGTGGGAGGAAATGGATTCCAGCACTTCTTCATACCCTTCCTCTCTTCCATACCAAGCTCCCCACTGTTGTCCCCACCATCCCCCCCATGAGATTACTCATTCATATCCAACTGCAACCCTTTCAGTATTGGATTCGTCTCTTTCTACTCGAACAAGACTGATGGCATTTGCGTCTTCACTCGCAATTAATCTCTTTTTGCCCTTCGTGAATGGTGTTATGCTAGGCTTTGGTGAGATTTTCGCCAAAAATCTTATGCTGGGATGGCTGGGCTGGGGTTCAACAGCGACTAATGTTGGAATTTCAAAACGTTCATGGTTCTGGACAAGACGATAGACAGTGATTTGGCTAGTTTTACTTGTACATATAAGGATGAAACTAGCCCAGGCCAGCACCCACGACCTTGGCTCCGACAATACATAATTGGTCATAGTCGTACGTCTTTTGGCATGTTTCGGATAGCCTGGCGCACACCCAAGTCACCCAAAACATCCTCTGTGCCTCCAAGAACACTGGGTATTATATTTTTAGCCCGAGATGATGTGAGAGATTTTTGATCACTTACGCGTCGAATGGTACAGTTCGATGAAACTGTATGATTTATCAGCCACTTAATTACCCTCGACATGCTCCAGGGAACGTACGTGTTCAATATGCTCGCCCATCCCAGTTTTGGTAATACCTCGGCCACCAAATATCTGGACGGCGTCATTTGCGGTCTGCTGAGCAGACTGTGTAGCATGCATTTTGAGAAGACCAATGGGGCTTTACCACATGAGACTCAATCCAATTTCAGCGGAAGATGTTCAGACATACCCAGCAAGCTTATTTGCTTGTTCCTTGTAGCTCTGTGGCGGAGATTAATCCTGCTGCCATGCATAGCAGACGAAAATCACATACCATCTGATTCATCTGATACGTAATACACTCTAGCCAGTTCTGAACACTCTCCACACGAGAAATCATGGCAGCAAGTTTATTTCGGATGACAGCCTGTGAATGAAGGGGCTTGCCGAAAACCTTACGCTGCGTTACCCATTTTAAACATTCTTCGACGACAGCACGCTGTGTACGCGCGACTGAGCAGACCAAAACCCAACGCTCGTGGTTGAAGTTGGAGAGCATGACGAAGATTCCTCTACCTTCGGGGCCAAGTGTGTTTTCGACAGGAACCTTGACATTATCAAAGGTGATGAAAGCTGTTCCAGCAGTAGGAGACTGCAATATGTTTAATCAGATTCCCTGGATTAGAAAGGGATTGCACTCACGTAAGAGGTCTTGATAGGTCTAGTCTCGACGCCCTCTCCACGCTCTACAAGAATGACAGTAAAGCCATTGTCCGTCCTACAGCCCACGGTGAAACTAAAATTTTAACTCAGCAGAAATGCTCATGACAGAAGTAACTCACTAGTGAGCAAAGCTAGAAAAAGAAAATAACATTATGAGTTCGATGTGAAAAATTACAGTAGTTTGACCTACGTTCCATTGGTGATCCACTTCTTTCTACAAAAATATCAGTGACCAGTCCTGGCTAATGGCGTTTCGACTTACGTTCCATTGATAATCCAATGCTTGCCGTCCTCGGTCTTAGTGGCAGTAGTCTTCAATCCGGCAACGTCACTACCAGCAAACGCCTCGGAGATTGCAAGACAGATGAACTTTTTTCCAGAGAAGATATCAGGAAGAACCTTCCTCTTGATTTCCTTACTGCCAAAATTGAGAACAGGAGGCAGACCAATGACCGAACCAGACATGAGGCCTGCTCTCAGTTTCAGATTTCACTTATGTTGAGTAAACCGTCACTCACCATCACCATAGCCGCGTTTTCCATGACGTGCTATCTCCTGGATGATGATCATCTCATGGAAATAATCAAATTCCTCAGACTTGATGATTCCACCCATGAGTTCCAGACCCTTCAGATGCTTTCCAGGACCCATGCGCATAGCATGTAAATTGAGCTTCGCCATAGCCTCGATAACTGACTGGCTTGGAAGCTTTCCGTCTTCCTCTCTGACCTAATCCATTTTTTCAAGATCGAGTAAATGACCTAGATGATTAGGGCAACGAACTATAGCGTCTGGGAGGATGATTTCATCGCAGAATTTGCGGACGACTTTTTGGAAAGTCCGATGGTTCTGGTTTCAAGCACCGTTATTGTATCGTTAATGATGGCGGAGATTAATCGAACGATGAGCGTACCTCGCCGAAATAAGGGCTAAAATAGCCAGCAGCCAGCCACGTAGGCTCTGCATAAGGCACCTCGCTGAGTTCGCCAGGAACCCGACCATGAATAACAGATTTCTCCCCCTCGATGACGCCAATTTGAAGGCGAGCATATTGCGGTTTCGCTATGATTTCATGTTTGTGCAGTCCATAAAAAGCTTCCGTAACATCCTGGCCAGCTATTAATGAGATTAGAAAAACCTCTCATACAAGTAGATCATAGGGTAGCGAACCGACACCATCATCGAGGAGTACAGAAGCACCTCCAGGGTGAAGATCTTTGAACCGAGTGATATCGTAGACCTTGGAATCGACAATGATCCACTATTATAGATCACAAAAAATGTTCAAGAAATGCAGTCAGCCATGGTTGTAGTCAAGTCCTGAGCTTGATAGGCCTCACAAGGTCACCATCTTTGTTGTGCTGAAAAAGACACAAAAGTCAGACCTTTTCGTTGAGGGACAACAATTGAGTGTAAATGTAAACAACCTTTGCAACTTGTTCGCGGGTAAATGATTTGAGATCCCTAGGATTCATGTCAAGCTGAAGGAGAGGTGGAACAGAGCAAGTGCTTGTGCTTCCATTGTGGCAGACACCTATACTCTACGCTCGTATTAGCCAAACATGTGATTAAGGCCAATCACATGCAATCACAGTCCGCGGTAGCATACAAAGTACATTACAAAGTTCAATTCTACACAAAATTGGAAGAAACTGAAAGAACAGGCCATTTACAGTTGATCTAAAACACAAAGAAAAAAAAGGAAGAAGAAAAAAAGATGTAAACAAATTACTAGGAGGCGGGTTGGTGTTTTACTACGAAATGTTACTGGTCCAAGCGAAGGCAGATGGATTGTCAAGGACTCGAAGA
>Ga0153948_1001907_pt1 | contig 10252 bp, 9 predicted proteins | sample TSNJ032MetaG_FD_104696 | JGI IMG/M metagenome (GOLD analysis project Ga0153948, IMG submission 104696) | Attine ant fungus gardens microbial communities from New Jersey, USA - TSNJ032 MetaG | ecosystem: Host-associated > Fungi > Mycelium > Unclassified | place: USA: New Jersey, Wharton State...
ACGGGCGATAACGGGGAATTGCTGCTTTCAAGGCTTGCGAGGATGCGCTTGCGTCTGCATGATGGGGGTCAATTCATAGTCACCTGCAATTTCCGATCGGAATAATCCCCAATGACCGATTATGTCTTCGCGCCACGCCCGCAGCCCTTTCTGCCCGTGAAGGGAACAGACGCGCTTTTTCCCGTGCATCGCATCTATTGCGTCGGTCAGAATTATGCCGATCACGCCATCGAAATGGGCGGTGATCCGACCCGCAATCCGCCGTTCTTCTTCCAGAAGAATCCGGACAATCTGGTGATCAATGGCGGCGATTTTCCCTATCCGCCCAAGACCGAGGATGTGCATCACGAGATCGAGCTGGTGATCGCATTGAAGACGGGCGGCATCGACATTCCCGTCGAACAGGCGCTGGATCACGTTTACGGCTATGCGGTCGGTATCGACATGACGCGGCGCGATCTGCAAGCGGTCGCTAAAAAGGCCGGTCGCCCATGGGAAGTTGCGAAGGCTTTCGAACATTCCGCACCGTGCTCGGCCATTGCGCCAGTATCAGATGTGGGCCATCCGCAATCGGCGTCGATTTCGCTGTCCATCAATGGTGAGACGCGCCAGTCCGGCGATCTCAACCAGATGATCTGGAAAGTGGCCGAAACGATTTCCTATCTTTCGTCGCTCTTTGAGCTGCAGCCGGGCGATCTTATATTCACAGGCACGCCCGCAGGCGTCGGCCCCGTGCAGCGCGGCGACCATCTCGTGGGCAAGGTGGATGGTGTCGGCAGCGTGTCCGTAACGGTTGCCTGATTTTATTAAGCGCATCCCGAAAAGTGTGAAACGGTTTTCGGATAAGATGCGCGTTAAAGCAAAGGACAGAGCGCATCCCGAAAAGTGTGAAACGGTTTTCGGATAAGATGCGCGTTAAAGCAAAGGACAGAGCGCCGATCTGATCCAATCAGATCGAAACGCGCTCTAAGCGGAGGAGGCAGAATGAGCACCTATCTTCCCGATGATGTGCATGATGCTTTGGAGCGCGTCATCGCTGAGAAGCATCCGGGCCTGAACCTAACAGAAGCCATAACGCTGATTTTGCGCAAGTGGCTGGTCCATGAAGGCTATCTGCCGACGGCGCCGGAACATGGCACGCCGCCGGAAGAACTGAATGCGACCAACGATGATTAGCGCGTCCGACACAACGCCGAAGCACCTGAGCCGGGGCGACAAGTGACGATGGCCAAGCATTCAAATCAGGGCGCGGGTCGCAAGGCGGCGCTTGGCAAACGCCTTTTGATTCTCACGATTCTTGCCATTTTGCTGGTCATCGCGCTTGTCTGGATGAGCATTTATCTGTTCGATCCGAACGGGGGGCTGGACTTCGACGATCTTGGAATTTTCGCCTTGGATTTCAATGTCATAGATACGATGCTACCGCGCATTCTCTGAGCGCGTTAATCCTTTTGTTACCATTTGAAATATTCATTTTGGCGCGACCCTGACGTTTAGCGCTTCCGTTTTTCGTCTTTTGCGTGGTACAGAACTGTCATCGACCGAAAGAATATTGACTGCAACGGGCTTCCTGGAGGCCGTTAAGCCAAGAGGATCTGGATGGCATTCGAGGACATCAAGGCGGAAATTGCGCTGCTGTTTGAGCAAATGGTGAATCAGCCGCAGGACGCCCATGAAATCCGCGAAACGGTTCGCGAAAAGCTGAATGCGCTCCGTGCGAACGGTTTGCCGTTGCCTGACGATCTGGTCGAGCTTGAAAAACGCATCGAAAAAGATTTCGATTCCTGAGAACGGGTCCAGCTATGCGTTTCGCGCTTTTTTCTTCTGCATCCGCTTCCCTTGCACGCAAGGGTGTCCTGCTTTTGGGCTGCGCCGTGGCGCTGAGCGCTTGCAATACCACCAATGATGGCAAGCCGGTCAAAACGGCTCTGATTTCTCCAGCCGATACCGCACCGCAGACAAGTGCAGCGGGTGCCGCTGTCGGCGCTACTGCTGCGCCGCAGGCTGTTGCTGTGGCTGGAACACCTGCCGCCGCTGCTGGTGCTGCTACGGTTCCGGGCGTTACGCCTGCCGCTGATGCGGCTGTCGGCACGACTGCTACGGCCATGGCTGCTGGTCCGGCTGCAACGGGCGGCGCTGCCGCTATTGCCGCAGCCACCGCGACGGACGGCACTGCCGTTCCCGCAGCGGGTGCAGAAGCAGTTGCTTCCGCCGAGCCTGCCCTGCCAGCTGTCGTTCCCATTCCGGGCGAACGTGGTGTTTCGCAGCCGATGATGGCCTATGCTGGCGCACGTGCTGCGGCTTCGCCTGCCTCGGTTGCCGCCAATATGGCTTTTGAGACGCCGGAGCATGCGCCGAAAGATATCGACGCGCTGATTGCCAAATATTCCGTCGCTTATGATGTACCTGAGCGTCTGGTGCGCCGGGTCGTGCATCGCGAGAGCCGCTTCAATCCTGGTGCGCGCAATGGACCCTATTGGGGTCTGATGCAGATCAGCCATCCGACGGCACGGGGCATGGGCTATAAGGGCGCGCCGAAGGGCTTGCTCGATGCCGAAACCAACCTGAAATATGCCGTTCGCTATCTGTCGGGCGCGTATAAGGTTGCTGGCGGCAATGAAAGCCAGGCCGTGCGTTATTATGCACGCGGCTATTATTACGACGCCAAGCGTCAGGGCATGCTGGAAGAAACCGGCATGGATGGCGGTTTCCGCAACGGTCCGACACGCGATGCCGCAGCTTCTATCGAGCCGGTTGCGCTGCCAATCGGCTCTTCGGCCCCGTTGCCGGGTGTTGCGCCGATCCAGGCTTCTTACGCGCCTGCCGCGCAGTAAGCTTCTACCGGCGGCGGTTGGTCGCCGGTGTAATTCCCGATTCTACTATCTGTCATCTTGACGCTGCAGAGCGATGGCAGTTTGCTGTCTGAAAATCGGACAGGGCGAAGACTATGAAACTGCCAGATACAATCAAATGGCATTACGACAGGGCGGAGCTCTGGGCGGATGGGGTCATCCATGTGCTCGGCGTGGCGCTGGCCTTTGCTGGTGCAATCGCCATGCTGATCTATTTCCTGCCGAACAGTCCCGCGTCGACGTCGATTTCGTCCAGCGTCTATCTGGCATGCCTTCTGGGCGCGCTCGGTATTTCGGCAGTCTATAATATCTGGCCGGTGTCGCCGACCAAATGGTTCCTGCGCCGGTTCGATCATTCGGCCATCTACCTGCTGATTGCCGGGACCTACACGCCTTTTGCCATGCATATGGGCGACCGCGCCGTGCCGCTGCTTCTCTTCGTGTGGGGTGTGGCTTTTGTTGGCATCATGCTGAAGCTTTTTCTGCCCGGTCGTTTCGATCGGCTGTCGATCCTGCTTTATCTGGCGCTCGGATGGAGCGGCATTATGGTTTACGACACGATCACTCAATCGCTGCCGACCACCGTGTTCTGGCTGATCGCAGCAGGCGGCATCGTTTACTCGCTGGGTGTGATCTTTCACGTCTGGCAGCGGCTGCGTTTCCAGAACGCCATCTGGCATGGCTTTGTCGTCGTTGGAGCGATGCTGCATTATTGTGCTGTGTTTTTTGTTGGCGCGTGGAACTGAAACTCTCAATGGAAGTCTCGCGACTTCGGCATGATCCGCACATTTCTGGGGTGATGCGCCATTTGTGACGGCGCGACGAGGCGTTGCGCATCGCGCCCGCTGAGATCCAGCAGGGCACCGGAGCGATCCTCGATCCTGGCCGCCACCACATGCACCACGCCTTCCGGGCTGCGCTGGATGCGGCCTTCGATGCGGACGAGACGCGCGCCCATCACCTCGCGGCGAAATGCCTTCATGATCTTCGGCCAGACGACGATATTGGCTATGCCGGTTTCGTCTTCGATGGTGAGAAACACAACGCCTTTCGCGCTGCCGGGGCGCTGGCGCACCGTCACGATACCTGCCACCTTCATGCGGCGGCTATCGGTGCCGTCCTGCACGGCGCGGCAGGTGGAAACACCTTCCGCTGCCAGCCCCTCGCGCAAATATTGCAGCGGATGCCCTTTCAGCGAAAGCCGGGTCGTCTCGTAATCGGCAATGACATGTTCCGCGGCGGCCATTTCAGGCAGCTTGGTGCGCGGTTCTTCCGCCAGTTCGCTTGTGGCCGCAGCCCGGAACAGCGGCAGGGTCTCATCATTGGGCAGGCGGCGCACAGCCCAGAGTGCTGCGCGGCGGTCAATGTCGAGCGAGCCGAAAGCATCGGCATCGGCGAGCGCGGTAAAAGCCCGCCGGTCGAGGCGCAGGCGGCGATGCATATCCTCAATGGTGCGATAAGGCTCATGCCGGTCGGCAAGCAGCAGATCAGCATCCCGGCTGGCAAAACCGTCGATCTGGCGGAAGCCCAGCCGCACAGCGGGGTTCGGGCCGGGAATGTCTTCCAGAAGATTATCCCACTGGCTGAAATTCACATCGACCGGCAGGACCGTCACGTCATGCTCACGCGCGTCGCGCACGATCTGCGCTGGCGCATAAAAACCCATCGGCTGTGAGTTGAGCAGAGCCGTCGCGAAGACTTCCGGGTGATGATGCTTGATCCACGCGGAAATATAGACCAGATGCGCAAAGCTTGCCGCATGGCTTTCCGGAAAACCATATTCACCGAAGCCTTTGATCTGGTTGAAGCAGTTCTCGGCGAAGGTCCGGTCGTAGCCGCGCTTCACCATGCCGTCGATCATCTTTTCCTGCATGGTGTGGATGGTGCCCATCTTGCGAAAAGTCGCCATGGCACGGCGCAACTGGTTGGCTTCGTCGGGCGTGAATTTTGCCGCCTCAATGGCAATGCGCATGGCCTGTTCCTGAAACAGCGGCACGCCTTTGGTCTTGTCCAATATCTGTTGCAGCTCGTCCGGTGGGCCATGCTCGGGGGCGGGAGACGGCAAGGTGGATGGCTCCTCCCTGTTGCGCCGTCTCAGATAGGGATGCACCATATCACCCTGAATAGGGCCGGGGCGCACAATGGCGACCTGGATGACCAGATCGTAGAACTCCTGCGGTTTCAGACGCGGCAGCATGTTCATCTGCGCGCGGCTTTCCACCTGAAACACGCCAAGCGAATCCCCCTTGCAGAGCATGTCGTAGACGGCTTCATCTTTGCGCGGCAGATTGGCGAGGGTCATTTTTTGGCCGCCATAAAGCTGCGGCTTGTGCTGGTGAATGAGGTCGAAAGCCTTGCGAATGCAGGTCAGCATGCCGAGCGACAGCACATCCACTTTCATCAGCCCCACTTCATCAATGTCATCCTTGTCCCATTCGATGAAGTAGCGGTCTTCCATGGCCGCCGGGCCGATGGGCACAGTCTCGTCCAGACGGTCGCGTGTGAGCACAAAGCCCCCCACATGCTGCGACAGGTGGCGCGGAAAGCCGATCAGCTCTATGGCCAGTTCCACAGCGCGCCGGATGACCGGATTTTCCGGGTCGAGGCCCGCCTGACGAATATGTTCTTTGTCGATGCCGCCGCCGGATATGCCCCAGACCGTATTGGCAAGCGCCGCTGTCACATCTTCGGTCAATCCCAGCGCCTTGCCGACATCACGGATCGCACTGCGGGAACGATAGCTGATGACGGTCGCGACAATTGCAGCGCGGTCAGTGGTGTAACGATTATAGACATATTGCATCACCTCCTCGCGCCGCTCGTGCTCGAAATCGACGTCGATATCCGGCGGTTCCTGGCGTTCGGCGGAGATGAAACGCTCGAACAGCAGGTCCACTTCGGTCGGGTCCACACCGGTCACGCCAAGGCAAAAACAGACGACGGAGTTGGCCGCAGAACCGCGCCCCTGACACAAGATGCCTTGCGAGCGGGCATAGCTGACAATGTCATAGACGGTCAGGAAATAGGCTGCATATTGCAGCTTTTCGATCAGCGCCAGTTCCTTGACGATCAGCCCTTTTACCTTTTCCGGAATAGTATCCGCGCCGTAATGTCGGGCAGCGCCTTCCCAGGCCAGATCATGCAGATGCTGTTGCGGCGTCTTTCCCGGCGGCACGGGCTCGTCGGGATAATCATATTTCAACTCGTCGAGCTGGAAGGTGATGGGCGCGGTGAAATCGGCGGTCGCGGCAATCGCCTGCGAATAGGCGCGGAAAAGCCGGACCATTTCCCGCGCTGGCTTCAGATGGCGCTCGGCGTTTTTTTTCAGCAGCCGCCCGGCGGCAAAAACCGTGCTGTGATGGCGGGTTGCCGTCAGCACATCCTGAAGCGCACGGCGGTCGGGGTGGTGATAGAGCACATCATTGGTGGCGAGAAGCGGCACGCCCGCGTCTGCTGCAAAACGGGCGATGCGCTCGGCCCGGCGTCCGTCATGCCCTTGATGTGGCATGGCGAGCGCCAGCCAGACACAGCCTTGCGCCGCCGTGGCGATTTCCGACAGGCGCGTCGGAAAGTCCGGATCGTCATCTTCCGGGGGCATGACGGCGATCTGAAACTGTCTGGCGCGAAACAACAGGTCGGCCCAGAGCAGATGGCATTCGCCCTTGATGGCAGCGCGCCTTTTGCCCTCGGTCAGGAGGCGGCACAATTGCCCATAAGCAGGGCGGTCGCGCGGATAGACGACCATATCCGGCGTGCCGTCGATGAAGGACAGGCGGCAGCCGATGAAAAGCCGGAAGGTGCTTTTGTCGCGAAAATCCTTCCAGGCGGCATGCGCCCGCACCACACCGGCCAGCGTGTTACGATCGGCAATGCCGATGCCGGACAGGCCAAGTTCGTGGGCGCGCAACACCAGTTCCTGCGGATGCGATGCGCCGCACAGGAAGGAGAAATTGCTGGCGACAGCCATTTCATAATAAGCGGGGTTGCTGCCGATCTGTGTCATCAGGCAAACAACCCATGCAGAAACCAGCGTGGATGATTGGCGCCGTCATAAAGCCCTTCGCGGAAAATCCAGAAGCGCTGGCCATTCTCATCTTCCACCCGATAATAATCGCGCAGCTCTGGCACGTCATGACCGATGGAAAGCCACCATTCCGGTTCGATCCGCTCTGGCCCCTCGGCAAGGCGAATATGATGGCGAACACGCCGCCACAGGAAGAACGAGGGCGGACTGTCAGGCACTTCCGCCACACTTTCGATGGGCTGCGGCGGGCGAAACAGTTTTATGGGACGCGCTGGCGGATCGCCCGCCAGAACCGGTCCGCTTTCATAGTCGGTCTCGTTTGCGCGGCTGCCATGCAGGGCAGGGCGCAAGCCAAAAGCGCGCTCCGGCATATGCGTATCGCGTGCGAAGGGCACCAGCACGCGTTCCGGTCCCAGACGCGCCGAGAGCCGGTCGATCAGCTGGCTGAAACCGGCATCGTCTTCCTCATGCTGGTCGAGCCCGGTCTGGCGTTGTGCGACCGCGGCGCTGCGCAAAGCGGCAAGCCTGATCATGTCGAAACCAAAACCGGCATCCAGCGGATCGGTGAGAGCGTTGAGCCTTTCACGCGCAAGGCGCAGAAAAACTCTGTCGTCGCGCAGAGGCTGGCCGGTTTCGATATGGATATGGCGTATCGCGCCATCGACCCGGAAGAAGGTCGCTTCGATCAAAAGCGCGCCTTTGCCTTCCGTCTCAAGCCGGGCGAACAGCTCCAGGGCCAGTTCCTGCAGGATGCGCTCCACCAGTTCCATGGCGGTCACAGGCTCGGACAGGCGACGTTCAGTCGTTGCGAGCGGCACCATGCGCAGCGGCGAGATGGGCGCGCGCTCCTGTCGTGTCAGGCGACCGAGACGGGTGGCAAGATCTGGACCGAAGCGGGCGGTGAGTGCGGCACGCGGCAGCGCCATCACATCGCCAATGCGTTTCAGGCCCGCACGCTTGAGGCCGGTTTCAGCGGCAGCGGCCAGTTCAAGCGCGGAAAGCGGCAGGCGCGGCAACACGGCGTCGGCCTGCGCTTTGTCGAAGACGCCGCCTCTCGTGCCACGGGCGAGAAGCCGCGCAGCAAAGCTGTTATCGGCAATGGCCGCCTGTATGTGCAGACCGGCGCGCTCGATGCGCCGGATCACATCGGCATGCATGGCGGCCAATCCGCCGAACAGATGCGCGCAACCGGTAATGTCCAGCATCAGCCCGTGCGGCGGATCGAAGGCGACAAGCGGCGTATAGCGTTCGCACCAATGGGCCATTCCTTTGAGCAGGGCGGCATCGCGCTCCGGTTCGGCATTGGCCACATCCAGCCTTTCCACACGCGCCCGCGCATCGGTCAGCGCCATGCCGGGATAAAGCCCGAGCTTGGCGGCCTTGACGTCGATGGCCGTCAGCCGCAGCGCATTGGCGGTGCGCTCGGTAATGACAAGCGGTAGCGCGTCGGATGCTTGCCCGGAAGGTGCATCAGATCGCCCGGCGCGGTGCAGCCTGTCCGTTGGCAGGAACGGAAACCATAACGCCATGAACGTCATGGAGGACGCCATGGATACCGGCGCTGCCGCTTCCTTCCCGTTCTCTGATGCCGAATTCAAGGGTTTCATTGTTCCATTCCATGATCCACTGGCCGCATGTGCCATGACGGTTGCGCTCCAGAACGGCCAGAAAGACCGGTTTCCCGGGCGCATTGGCTCCGCTGGAGCGCGAGGGCGCAGGGGCCACACGCCATCGGCTGACGGCAGCGCTTTGCACGCCGGTGCGATGACTTCGAAGCAGGATGACCGGCAGTTGCGCTGTCTCCGCTGCCAGCAGCAGACGGCGCGAGGCCGTCAGGTCGAGGCATTTCGGCTGGCCGATCATCGAGGCAACGATGCCGGAAACCAGATGCGAAGCCTTGCCGCCGGTTCCTGCTTCCAGCACATCATTGGCGGCCTTCAGCACATCCTGCGCATTCGGACAGCGCACGATCAGCAGCCGGTGCGGATCGATGCCGAAAGCATACAGTCCCGGCGGGTAGAGCCCGCCATACTCGCTTGTCGCCGTTTCCTCCTCGATCCAGACGATCGGTCGCTGCTTTTGTGTAGCTCGCAATGCCATGGCGAGCGCAAAGCCCGTTGCCGCCATATGCGCACCGGGATTTTCAGCGAAAACCTCATGCAAGGCATCGCCAGCAAGCCCATGCGGAAAGGCGGTGTCCGCCGCTGCGTGGCCCAGTGCGAAGCTGTTTGTGCGCCCGAAACCGGCACCTGTATCGCCAGCAAAGTTTCCTTGCGGATCGTTGCCTTCAATGGCGGTAACCATGCGCCGCAACGTCGCGATGTCGATGCCGCTCACGTCGAAATTCCTGTAATCTGTCTGTGTTTGATTGCGCGGTTCCGGAGGCAGGAACCGTCATTGTTCTCTATTTGTTCTAGTATTGAATCGACTCTGAAAAGAGTCAAGCAGGGAAACGTTCGATCCCTGTCGGCGTGTCGGATTCTTCATAGAAAAGAAAATTCAGGACAAAGAAAAACGCCCTCCGATGAGGGAGGGCGTTTCATATTTTCAATATTGGGTCTGCTTATTTGCGATCGCGCGCGGCGAGCGTGCGCAGGCGCAGCGCGTTGAGCTTGATGAAGCCCGCTGCATCCTTCTGGTCGTAAGCGCCCTGATCGTCTTCGAAGGTGACGAGCTTGTCGGAATAAAGCGACTTGTCCGATTCGCGGCCGATCACCATCACATTGCCCTTGTAGAGCTTGAGGGTGACTTCGCCTTCGACGTTTTTCTGGCTGAGATCGATTGCGGCCTGAAGCATCTCGCGTTCCGGCGAGAACCAGAAACCGTAATAGATCAGCTCCGCATAACGCGGCATCAGCTCGTCCTTGAGGTGAGCAGCACCTCGGTCGAGCGTGATCGATTCGATGGCGCGGTGAGCTGCCAGCAGGATCGTGCCGCCCGGCGTTTCGTAGACGCCACGCGACTTCATGCCGACGAAGCGGTTTTCCACGAGGTCGAGACGACCGATGCCGTTGTCGCGGCCATAGTCATTGAGCTTGGCAAGAAGCGTCGCAGGCGAAAGACGCTCGCCATTGATCGAAACAGCGTCGCCCTTTTCAAAGCCGATCTTGATGATCGTTGCCTTGTCGGGCGCTGCTTCCGGCGAAATGGTGCGCATATGCACATATTCTGGAGCTTCCAGTGCAGGATCTTCCAGAACCTTGCCCTCGGACGAGGAGTGCAGCAGGTTGGCGTCGACGGAGAACGGCGCTTCGCCCTTCTTGTCCTTCGCAACCGGAATCTGGTGCTGTTCGGCGAATTCGAGCAGATGCGTGCGGCTCTTGAACGACCAGTCGCGCCATGGAGCGATGATCTTGATGTCAGGGTTCAGCGCATA
>Ga0153948_1001908_pt1 | contig 10252 bp, 9 predicted proteins | sample TSNJ032MetaG_FD_104696 | JGI IMG/M metagenome (GOLD analysis project Ga0153948, IMG submission 104696) | Attine ant fungus gardens microbial communities from New Jersey, USA - TSNJ032 MetaG | ecosystem: Host-associated > Fungi > Mycelium > Unclassified | place: USA: New Jersey, Wharton State...
CTAATCTGCTTCGGCTGCAGACTACTACTGTGACAGCAAGTCTAGATTTGTACCAAGGATCCTGGGAGGTAAGTCATCTTGCGTATATGCTTGGTTTGTGAATGTTCCAATGAATGTACAAATCACATCATTACATTTGTATGCGAGGGCTACTAGGATTCTGGTTGTGACATCTTCAAATTAGCTCTTTTTTTCTATTCCAGAACTCACGTTTGCCAAGTAGCAAGTAGATCTGGTATTTTGAATCAAAACTTCATATTCCAATGCTTGATCACAGTCTGATTCAAACCACGAATGCAACTACGCACGAGGTTCTTTGATATGAACTCTCCACCTTCTGTAAAAGTGCCCTCCTAGATTTCTGGCCCCAAAAATTTGCTCTGTCCTCTCATGTCGCTTCTCCGAATGATTGTGCTTGTCATTTTATCAGATACCGTAGTCGTTTGTTCCTCCTCCATCTCAAATTGGGTACTTTGACTTCTTGTAGCAATCAATCTGTTGGCATGTATTACTAGACTTTTCTTTCTTTCGGTTGAAGAGGGGTGTTGCAAGAGAAATGACAACACCGGCAGCCTCTGCACTTACCTAGAACTCATCTATCTTTAATCCCGGGCTTGATCCACCCAACATCACATCTACGCTCCACTGCATTTTTGATATGATCATTAGGATCAAGGAGGCTGGGGGCCCCCATCTAAAGTTGCAGCAAGGGATGGTATCATACAGCAACACTGTTAAAGAAGGGCTCAGTCCTTGAACACATAGAATTATGTATATCATCTAGTTTACCTGTCAAGAAAGAGCTGAATAGAACTACATACCTCAGTTTCAGAACTGACATCTACAGCCTGAATTGTTGCTGACTAGGCCATGAAACGTCTTCAAAAAGATAGAAAATAGATTATCATAGATCATCGCTGATAAAGAGGAAAAGCAATGAAATGAATTAAGAAATCAATTCTCCACAACATCATTCAAACGACTGTCGTTAAGATTAATGCACAGCCTTCCCCCCAATGTTAATAGAAACCACACCCCTTCGTAATGTATTGGCAGGCCTCCAGCTTCCTTGGCGCGAATGAAAGCCCCTCCAGCTTTACCAGAGCAAACAGTAACCTCTATTTACACCATAAAAACTGGGGGGGCTTCCTTTCGCACCAGGGAAGCTGAGAAGACTGCCAATGGGATTAGGGAAGCTGTGTGAAGGATGGTAAGAAACCACCACATGTTCTGCAGAGTTATTTTGTCAGCAGCAGCATCACTGGTGGGATTCACGTAAAAATCAATTATCTGGCTACCTGGCGCAATGGTAGCGCGTTTGGCTTCGATCGCCGAGATGTGCTATTGCTAACCAGAAGGTTGCAGGTTCGAGTCCTGCGGTGGTCAGCTTTGGTCAGCTTCTATTTTCAACCGATTCTCCTTGTGCAGAGTTTATTTAGTTTATTTTGGCAAGTATTCTACTGACAGGTTTTATTGTAATTACAACCGACCAATCTTCGGAGCTGTTACTTCTGTTCCAATGCACCACCAGTAGGTGAAAAATCGAGAGACGAGGCCTCCATGACACATTCAGATTGAATTGTGTACAGAAGCGAACTACCGCCGAGAGAGCACTCTTACCGATAGATCATATTTCCAAAGCCTGATTACATGCATATCAAAGCCCATAACAAAAATTTACTGACTGTCTCTTGACGAAAGAACTATTTATTATCAAAAGTCATCCTCAATACTTTTCAGACATTTGTTCAGCAATTTTCGTCCCAATCTTATGCGTGATTTGTGCAGCATGTACAAGCTCTTCCAAAGGAACCTGAGATGCACCGCGCGAATCGGCAATAAGACCATATGCTCGCTCCAACGCACCGAGACGTTCTGACGTAGTGTGATTTCTTTTGAGCGGGGAAGAACAGCTCGGCGGACGAGAGTCAATCACGGGTTCTGATCGAAGGCGTTTCGGAGAAGGATGGGATTGATTCAAGAAAAAAGGTTCTTTTTTCTGTATAATCAATCGGTGGGTTTTGATTCAGAGTCAAAGACGGACCTCGGTGTGCGACACTACTTGGGTGATGGTCCAGGTCCATTTGAGAACTGTCATGAGCAATCTCGTTCTCATCGCACTTTGAATCGATGGTTGAAATGTCTGCCAATTCACCAGTAGGTGGTGTAATAGGACCAACAAGGAGACGTGGAGTCATTCGATCTGGAGAGGAGCGATTATCCAATGATGTCGAGGTGATTGTTCGCGGTTGTTCGAGGAAAGGTGCAACAAAAGCAGGTTCGACGTGGCCCATTTTTCGACGCTTAGCTGCTCGGCTGGTAGCTGCTTCACAGAAACGTCATTTGGGATTAGTTCGTCCGATGACAAAGACAAATTGCTAACCCACCCTGAGAACTGGATCTCTTCTTCCTTGCTACCATCTCTATTTCTTGAAAGCCAGAGGACGTTTGACCCCGGCAATGTTGGGGGTTTGTTTCTGGAATAAACTCTCGAGGGATTTTGAATATTGGTCTACCGCCAGAGAGCACCACAGGAGCGGGATCATAACTTGAGCCAGAGACATTAGCTCCGTCTGAACTTAAAAATCTTGCCAACTCATGGTCCTGAGATCCAAGGATAAATGCATTATTAGCATTGTTAGGTGGTTGCGAATCTGGCGCAAAGGATCTCGCCTAGAGAATCAGCCTACCAAGAAACAATATATGAATGGGAGCTTACCGTGCTCTGAGAGTTGGAACTGGTACACCCTTCCGCGAGACTGTCACCACAATGATCACTCCAGGCCTTCAAACAAGCCTTCAATTCTTCTGGAATCATCTTCTTGAAGTTATCTGAATCTTGATCATGAAACCCGCCTTTCCGCCAGTAACGTTCAAAGGCCAGAGGCCCTATGGGCGGATATCCCATGCGCTCAAATGAGGAAGAAAGGAAGGAGGAGAGTACTTGTAATGTATGGAGAGACGGTGATAAGATGGTAAGCAGAGTGAGGGAGGTACAATAGATTGAATGAATCTATTCCACAAAAATGGAGTCCAGATGAAGTGGAAACATATGAGGGAACAACGTACGATTGAGCTATGATCTGATTCAGGTAATGCTCTGGCTTCGTCTCGAATCCATAAGCCCAGACCGTCCTTCAAAATGACCAAAAACTTGACAGTGTTTTCGCTCTCACATCTTTCAAGTGCTCTTGCTACACCCTTTAGAATTGGGAGGGCGACAACGATATCTTCGGATGTCGGTGGATACATTTTTACCAGTGATCCATTGATGACGTCCAAAAGTTCGAGATGCAGGGTATTGGAGGGATCGAAATGCAGATGAGGGAGGAGCAGAGGCAATAAGGTAGTGCAGGTTTTCAGACTATATCCGGACACTAGAGCATGAAAAAAAAAAACTGCCGACTGGATTTGGGACACTCACTGGAGTACATCACTGATTTTGCTGAGCAGGACATTGAGAGTATCGTGAGTTGTCCCAGGAGACGCACCGGCGATATCCAAGGCCGAGCTAAACAATTTGTTCCACACGTTCAGTTCGTGCGTATCCATATTCCAGAGCCTACATAATGATTGATGTAAGGTTAGCTCAAATAACAGCCCATTAGTACTCCTTCTTACTGAATTGGAAGTGAGAGAAACAACAAGATATCCTCCCACTCTTGTTCCGGCAACTTGAACAATTCACTGTTCGCAATGACAATCCATAACTGCCTCTGCGCTTCAACTCCAACCCCTTTCTTCTCATTAAATACAGCCTGAACGAGAACTTTGGGTTTCCCTATCACATATGCGAGATCGGCACACAATGTTCTCCAGGCAACCTTCACTCCCTCGTCCACCAGATTAGAGCTCTTTAGAAGAATGTTGACGAGAATTATCTCCGCCGTTGAGTGCAAAAACGCAGCAGCAAAAGAGTGCTTAATTTCGGACCACAGCCCATAAATAAGGTCTAGTTCTTGCAAGGAGTCTTCAGCTGTCTTGACATCTCCGTCACTCTCCCCTTTTATAAAACTAGTAACAATGGATGTTATGTGATCAGAGATTACCGGAGACATGTTATCCGAGCCAGAACTTAGGTGGGACTGGACCAAGAGGAGGGATTTCCAGATGATCATCAGTTGATCCTGCAAAAAGAATGTTATCATAGAATACAGATTGATGGCATTGGCAATGATTTCACCTTGTATTGTCGAAACCTTATGTTCGGGAACCTGGCGCAATCAAAAGCATGTACCCACAGGTCAATCAGCTCCTTCCAGTTTTTTCTAATCTGATCCTCTGTAAGTGGTCGTACGAATCGTTCATCAGGGCCAGGAAGGCGGGTTGACCAAGCTCGTATCTGATTTTCTGGTAGATCAAGGGGCCCAGCAAATAATTCTCGGGTCACAATCTCGGAGAAGTTTTTGACATCGTCCAGAGGTCCGCTTGTATTGGATGGGACACTGACAGTGTTAAGCAGTCGATCTAAGAGTTTGATACCTTCGCATATCTGACTCTCTTTGCTGCTGTCTAATGTGTCCTGGATAAGCTGAAGAACCTGAACAATATCCCTCTTCGCTACTGTATAGTAAGATCTTAATGCGACGAGTGCAGTAGTAATCCCGCCCCTCAACTCCTGCTTCACAAGCTTGAATGCACTCCTCCTGACTGCTGCCATGTGAGGGTCCTTATCATCACCATTGATAGGTAAACGAGAGTAACACCATACAAGACATTTCCATAAATGCGGATGTAGAGCTCGAACATAAGAGCGTTTATGGTCCGCTGCTTGCGCGAGAATGGGCATGATTAATTTCAGCGAATGGGGATGGGTGAAGAGATGAAAGTCGGTTATGCATATAAGGCATGCTGTGAAGAGGAGAGCCCAAAATGGGCCTTTGTTTTCCCCCTGTGTATCTCTCGAATTGTTCATGGCCGAACTGAGGATGTTATAGAGGGACCGGTACTGCGCTTTGACGAAAGCTACAGTATCAATCGCAAGCTTCTGTATCCAGGACGCGTTCTGGGAATCAAGTTTGAGAGTTACGGTGGAACGGAGAACTTCAAGAGATAGAAGCTTGACATCAAAAGCATCTTCCAGAGATGACGAAAGAATCTTGGGAAACAAGTGAAGTAGATACGGGAGGAACTCGGAAGAAGAAATTCGTAGAAGAGCAGAAAATAGCTGAGGCGAATATGAGACGATGGAGATATGTCGATAGTAGAGCGCACCCTCAGTCCATCGGTCTTGAATGAATGTCCATCAAAGGTTCCGAGTACAAGTCGTAATAGTACCTTTTTCAGAATTCGTCTATGTGGTATCCAGACATCTGGCTGCAGATTCTGGGAAAGCAGGACCCAGGTTGCAAGCTTCCATGTCTTCTTGGCAGAGGGAGTTGGCAGGCATGGTGCCGATAGAATCAGTAGGACTTGCCATACTAGTTGGCTGAGTTGGCTAGCTAACCTTGACTTTGAGGTCGATAATGATTATGCTTATAGATAGACCTACTTGAAAATGCATGTGTCAATGGTACAAAAGAGAAAATATCTGATAAGAATACGAGGGCATGTTGAGACAGAGCAGCATATGCCTGGCCGCGTTCCGCTCCCTCTTCAATCAACAAACTGTCATGGCTCGTGGACTCGGACAAGGTTATAGACAAGGGATTGAGAAGGCATAGACCAATATCACGAGTTATACATATTGTGAGGGAATGGCTTTGAGCTTGGAAAGGATTGAAGGCAGGATAGATTCGCTCGTTCAGCACGATCGCTGGCACGCAGGAGCGGACCCTGCGAGACACAGTTGCATATGCTTCCGCCAAGTCATGGAGTGTGATAATTCCACTCTGAGATTTAAGGATGGTACCCAGTGGGGAAGAAAAATAATTTTGAGAGTCGAGAGGCGACAAGTCACTTGTCATGAACCAAATTTAGACACATCACGCATTGTTTTGATAATGTTTTGATGCCGTTTTGTCTCATTCCGGCCCCCTATGTTACTCTCGCTCAATAAAACTTGGCAGTCTGTCTCATGGTTCCAGCCTCCTAACACAATCTTCAAATCCTACCAACTCCGTGCTGGTCATGATGTTAATGCTTCCTGCTTCAATTTTTGTCTCAACTCTTGTTTTCATCTTATCACTTCTTCCTCCTGTCTCAGCTGCCTGTCTTCCCTGCAAGGCTGCATTCCAAAGACCTAATTTTTGGCAGCGCCGGACGCTGCATAGTCGTGACTCCGGAGTTGCGCCCATCCGTATTTTCAATCCCTCTTATCGGTCTGTATGGTTCTTTGGTGAATGGCAGTTAGTTACTTGGTACTTTGTTTCTTTGAGCATGCTGACTGCTTGTCTGAGTGTCAAACCGACAGGAACGCGACAGATGTGAACCCACTTGCAGGCGCTTCAGAATGCCAGGTGTACCTTGGGCAATGGAACTGGACCACCAAGGACTATCAAAAAGTATTTTTGGGTAATTTGGCTCCGCCATTTCGTATTGTATGACTCCCTCATTGCTTCCAGGAAATCCCTTGGCTACAGATTGTAATCTTTACGATGGAAATACCACTGTCAGAGTGCCAAAAGACGACAAGTTCAAACCTGGCAATAATTGGGTTATCGTCCGTGAGTGACACGTACTGCAGCCATCTGTCACTCACAATTTACACTGTCAATTCATTTAGTCCGTACTCTCAACTCCGATGATCACAGTGCTCCGTTCACCATCGCGGCTCCTCCAAAGGATCAGTGAACAGTTGGTAATCGTACCATCTTTGACAATTTCCATGTACAAACCGCGAGAATTGTATCCATGTGTACCCAAAAAGATTGCTGAGACCGCCACTGAGAAGTAGATATCCTTTTTGCTGTTCTCTTCGTCCCGTGAAGCGCAAGTGGCCCTTCGCTCGGGACCTCCTTCCGCGGCGAATTTGGGCAACTGGTCATTTCTGATCGGTACTCCCTCATACTTCTCGAACACGTGCCATGGACACAAACACTCAAGCTTCTTGGCATGTTGCCTATCACCGCAAGTCTCTTGTAACGTATTTCTCAAGTCTTATTGACAATCCAAACGAGACAATCATTTTGTGTTTCTCTCTCTGCACCAGTAGTCAAAGTCGGGCGACTTTAAATTGGCCGTCAGTTGAGCATCACAACGGAGAACTGACATCATAAGAAGCACATCTATTCCGAGGATCGTCCCGGATTTCATCTTCCAATCGAATTTGAGGCAGTCATTATTCCTCTTCAACACTTTGCGGTGATAAGTCGTTCAGTTAAGTAGTCAACCTTGTCCTACTCCACTTTTTTGATTCAAATTAATTATTCTTGGCCGCTGACGCAAGCTCATCCCCTCCTGAGATTCCGGGCTGTATACATACTTCCAATCAATCACAGTTGGAGTCCTTTACTGTCAACGGCGTATTGAACGACGAAGGGATAGTCTTTCATCGAGAGAGAAAAAAGAAAAGAAATTCATTGGTAAGCCCTACGTCTACACATAAATAGAAATATGTCCTTTTTTGCATCTGCAGAGTCGCCGCAATGACGTCTACGTCAACGACCTACCGAAACCAGAACTGGAATCTTCATCAGCCGAAACGCTACATCACCAAATCAAAATCTAGAACTTGTCGTATACTCGTCGACTTGACGGATGCGCGTAGCTTTTTTTTTTCGCCTCCAGTCAAGGGTCTAGCCCTTGGTCATGGATTTCAGATCATGCGTTCGGTGGTTGGCAGGCGGACTTCATGTTAAGTTGAACGCTTAAAGTCCCTCCCCCTACCTCCTCATCCTCTTCTGACAGGTCAGGTCCTCTAGAAATGATGAGCCTCGTGGACATTTGATGATCCCGTTTCAGTTACTTGATGCTTCTTTGAGCCTCGAGTCGGACGAAGAGGAAATTATACGACTATTTATGAGGTTGGTCAACCAATGCAGTGCAAAGTGAAAGTAAGTATAAAATAGTCAATGAGCCCCTCGTTTGCTTTCAAAACACATCCTTCCCCCTCTTCCTTCTTCTTTGGTCCTTTTTTATAGGGCCCTCCTTAGTAGTTCTCTGCACCTGATATTCTATAGAAACCCCTTTCTTCAATAATCACCCTTCAGTTTTCGAGATGATGTTGTTCAGTCAGCTTTTGACATCTATCGTTTTCACAGCCAGTGTCGTCCTCATCTTTATGCCACTGGGATTCAAGTCACTTGTTGAAGCCAGTTCTCTCGGCATGATCAGGAGAGATTCGAAAATCGTGTTCAGCCCACACATCACCTCTCCGACTTCCGAAGCAATCTGGCCTATGGGTTCAACACAAAACGTCACTTGGGGTACGTTTCAAGCTTTTTCTTTTACCTTTATGATATCAACTTTATTCTTGGTTTTGGTAGAGACTGCCGATTTACCCAGTGAGAAAAGAGATGATACTGGTATCGTTATGCTGGGTTACTTAGAAGACGGCAACGAACATCTTGACATTCGTCAGTTCTCAGTCTGTTGGCGTTATGATCCAGTCTTAACCCCAAAAAACTTGTCATTTGCAGGACGCCCGCTTGCTACTGGTTTTCGTATAAACCAAGGCCATGTCCTTATTACAGTCCCCCGCAGAATCGCAGAGCGAAATGACTACATTTGCGTTGGTGAGTCGTTCATGCGAAGGTTGTAAACGAACACTTGATATAATGGTTTTTCTTTAGTGTTCGGAGATTCTGTGAGTCGGTTTCAATGATCCTCAATTTCAACTGACTCATCAAACGAAAGGGTAATACCTCCCAGAAATTCAAGATCATAAAGGGTCACCACTAGTTTGTGTCTTGGAGAGATCAAATAAGTGTTTCTCATGATCGATCCTAGAATAATAATGTCATCATTCTAATAATCAATTTTTTTCTTGCGCGTTTTATAAGGTCAAAAAATCCTTTCTCTCAAGATTGCTGTGATACAGAACGATCTGTATCGTTTTATTAAATAAACCACACAAACTACTAGCAAATGTAATTTTAAAAAAAGTCTGGTGACAACCCAGAACTCAAAAGTGGTTGACGCCTCTGCGCTTAATTTTTTCCTGCCACATGCCAAACACCTTAAGGAGAGGTTGTCTAACCTTCATTCAAGATTCAAGATGCTTCTATAGCCGTGGGGCCCTTCTCTAATAAACAGGAGAGAGAGAGATCATAGCCTTAAAAAAGAAGGATCAGTTCTCAGGAATCGAAGACCCAACTAGTCACTAGTAAGTAAGATGATCTTCATTCATAGAACAAGAGCCACAACGTTGACTAAACAAATTAACATTAACATGTACCCCCTCTGAAATTGAGCCTCTTAGGTGTAGTTTATCATCAAATTTGAAACCGTGGATTCAAACTGACAATACCGGGTCAACAAATCCATTGGTGATAGACAGGAGGTGTCGGGTAGAAAAAAAATGAGGAAGTGACGTGAGGTATACCAAAATGCAAGCTAGAAGATCTTGGTTTTTTTGAGTAGATCCGCGAGATCGTTAGTGGCCCTATCAACCGCGGAGGGCACTTTCCTCAAATCCACTTCATATTCTTCATCATCATCTTCTTGTTCTTCCTCCGCTTCCTCCTCCTCGTCATAATCGTCATCAGTCACATACAACCTCCCACCACGCGCTTTGAGTGCAAGGTCCAAGCTCTCAAGGGATTCGTCGTCGTCGGATACATCATTCCATTGCAATTCCAGCACCAACAACTTTTTCATGTTTTCGCCGATATTCTGGGCCAGGAGATCGAATGAGGCAGTCTCGAGGTTGTTGTTCTGCAAATGCAGCGTATGCAACTCTGGATTCGAGCCCTGGACCAAAACGTCCAATAACTTGGGCACTTCGCCATCCGATGAAAGAAAACAATCTGATAAATTGAGGACTTGAAGTTGAGGCCAGGAACTCAGTGACTGTGCCCAAACGTCAACACCTTGAAGCTCTCCATCAGACGTGAACGTGTTGTCTTGCAGATCGATATGCCTCAAGGAAGGATTCTGAGCTAGACCTCTGGCAAGGGTCATAATCCCTTCCATCCTGATTCCATTCTGTGGTACTCGAACTTCTTCTAGAGTTCCATGAGCAGCCAGTGCACCAGCCCACGCTGGTGCAGACCCGTTCTCCAGGCGATTTCGTCCACAAACGATGACACGAAGGTTAGATTTCTTTCCTTCCGATTTCGAGGTCTTTGCGGATTCTGAAAGGGCGTTAGCGATGACTTGACCACCTTCGGGACCGAGGCCGTTATTGTTGAGTTTGAGAATTTGGAAAGAA
>Ga0153948_1001909_pt1 | contig 10247 bp, 13 predicted proteins | sample TSNJ032MetaG_FD_104696 | JGI IMG/M metagenome (GOLD analysis project Ga0153948, IMG submission 104696) | Attine ant fungus gardens microbial communities from New Jersey, USA - TSNJ032 MetaG | ecosystem: Host-associated > Fungi > Mycelium > Unclassified | place: USA: New Jersey, Wharton State...
CACCAGCTGACCCCCCTGGAGCTCGGGTGTAGTCAGTAGTGTACCGCTATGTATCTCACCCACCGCGTCTTAGCACCTGCTTGCTTGTTGCGGTATACAAATACAGAATTCTCTCTCTCTCTCCAAAAAACATCGGATCACGTGCCATTAATTTATTCGTTCCCTCCACTACAACTATGAGACCTTCTCCGGCACGTTTGCTCAATATCCTTGTTCCCGTGAAGCGGTATGCCATGCTGAACAATAACTCGAATCCTCTTTTGATATTCTCTGGTTAGCGCAGTGGACTACGCAGTCAAGATTCGGGTGAACCCTCATCAGACTGGTATCGACACCGATGTCAAACATTCCATGGTTAGTCCCCGGCAGTATCTTTTTGAGTTAATCCATGAACTGAGGGGTGTGTGCAGAATCCCTTTGACGAAATCGGTGTGTGCTTATTTTCCTGACAATGGCAGGTAGATGTCAATTCATGACTCCTGCCAGCCGTGGAGGAAGCCGTTCGACTTCGGGAGCGCCTAAAAGATGAAATCAAGTCAATAAAAGCCATTACAATAGGTCCTTCAAAATCTCTAGATACTCTCCGCACGGCACTTGCCATGGGTGCAGACTCTGGCATACATGTTTGGACTCCAGATTCTGCACCCGCTCCGGAACCTCTCGCAGTAGCTAAAACGCTCAAAGCGGTCATTGAAATGGAGAGGGACAGGGGAACCGCTGTTGACTTTGTTATTCTTGGCAAGCAAGCTATTGATGATGACCTCGGGTTAACGGGCCAAATGCTTGCTGGGTTACTTGGATGGAGTCAAGCAACTTTCGCCAGCAAGGTCGATTTGGATATTTCTGGGAAAGAGGCTGTCGTGGTTAGAGAGGTTGATGGTGGTAGTGAAGAAGTGAAGTGTCGATTGCCATTGATTGTGACGACTGACCTTCGGTAAGTGCTTTGACATAATTTTGAGTATGTAACTAATGAATATGCGTTGGATAGTCTGAATGGTGAGCTTCACTATGTTTACCGTTTTGCGTTATAATTCTGATTCTATCCTTGGTACAGAACCTCGCTATGCATCATTACCCAATATCATGAAAGCTAAGAAGAAGGTCATTGAAAAACTCCAAGCGGCTGACCTTGGAGTCGACCTCACACCTACCCTTGAGACTCTCAAGGTGACGGAGCCGCCCAAACGTACAGGGGGCAGCAAAGTGGGATCAGTGGACGAATTTGTCGAAAGACTGAAGAACGCTGGCATCACCGCTACCTAGATTTATTTGACTTTCAATAGAATTTATTAAATCTTTTGAGATTGCATATTTGACCTGCTACAATTCTTCCATCTCACCCATCCCGTTCCTACCGTAGGACGACCGTAGGACAACGAGCGGCGACTTGAACTTCGGGGAATCTTCTCTTCTCCATCCTTGCACCCCTTGAAAGATGCCTTGGGAAGTTGGATTGTTTGCAACTTGACCTCTCCATTAGCTTGTATCAAGGAATAATGTTTGCCAGCAGAGTCCACTGGTGGTCATAGGTAACGGTATGATCTTAAATTATCTTCAAAGTCCTTCTGGGTACTACGAAACACACGTGGAGAAGTGGATAGATGGAGGTAAGGACTAACGTCCAAAAAGAACAGTCAATGCGTCATCATCTTTTTGCTCGCTGAGTGACCCTGGTGGATATCCTCCTCTTGGGGTTAGCACAAGATATTCGGCGGTTCATATACCTGGAGACCATTTGCAGGAGGGTATAATCGATATCCACACGTCATGGGTATACCTGCACTTGCACCATCTGACGCATCTGATAGACATTGGCCTGGCTGGACCTCTTTCCGCTTGAATCGTGTCATAATCTATAAATCTTCTACTCGTAGATGTTCAAGAAAGAATGAGGGAGAATGCACAGGTGATCAAAGGCTATTAATCTCGCTACTGCTGCGCCATTTCTGATACTTTTCTAATAATGCTGGTGTTATTTGGCACTTTATGTTTTTAGCGGCTGCCATGAAGGATTCTTGGGAGACCTAGGTCTGAGTTGACTGACAAGTACTAGCTATTCATAGTGATCTGCAACTCACAAAGGGAGCGTTGAGATTTCTCTGCATCTCAAGAAAAGCCGCCTCCTGACACATGACTGTAATTTCTGCTCCAGAGTACCCATCACACTGCAAGCAGTTGATAAGTTGTGAAAAGCATAGAATTTAGGACCAGAAAACTCACAGCTTTGGCGAGGGTGACAAGATCCAAGTTAGTATCCACACTCATACTTTTGGTCTTGATGCGTAATATCTCCTCTCGTCCAGCTTGATCAGGAGGACCAACAAAAAGTATGCGATCGAGTCTTCCAGGACGCATCAAAGCAGAGTTCTGGAAAAAGATAAGGATGCTAAGGCACAGAATAATAGATGAACCCACGATGACTTCAGGCCTATTGGTTGCGGCTACAATAGTTACCCCTATAAGCTCTTGCACGCCATCCATCTCATTCAGAAGGCTAGTAAGGACACCATCATGAGTTCTTGTTTCGGAATCTCTTGTGGTTAAAGCATCTATTTCATCCTATCACTTGATCAGTCGGACTCCAAATACGTGATATACTTGAATAGCCTACGAAAAATATTATCGAGGGTGCAGCAGCGCGAGCCTTTCTGAAAATTTCTCTCACGCCTCTCTCTGATTCACCCACATATTTACTCAGTAACTGCATCCAAAGAAATCTGATGATATGGCTTATGGTCCAATCAATACGGAATCTCACCTCCGGTCCCTTGACTGCCAGGAAATTGACCCCGCTCTCACATGCACATGCCCTGGCCAATACAGTCTTACTGCAGCCTGGTGGGCCATATAGTAACAAGCCTTTTGGGGCTCGTACGCCGAGGCGTTTGAATGCTTCTGGATGCAACAGTGGCCACTCGACAGCTTCTCGTAATTTCTGAATCACATCAGCTTGCCCACCAATATCCGAGTACCGGATCTGCGGCATTTCGAAAAGCAGAGAACGCATGGCGGATGGCCTCACGGAGGATATTGATGCTGTTAATTCGGATATAGTCAAAATAGGGAGTACACCGCTTGCATTTGTTGATGATCCTTCGACCCAGCGTTTGATCGCTATCGTTCCAGCCTCGCGAACGATAGCTGCGAGATCTGCACCTACATAACCATAGGCACGAGATGCAAAAGCAGCGAGATCTTCATCAGAAATATTATGCGGTGTGTTCAGAAGCAAGACCTTGAGAATAGAGAGGCGAGCTTGAGCATCAGGGACCCCTGATACTGTGAGGTCTTGATCATTGATATTCAGGGCTTGGACCTACCAATTTCAATCTCACGATCAAACCGACCTGGACGCCTGAGCGCAGGATCGATGGCATTTGGTCGATTTGTAGTACCGATGATGACTACACGGTCCTGCATCTGTTCACCACCGGGATCGATACCATCTAGAATAGTCAACAGTGTTGCCACGACTCGCTTTTCAACCTCCCCGCCAGCTCCTTCTTCCCTGTGTGGTGCTATAGCATCAACTTCATCTAGTATAACGATACAGGGACTTTTCTCTCGAGCCTCTCTGAATACATCTCTCAGCTTGGATTCAGTCTCACCATGATAGGCGGAAGAGAGCTCGGGTCCATTGATTACGAGGACCGATGTCTGAGTTGAAGATGCGATGGCCCTAGCTAGATGGGTTTTCCCAGTTCCCGGTGGACCATGTAACAAGATGCCACGGGGTGGTTTTAAACCTGGTAGTTGTAGGTTCCATGATGATCAGCTAGAGAACAAAGTATCCAACGAACTCAACAACCTACGAACCAAAGTGATGGAACAGTTCAGGACGAGTTAGAGGTATCTCCAGAAGATCCCGAATCGCAGAAATTTGCTTTTCTAAACCACCAACGGACGAATAAGCATCGCTTTTGAGTTGGTGGCTCAGAATTTCGGTCTCTGGCTGAAGGTAGATTCATGACTTAGTCGAGTAAAGGATATAGTCCCATATGCACTCTACCTTGCAGACCAGTTCTTCCTGAGAATTATTCTCGATTATCAAAACCTCTGTGTCCCAGGAGACTGACCATAACTGAGTATCGAGAGAAAGGTTCTTTATCCCACGCGAGACTGAGTCTACGGAATGTGGTTTGGACGATCCTTTGGCCATTATGGAGGCTATTGCGAAGCATCGTTGATAACCTTCGTAAGAGACCTTGAGGATCTGTTTGCTTGTAATGTATCTCAAACCAACTGGAAAAAGTTGAAAGTGGTGCGGAGGTAGAGAGTTAGACAGGTTGGAAGTAAGGTGGCTAAATGTCCCAACCTAGGTGCTCTCTGATGAGGAGGTCCAGCCAATCCTTCCTCTTAGACCCGATAAGGGTAGGCCGGGAAGGTAGGTCATTCGTTGATATCTCTCTGAGCCGGATAGTCGTAGCTTCCTGAGCTTGATGCAACGAGGGGATCCCTGGCAGACGTTTGCTCGTAGCGTTTCCAGAGAGGGGAAAAACCTGAGTATTTTGACCGTGTTGGAGGCGTGCAGTCAGTTGGAGGGATGTTGATACCATGATTGCTTTGTTTTCGACACATGAGATGAGTATGCAGTTTCGCAAATCCCCTGCCACTCACATTTCTGGGATAAGGCAAAGGAAGGCCAAACGATACCAACAGCAAAATCCTATTTACGTTCGGTTGAATCATGTTCACATTGGTTATGCAGCGACGATAACGAACCGTTGAATCGTCTCCTGTTATGGCAACGACATCTCCAGTACAGAATCTATTCACTTTCAAGACCTCGGGGCTTAAGTATACTTTTCGAACATCGCGGTAGTGACTTTCCGACCCTTCTGATGATGGGTTTGTGAGAACGAACTGCATTGATGATGTTTCGATCTAGAAATTACTATGTGTCGATATGTCAGGACATCTGTGTTTGTGGTTTTATTTCATAGGGCAATGTTTAAGATGACAGTTGAAATTCACTCCTGACGGCTTGAGAGAATCAACTCACAGCTTTTATTTCTTGCTTTTCTGCTGGAATGATCGGCCTTTGGAAAAATGTTGTTTACCAACTGATGGCAAAATATGCCAATGCTGATCCAGTTTCGATCATGTCTGTAAAAACCTTGTCAAAAAATACGACTCGTTTGCAATAAACAATGCATCAGTTTTGATTAATTCATGAGCACTATCAAAACCTGACTGACTATGTGTTTCTGATAGTTTTTCAATAGAAACAAACATGAGTGGAACATTGGATATCTATCAAAAACATTGCTGAGGACTTCATAATGAAATATCATCAGAATAAAATCTTGACTACCAAACAGATAGTTTTTCAGGAACGTTTGATGATAACTATCTCATGGTCCAGGATCATGATCACTGAGTAATGCACCAGGACTATCGACTCATCAATGCAGTTCAAGCCAGATCTGAGGTTGAGCTTAGCATTGCTTCAGAGCGTGGAATATGTCACACTCGTGAGTTGTGACAGACTCTCTTATCACACACTAGTGACGTCAAACAATCATGAGGCCAGCCTTGAGTTGGTCTCTGCTCTTCTTTACATTGTTCTACGGTGCATGCTGTAGGAACTCTGAACAATTTTTTGAAAGCCTCAAGATAACTCCCTTCGCCGACGGACGTGTTTCTGCTGCCTTTTCTTTCGAAGTTGTTCTCAATGGCGCCTTTCCAAGAGATCCACGTTCTCTAACTCTGAGAGATCCCTGTACGCTGCTTTTCCATGAGCCGATTCGCTTTTTGAGTTATCGGAACATTTAGCGCAACATTATGTCTTCTTTCCTTTGGCTTTGGGTCAAATTCTGCGAGAATACGCAGTGACCGAGCTTCATCTTTCTCTCAATGCGGGCAGCTGGAACTACGAGCGTTGGGGATATCCTAAGGTTAATGGAGTGGGAACTGGCGCAGAACTATGGGCTTGGATGGGAACTGAAGGGATTGAAAAGCACGTATTGATTTGAGCTTATTTATTCTCCTTATTGACCAACTCAAAGTGTGGATGCTCAGTGGAAAGGGCTGCGCAACGCTTTAGCTGGATTGTTTTGCGCCTCTCTCGGTTCACTTGATGAGCAGCGTACAACATCACCTAACCACGCCTTCTTTCCTCAGGGACAGCTACCAAAGTGGTCAGAGAATGTGACACACGAGTTGCGACACGCATCCTTGCCTTCTGAGCACGTCTGCACTGAGAATCTTACACCGTTCCTGAAACTCCTTCCTTGTAAATCCCTCTCTGGAATTTCGGTCCTTTTGAATCCTCATCGCGTGTTTGACGCCGACTGGCATGGGATGGGTGTCCATGTCCTTTGGCTGGGCGAAACGGGAGTTCAGCTTCGTTTAACCTTTCAGAGTGTCATGGATCCTTTGCGGTCTTCAAATTATCTTTCACGGAGTCAGTACGGAGATTCTCTGGTATTCAAAATTAACTTTTCTTAGATTGGTCTCTTCAGTCTTTGTTCGGTCGGAGCGTCGAGAGAAATTGTCCTGCCGCGAATTCAAGTACTATTCAAGTCAATCTTCCTGAATCTGATCAATGGAACCTTTTACCGCAAGCTCCTGATTCTGGCTCCGATGCGATCTATAACGTACTTGTTGGTAAGTGATTGCAACTACAAATCAGCATTGTAATTGAGATTGCAAGCCAGCCAAAAAACCCTTAGACCTCACTATGCAATGGCAGAACCAATTTCAATGTCGTAAGTGGAGCAGCGCAAATTGTTGGTTTGACTTAGCAGGGTACAGCTTTAGTCTATAATACTTCACTGACTGTCTCTGTTACTCGAACCTTGAGGGGTTTTACGCAAGCAAGCGGACAGTTGTCCGTCGTGCTGAAGAACCATAGATCAACACCACAGTACATGATTTATCTTGAGACCATGCCTTGGTTCGTCCAATTTTACTTACATACCCTGAAAGCACACATCGACGGCCGCGTTCACGGTAAGTAACGAGATCCTCTATTATACACAGACCTTTACAATCTTCTTAGATGACATTATATCTGACATCTCGTATACTGCGGCTGTACCCCATTCGCGACCCACAACGTTTGAAGCGGTACTTCACCTGCCGCCTAACAGCTCGACCCATCTGACTATGGACGTTGACAAAGCATTTCTTCGATACACTGAGCATCCGCCTGATGCACAGCGAGGTTGGGACTTGCCCCCAGCAGTCTTCATACCACTGACCTTGAACGATAACGATTCCCATGTGTTGAATGGATATCAATTGGGCGAGCCCATATACACTTCAACTTTACTTGTTGATGTCGCAACACCTGATTTTAGTATGCCGTATAATGTAATTATCTTCACTTGTTCTCTGGTTGCCTTCATTTTTGGTAGCGTCTTTAACCTATTGACAAGAAGATTTGTTGTATTAAAGCTAGATTCGAACCAGTAAACCAACTGACTATTTCTCATTATGGATGCAATGACAAACGACACCGAGTAGGTTCTGATTCCAATTCTTTGTAAATGAAGATCCAGATTTCCGATACGGAGAAGACAGAATATGCACATATTATAGCCTGGATTTTCTCAAAGGACAAGAAGATCGAAACGGAGGGTCAGCATGGAAGATCTCGATCTTCCTGCCACTAAAGACTACGAGCGACGAGAAATAGCACAAAATCTCAGAATATAAAGTGATCATCTCCAATACTGCTGGTCTGTACGTATGGTGGATAGATTATGATCAAAGGACGACGTTTCAATTGACGTCACATCGGTGCCAACAGAAACTTGTACAGGGGGAACCTAAGACCTGCAGCGCGATGCTCAAGTATACCAATTCGTATTGTTTAATCCAAATCTTTTGATGGGCGTGTTCCATGATGCTCCCTAGCGACGAAAACTGACGTAGGCCCCGGTAATACTCCTGAATGACCGTCAATATGCCAAGCTAGGAAACATAAATTGACCACTTGCCACGTCACGTCAACGAAAAGCATGTTTTTGGATGTTCACCGTGTCACGTTCCTTAAAACAAATAGCAACTTTGAAGGCTGTGGAAAAATCACTACTCTGTCAACAGTATTTAAAGGCTGTATTTGGATATCTCGGTTTTCTACATTCCTCTTCAGTTTCAATTACCCTCACATTGAGTCAACGTCTTCCTATCGAGAACTATGTGCCAACGTAAAGCGTGCGTTCCTCTTCTGGTCTTGCACGTTGAGTAGATGCTGAGACTGTCGTAGCGCAGGAACGTTGTGGTTGACTTGTGGCGTCTGTAGTTTTGCCGTTTTCCCCCTGCTCGCGAAGCTCACATGGCCCAATAGCACTTCCAACGCCACTTGGTAACAGCTATATATGACTGCATGTCTGTTAACTGCGAACATAGTTACACTCACCCGAAGGACTGTAGGAGTCGAAGCTGTATCAATGTAGGGTTGTTTCTTGTGGCCTGTAGATGATGGGTGCTAACCTTGGGTGTTGTGAGATGTATGGGCCTGATATTCAGGATATCGTGGACCGAGTCGAAAACAAGTGCCTTCAGTGTCAATGGCAGGAACAAAAAGCCGCCCAAGCACAAAATAAGTCTTGATTGTTGTGTTAGCTGGCAAACCTCATCGTCTAAAATTTGTCGTAATTGATATCGGCGAATACCCAATACATGTATTATAGTTGCTTTTCTGACCCCACGCATGATCAGACTTGACCGCAAGATCTCGTATTGCCATATCTGGCAGTGACCGCCGTCGCCATGACGTAGAACCTTACCTCACCCCGAAGATACTGCTATTTTAGGTGAACAGAAAGGGGACATCTAGCCAATGACATAAGCTACTCAAACTTCTTGTGAGTAAATGACAACTTACTCTTTATGGGCCCATGCAATATCCCAAGCATGATATACCATTTTCTTCCCCCTCAGGCAGGAACTTTAAGTTATTCAGCACATAAATATATCTAATCAACAATATCAATCCTCGTGGTCTAGGCTCCTGCTTGTAAACGAGACTGAAAACGGTTATCAGTGCACGATATCAGCAGAACAAAGTTTTTGGAAGCTGTGGTGAAGAATGAATCAACAATACTGCAAGTGTGATGTGACAATCACTAGTTAAATTTTCAGGGGGAGTGGACAACAGGTTCCTACCTCCCGCTTCCGTTACCGATTATAATGGCCGATCCTGTAGTGTGATGTCTTCTCATAGACAGTGACAAATCACCCATTGGAAACGGTGATGCCTTTTATGTGAAGGCCAATACCATCTGGTCTTTAAAGTGTGCAGTCAAGGATCTTGAGCAGCTACAAGATATTGCTGCAGATCTTACAGTCTGGCAGTGCAAGTCACCCCGGTTATTGGCAGATGCACAAGTAGAAGATCTCGAGAAGTTTATTGCAACCATCGACTTCTCCAACAAAGATAATGTCTTTGATGTTCCCGCTGGGAAGGATTTGGTAGACCTTGGTCTTGCTAAGAAAGAGATATTACTCGTGGAGGTGCCTTGTTCGTCGTCTTTCTTGTCCCTTGTCCGTCTCACTTCTTTCTGATAGATATATCTCTGAAAACTAAAAAGAGACAATTCAGATATCACGAAGAGGCAAAACGGTGCACGCTATCCTCGACCGCACTCAGCCATTTCAACTCCTTCTCACAATACCAGTCATTGCAATGTGGCCTGGAACAGAGGATATTAGACGACTTCCCGCAACCCGACCTGAACATCCCACCTCTTTCCCTCTTATATAATGGGTTTGGTCGTTTTAACGATCATATCACACGTGCGGCAAGTTTGCAGACATTCCATCCAAACTTGAAAATGTTGGTGGATGAATTCATTGAAAAAGTGTGTGAGACTCAAGATGAGGAATGCAAACAACATGACCTACAGAACATTCTACTCCGAATTCTTTTCCCATTGGAACAGATTTCGTTTGATTACTCTTTGAATCTGAGCAATGCAAAATCCGATGGCCACGTCTTTGGTGCACTTGGCGGTCCGATCTCTATCGTTGAGTTCAAATGCCAACAGGTCCCAGCTGAGCCTTAAATAGCGGAGTACTTTCACTATTTAGCATCAAAGTTAATTCCCTTTCATGGCGCCAACCATGCCTTGGCATCATCATCAGAGGTCTGATCATATACTACTTGAATGTGTCAATTGACTGAAGACTCGTAATAGGGTGATTTGTCTCTTTTCATGGTTTAGTCATGGTCGACACACGGGTCCGAAGTCTTCCGATAACCACACAATTCCCCTGTAACAATGATGCACTACAAG
>Ga0153948_1001925_pt1 | contig 10210 bp, 9 predicted proteins | sample TSNJ032MetaG_FD_104696 | JGI IMG/M metagenome (GOLD analysis project Ga0153948, IMG submission 104696) | Attine ant fungus gardens microbial communities from New Jersey, USA - TSNJ032 MetaG | ecosystem: Host-associated > Fungi > Mycelium > Unclassified | place: USA: New Jersey, Wharton State...
AGACCTCGGGCGCGCTGTTCGCCCGCATCTTCGAGTACCTCGACCTCAAGCCGGCCATCGCCGACCGCCCCGACGCCGTGCCCGTCGACCCCGAGCGCGACCTCGGCCGCATCGAGTTCGACCACGTCGTCTTCCGCTACCCGGACGCGCGCGAGGGCGAGCGCAACACGCTCGACGACGTGTCGTTCACCATCCGCGCCGGCGAGTTCGCCGCCTTCGTCGGGCCGAGCGGCGCGGGAAAGACGACCGTCTCGTACCTGATCCCGCGGTTCTACGACGCCACCAGCGGGCGCATCCTGTTCGGCGGTGAAGACATCCGCGGGCTGCAGCAGGAGTCGCTCGTCGCGCACATCGGCGTGGTCAGCCAGGAGACGTACCTGTTCCACGCCACCATCGCCGAGAACCTCCGCTACGCCCGGCCGGACGCGACGCAGGAGGAACTGGAGGCGGCCGCCCGGCAGGCGAACATCCACGACACCATCGTGAGCTTCCCCGACGGCTACGCGACGATCGTGGGGGAGCGCGGCTACCGCCTCTCCGGCGGCGAGAAGCAGCGCATCGCCATCGCGCGCGTGCTGCTCAAAGACCCCGAGGTGCTCATCCTCGACGAGGCCACGAGCGCCCTCGACACCATCTCGGAACGCGTCGTGCAGCAGGCGTTGGACACGGCCTCCCGCGGCCGCACCACGATCGCCATCGCCCACCGCCTCTCCACCATCGTCGCGGCCGACGTGATCTTCGTCGTCGACCACGGGCAGATCGTGGAGCGCGGGACGCACCGGGAACTGCTGGAGGCGGGCGGCGTCTACACGAAGCTGTACCGCGAGCAGATCGAGGGGACGCTCAGCCCGGAGGGGTGAGGGGGGATCGCATACCGATCTGCGAGGCCGGGTGTGCACGCCACGCTCGCATACCCCCGCGGAGCTCGGCCAGATTGCTCACCCCGCGCTCGGCGAGCTCCACAGCGGCCCTGTGAGACCGGGAACCGGCCTCACAGTAGAGGATGACTATGCCTGTTCTCGCGAGCTCTTCTATCCTCGAGCTCAGGTCTGGCCTGCTGAAAGGGATGTTGATGGCCCCCGGCAGCATCCCCAGTTCGGTCTCAGAGGTCTCCCTGATATCTACTAGGGTGTGCGTCTTGGATTCTGACAAGGCGTCGACGACGTCGTCAACGCTCAAAAGTCGGGACTGCGGCGGATGAGAAATGCCGCACAGAGCCTCGTAGTCCGAGAGGGCGCGCACTGGGTCGCGATCCGGGTCGCGGATAATGGGGAAGATTCCCCACTCCCCAGCGAGAGCGTCGTAAGTGCGTACGTACCCGAGTGAAGCTGTCCCGATGCCCGCGAGCAGTTTGACTGTTTCTGTAGCCATCGAGACGCCGATTGCAGCACAAACGAAACCGAATACCCCGCCTTCCGCGCATGAGGGAGCGAGATGGGCGGGCGGTGGGGTCGCGTAGAGATCGCGAAGGCAGGGCGCCGATTCATCGTCTGCGCTTGTCATGAAAACAGCTGTCTGGCCCTCGTACTGATAGACGGAGCCCCAGACATGCGGGATCGCGAGGATGGTGCAGGCGTCGCTAATGAGGTAGCGCGTGGCGAAGTCGTCTGTGCCGTCAATGACTGCATCAAAACCCGAGATGACTTCAAGTGCGTTGTCGGGTGTCAGGCGTTTGTGCAGTGGGATCGCGGCAACGAGCGGGTTTAAGTCCTGGATGTACAGACGAGCTGACTCCGCCTTCCCCATGCCAACTTTGCTCGTGGAGTGTATGACCTGACGTTGTAGGTTGCTGCTGTCGACATAGTCGTCGTCGATCATTCCGATGGTGCCCACGCCTGCCGCGGCGAGATATTGGATGACCGGCGAACCGAGCCCGCCCACGCCTGCCACGAGTACACGGGCATCCTTCAAGCGGTTCTGGCCCGCCGCGCCGAACTCGGGTAGCAGAATTTGGCGCGAGTACCTCAGTGACTCTTCGGCATCGAGATCGTGCTGGCTGGCAATAGAAGTGCTCATAAGCGGTTCAGCCTCCAGCGACTGCCGACAGGATCTTGATCGAGTCGGCTCCGGTCAGGTCGGATTCGAGACCGCCCGTGTAGCGCGCGTCATGCCCGTCGACATAGATGTTCATGTATCGACGAATGAGGCCTTCTTCGTCAATGACCCGGGTGCGAAACCCGGGTGACAGCGCCTCGAGGCAGTCGAGCAACCCCCCTAGAGTCGTTGCGTCCGCGCGGAGATCTCCGTCGGGGATTAGTCCCCGAAGTGTGCCCGAGAGGGAGAGCGTGACCATTTTAACTCCTCACTGAATTGACACTTAAATACTCTATTCTAGAGTCTTGTTTTTTCACGTATTTACTGTAATTGTCGTAGATGACGGATGCAAGCATTCGCAATTTCAAATGAAAGGAACATGATATGAGCGGCACGGATCCAAGAGCGACCATCGTCACTGAGGACCTGGATTTCGAAGTTGAGCTGGACACAACCGCGACGTCGTTCTCCTTCGGAGAAGCCCGCGTCATGTAGTGATCGGTGTGGCGGCACGGCTGTGCCGTCACACCCGATCATCCATAAGCGCCTGAGGAAGACAGATGGTACAAGGAACCTACCCCGCTGATATCGAAGAACTCTTGTGCACGGTGAAGGCCATATCGCCGGCGACGACGAGGCTGGCGATGGTCATGCACCGCACGCTCGCTTCACGGCTTTCGGAGTGGGCCGGAGATGACCGCGAACGGTTTGCGAGCGTGCGTACCTTGACGCCAGAGTTGGTTCTCGCGGCCAACCGGCTCGATCTTGCTCGCAAAGAGTCCAGGCGGGACGGGGCCGTATTCCAGGCCATGGCAGCTTCGGTGGATTGGAGCTCGCGTGGTCGCCTTTACTCGGAAGACACGTCCGTGTGCACCGTCATACCGGACTGGGCATCGTACGGAGCCAATCTTGTCGCCGCCTCGCTGGGTGAGGCGCCGGACGCTGAGCGGGTCATCTCCCGGCCAAGTCGCGATGACGAGCGGAAACTATGTTCCGCGGTGCGAGCGGTGGACCTTGCGGCGCCGGAGTTGGCCGATGAATACAAGGCTCTCATAGACACTGTGGTCCTTCTTCGAGAGTCTCCTCGTTCGGCGACCGAGAAGCATGTGTTCGGCGCGCTGTTCCTGGCGCGACCGCAACTCCACGATCCGCTTGCCGCGCCGTTGGCGCTCGTGCACGAGACCGGACATCACGCACTTGCTCTGCGTCAGATGTTCGTCAAGTACCTGAGTAATCCCCACCAGCTGGCGACTCATCCCCTTCGATCGGATGCCCGGCCACTGAATGGCGTGCTGCATGCGGGATTCGCGCTGACGCGGATGATCGAGTTCCTTCGCGGGGGTGCGCTCGGTGTTTTCGAGGGGGCGGCCGCACAACTTGCCGACCAGCACGCGAAGGTGGCAGCTGTCTTCGAAACATTGGACGAACATGCGGACTGGACACCCAGGGGCGCTGCCCTCTTCGTCTCAATGAAAAAGGCCGTTGGTGGCTGACGATGTCAAACAGAATCAATGCGCTCGGCATCGGTCGTTCGTCCGCTCGACAGACAGCAGTGGAGCCGCATTCGTCCGTCCGGTGGGGGCTCTCTCGCCAGTGGGAGGTGCTCGAGCTGGCAGACGGGTCGGTCTTTCTCGATGACATCTTCGGCCAGCACAAAACTCTCGCCGATCCGAAACCACAAGTGAAGTCCTTGCTCTCCCTGCTGGCGCGCGCCGATCACAGTTTTGATGAATTGGCCGACGCCCTAGAACTGGAGTTCAGGCAGACCGTCTCTCGCGAAGGTCTTGTCGTTGCATTGGGCATTTTTGCCCGCGAAGGAGTCATCGTGCCGCGAGATCGCCAGGGGTGGCCGAGATGGGCATCAGAATCGTATGCGACGCGGTTCGCGCCTCAACTGGATTGGTTCTCCAGCCTCGATTCGGTGGTGGGGGACGGCTGGGATGAGATGAAGCGGCTGCGGGATGCCCGCGTCACCGTTGTCGGCGGCGGTGGTGTCGGGTCCCTTCTCGCATTCTCGCTTGCCGCAGCGGGAGTAGGAATGCTGCGCATCGTCGACGGCGACGTAGTGGAGGCGAGCAATCTCACCCGGCAGATATTCTACGACCAGCACGACGTCGAAGGCTCTAGAAGTAAGGCTCACGCTTTGGCTGCGCGCCTTCGCGCGTTCTCCCCGCACACCGAAGTGCAGGTGATCGATCGGCACCTGTCTACGCCAGAAGCAGTGAGCGAGGCGGTGGAAGGAAGCAGCTTTGTGGCGCTTTGCGCGGATGCCCCGCGTTTCCTTCTCAACCGATGGATCGACGACGCTTGCTTGATGACTTCGACTCCGTATCTCGCGAGCTTCGTCGGAACCGTCGGCCCAATGTTCGTGCCGGGCGTCTCGCCTTGTTTTCGCTGCACGGAGGAAGAGGGCAGAGAAATGCTCGGTGAGCAATATGACCAAGTCGTTGATGCACTCGCCGCAAAGGCGTCCTGGTCCTATCCAGCCTTCATAGGTGGTCCTCTCGCGATCGCCTATTTCACCTCCACGGAGATAGTGCTTCAGCTGACACAGGCGGCTAATCCGGCCACGGTTGGGGCACGCATACAGATCGCCTATCCTGCGTCGTGGGTCGAGCCTGTGAAGCGACGCGAATCTTGCAGGTGCGGAAATGTCTCTATCGAGTGAGCGAGGCGCGACGATCCGCGAAGTATCCGCATCGGTGACGTGGGACAGAATCGAGCCACTCTTCGAGTCTCTCGGTATTACGCGCGTGGCGGATGTAACGCGCTTGGACGATATCGGGATCCCTGTCTGGCAGGCTGTGAGGCCGTGCTCGGCCAACCTTTCGGTCGCTCAGGGCAAAGGTGTCGACCACGAACACGCGCGAGTGTCTGCGGCGATGGAGTCCATCGAACTCGCGTGGGCTGAACGGTTACCGCATGACGTGGAAGACGTCAGTCTGGCGAAGGTTCTCGATGGCGCGGGCCTGTCGACTGAACAGCTTTTGTACCCCGCTGAACTATTCTCCTCTTCGAGGACTATTCCGTGCACGCGGATGACAAGTCTCGAAGGGTCGGCTACGGCATGGTGGCCCGTGGAGTCGGTATGCGTGGATTTCCGGATTCGGAGCCGGTGGCATCCGCCGCTTACGAGAATGACGAGCAACGGGCTGTCGAGTGGCAACTCTCTCGAGGAAGCGACGCTCCATGGGGTTCTGGAATTGGTCGAACGACACGTGTTGTCCATGGCCCGCGAGCGAGACGTGGACTTCTCGACGCCGTCCACCCCCGAAGAAGAGTCGCTCAGGGCAGTACTTCTACAGTTCGAACGCGCCGACGTCCGTGTCGAGATGGCCTTCGCGGGATCATTTGCCGGCGCAAGTGTGTATTCCGCCCGCATCTGGTCGGATAGTTTGCCGCACTGGTTCGGCGGATCAGGGGCCCACGTCGTTCCCCGTATCGCCGCGATCCGTGCGCTCACTGAAGCGGCGCAGTCTCGCACCACGGCAATTGCGGGAGCTCGTGACGACATCAGGAGACTCGTATGGAGTCGGACTCGACCCCCAACGCGGGAAATAGGCTTCCGCTGGCCTGACCTGTCTGCGCCGGAACCCTCGAACGTTTTAGAGTGCCTGCGTCACGTGCTATCTGAGCTGCGAGCGCTCGGAATCCAGGTCTTCCGTAAGGAGCTTTCGCCGGCTGACTATCCCGTTTCCGTCGTGCGCGTAGCCTCTCCTTCACTTCGTTTCGATGGGGGACACTGATGGCCCTGAACCGCATCGTGGTAACCCTGGGTCCGAGCCTCCGAGCGGAGGAAGCCTGTGACATCGTGCCCTCCGCGGTGGTCGTTCCTCCTATCGCCGCTGGCGATGCGGGCACCTACGGGCTGACCTCCGGAGACACTCTCGTAGTGCTCGATGGGCTCTTTCTCAGCTCTCGCGCTGTGAGGCACAAGGAGCTCCTCGAGCTGCTTGAACGCGGAATCACGGTGGTGGGCGCGTCTAGCATGGGGGCGCTGCGTGCTGCGGAACTCGATCGGCAGGGCGTGATCGGCATCGGCCACGTGTATCGCGAGTATGCCTCTGGACGGATCGTGTCGGACGACGAGGTCGCGTTGACCCACGACGAGTCAACATACCGCGCTCTAACATACCCAATGGTTGATCTCCGGTTTGCGCTCCGTTCCGCGGTCCGGAGCGGTTCAATGACCGCTCACACGGCGCGGGCAGTTGCCGATGACCTCGTGAGCATCTATTTCGCCCTTCGCTCCAAGGAAGCAGTCCACCGCGTCTTAGCCGCCCATGCTGCCCAGGGGATGAGGTTTCCCCCGTCTGCGATGACGGAGTCCCTGACCCACCCGAGTGGGTCAATAAAACGTCGGGATGCGATTGAGGCACTCACCGCGCTCCGGAACACTGCCCCAGTGCGAACGCGCCCCGCGCAAAGTTCGCCTCCGACAACCTTTGCGCGGGCGTGGCGACGATCGAAGCACACACCAGACTGGGCACGCACCGACCTGGAAGCAGTGTATTATCTGCTGCTCGCTACACCGTGCGGATCAAAGATCTATCGCCGATGCGCGATTCTGTCGCTTTTCGCGGAATCCTACGGCTACACCCTCACGGATGATCCCGCGCACGACGCAGATGTTGTTTCTAGGTTGTCAGGAGCAGCGATCGCAGATCTCGGTGATGCGGAGGCCCTCGACAATCTGATCTTGGGGCGTCGGTCGTCACTGGGGCTCTCGGAGACAATTGGCACCGATCACCTAGTGGGACTTTGGCGAGGCGAGCCACGTTTCGACTGGGTGACGCCTCTGCTGCCGAGATTGCTCAGCGAATACTCCTGCCCACCGCCTGCGCCCCTAGAGCCCGGAAGCGACAACCGGCTGGCCTCGAGGCTGCTTTTGGCATGGGGGATTCAGCCCGGCGATCAGGACGCGATTCGGGCGAGAGGGCTGGTGGATACGGCCGAGTTGGCAGCGGTGCTGCGTGAGTATCCGCGAGTCGCGGCGGCGCTCTCGCGCCAGGCGGCAGAGTCGAGCACGGGAGGTACGGAATGAGGCAACTGCTCAAGGATTATGGCCGGGTCATCAGACTACCGCGTGCGCGGCGCGTCTTTCTCGCGGACGTGTCGTCGAAGTTCGGCGACTGGTTCTCCTTCGTGGCGGCCAACGTCCTGCTTTTCACGACTGGCGGGCCTTTCGCTATCGCGATCTTCAACGTCGCGAGGGCCGCCATACCGGCCCTCCTCACGCCGTTCGCCGGGAAGATCGGCGCGAGGTTCGCTCCCAACCGCGTGATGATCGCCGCGGACGCCGCTCGGGCCGCCGGCTTCGGCATCGTCGCGGTTTTGGCGGGAGCGGGAGCGCATTGGTCCGTGGTGATGGTGGTGCTGCTCCTCGCGAACGTCGCGGGAACCGCGCACTCGCCGGCGGAGAGACGGCTGCATCGTCAGCTTGTCGAGCCCGGAGAACTGGCCAGTCTGAACGCGCTGGTTGGAGCCGTGGGGACGGTCGCCATCATGATCGCGCCCGCGATCGGCGGGGCGGTGATCGCGATCGTCGGCGGGTCGGTGCTCTTCGTCATCAACGCGCTGACTTTCGTGATCTCGGGGCTGTTGCTGCTCGGGGTCCGGTCGAAGGTCGAGACCGACGTTGAGGAGGCCGCGAGCAGCGGGGCCTCGTGGACGAATGTTCTCGGCGGACTGATCCGGGACCGGCGGATCGCATCCAGCTTGGCTATCCAAGTCGGGGGTTGTTTCACCGCTGGGGCGACGCTGGTCCTCGTGGTGCCCATCGCGGAAGACACGATCGGGCAGGACGGCGCCGTCGGGTTCTTGACCTCGGTGATCGGCGTGTTCTCGTTCCTCGGCATGCTGGTCGGTGGGGCGTTCGCCCGACGGCCGCGCTGGAGATGGGCGGCGCTCAGCGTTGTGGTCTGCGCCGTCACGATGGGATTCCTCGGCGCGAGTGAGCGGATCGGTTGGATCGTGATCTGCCTCGCGCTGCTCGGGCTATTCGCCAACATCCCCGACCCGCTCTACTGGACTGCCTACCAGAACATCATCCCGCCGGAGCGCATGGGGGCATCGTTCGGAGTGATCGACGCCGTCCTGACGACGACGCTCATCGGCAGCGCCGCGATCGCCGGACTGCTCCTCACTGCGTTCGGGGTGTTCGTCGCCGGTCTCGTCTGCGCGGGTGTCGTCAGTGTGTTCGCGGTTGCCGGCTTCGTGCTCGCGCCGGCCGCGGTGAGATGGTCGGAGATGGCGGGAGAGCAGACGGCGTGAGCCTACCGACGCAGATTCTCAGCGAACGCACGACTCGTGTCTTCGCTCAAGCGTGGCTTCGGGGCGTGAGCAATCGCGCGGATATCGAGATTGATGTGGTCGAGGTGGCCGGAGAAGCGCTTGCTCTCTCGCACGCCGAAGGCCTGTCGTACGCTGCCGTTTCGTCGCTAACGACCGACAACGTGCTAGTCAACAAGTTCTCGAGAAAGGTTGGGGACCGAAACTGGGGTCGCGATAGTGTCTCAGGCCGTAGGGCGCTTCTGGTGGAGGCGGTTAACGCGATCCATGAGGAGGAGGTCGGCGCCGACGCATCCGCGTCGTTCCTCCGGGAGCAACTTGAATCCCTGTGTGCGTCCTTTCTCGACAAGCGGATGTGGTCTAAGAGGCTCGACTTCCGAGTGGCGGCATTTGTGCGCCAGCAAACACGAGTTGGGGATCGGCATGGCTTATGGCGAGAGCGGGGAAGAGTGTACGGCTGTTCGGTCGACGTTCTCTCCGAAGGTGGGCAGACGTTCAGCTATGATCTGCCGCTTGGTCAAGATCAGGAACAATGTGATGCCCTGCTGGAGGAGGCCATTCAGTATCACTCGACCGAGCTCGTGGCCATCGAGACAGGGCGATATCCGGTCGTTTTCACTGGATCCACGGGCGGCATCCTCATTCATGAGATCTGCGGTCACCTTGCCGAGCACTGGCCGGGGCTTCCTTCGCCATTGCAACCCCTAATCGGTGCACGGGTCGCGGCCGAAAGCCTAACGGTGGTTGACGACCCCGGTCGAGATACTGGAGCGGGCTATCACCGAGATGCCTTAGGTCATGTGGGCTCGGCGACGACTCTCGTTCGGGAAGGTGTCGTCTGTTCTCTGCTCGGTGGCGAACCGGGGGTGATGCGCGCGCAGGACATCAGATTTCCGCCACGGCCGCGGATGAGCACGATCGTCGTGGGTTCGGTCGTCGGGGAGCCTGATGCCATGTTGACCTGCGGGGTGCTTGTCGTGGACGCTCTGGGCGTCGCCCGAGTCGACCATCGCGACAATGCGTTCGAAGTGGAGGTGCTGCGGGGAAGATGGATAGATCGGCGAGGAGAGTGCCACCACCTAGCGCCGTTTGTTATCACGGGCGATGCGCTAGAGGCGTTGGCCGTCGTGAGCCCGATTGGGTCGGTATCTATCGACGCATTCTCATTCTGCAGAGGCCGGTCGGGCGACGTGCCAACGGCCTTCGACGCACCCGTCCTTTTCGCCGAAGGGCTCTTCGCATCGCCAAGGACTGGGGGCAGGCGGAGCGTCACCGACCCCTCAAGACTTCGCCCTACCATCGACTGAGCAGTGCTGCCCATGCCTGCTAGCAAAGCGAACAGACGAGAACTCACGATCGATGGGAACCTTCTCTGCCTGCTCGGGCTCATGAGCGCGGCCTTCAATCCGACGTCGTTCCCGGTGGGGTTTTGACCATCGGCAAGAGATGACAGCGCTATCCGTTGGACCGGGAGTGGTAGCCACCGTCGGCAACTTTGTCTCCGCGAATGTTTGGGGGAACTTCGAGGCCGTCTCGAGCGTAGCCGGTCTGGGCTGCTAGCAAGGGGTCGGCGCCTCGCCGCAAGTCCGGACGCTGAGGGAAGGCGCCGTCTACTTCGCCGGAACGCCGGTGGGTGGAGGGTGGGTGGCGGATCGCCGGAGTTACGGCACCCGGGAGCGCGGGGCTGGGCGCGCCGCGCGCGGCGCCGCGGGGGCGGTTTCGCGGTCGGGACTAGATGTGGTGGGTGTGCGGGCATAGCTTGCGTGCAGAGCTGTATGCCGAGTTCTGCGCGACAAAAGGGGACCGCGTGACCGCCGACACACTCGAGACCGCACCTGTTCCGCCCGAGGCGACGCCGCCCGGTTCCGCCGCACCTCCGGCGTCG
>Ga0153948_1001926_pt1 | contig 10199 bp, 9 predicted proteins | sample TSNJ032MetaG_FD_104696 | JGI IMG/M metagenome (GOLD analysis project Ga0153948, IMG submission 104696) | Attine ant fungus gardens microbial communities from New Jersey, USA - TSNJ032 MetaG | ecosystem: Host-associated > Fungi > Mycelium > Unclassified | place: USA: New Jersey, Wharton State...
CCGTCACCGTCGTCGCGGTCGTCGTGCTCGTCTCCGTCTTCGCCTCGCGCCTCCCGGCCCTCCTCGGCAAGAGCGAGGACCTGACCGGGCGCCTCGACATCTGGAACAAGGTGATCGGCCTCGCGCAGGAGCGCCCGGTGTTCGGATGGGGCTGGGTGAGCTACTGGGCGCCCTGGGTCTCGCCGTTCCACGATCTCGCCGAGCGCAACGGGGTCGTCTACCTGCAGGCCCACAATGCGTGGCTGGACGTCTGGCTCCAGGTCGGCATCGTCGGGCTGGTGCTCTTCGCCCTGCTGATCGTCAGCACGCTGTGGCGCTCGTGGTTCTTCGCCGTCGACCGGCCGCGGGTCGACGTCGCCGACCGGCTTCCCTACACGGCGTACGCCCTGCTCCCGCTGCTCCTCCTGGCCGCCCTGCTCGCCCAGTCACTCGCCGAGAGCCGCATCCTGATCGAGGCGGGATGGACGCTCCTCGTCGTGCTCGCGGTGAAGACGAAACAAGCCGCACCGTAGGATTCCAGGTATGGCCGAACCGCGCAGCCCACGGGTCCCCGCCGCGGTGACCGAGTTCCTGGGTTCGGCGCGCTTCAACTCCGCCCTCGCCCTGCTGGCGGTCGGCGTCGCCTTCTCGACCCACTCCATCCGCGCCCTGATCGGCTGGCCGGGTCTCATCGGAGCGCTGGCCGTGCTCGCGGTGCTCGCCGCGCTCTCGTTCGCCGCCCAGTGGCGCCTGATCGAATGGCACGGCCTGCTCCCGGTGTCGGCCCTGCTCTTCGTCGGCTGGTGCGCGCTCTCGCTGCTCTGGAGCCAGTACCAGTGGGCGACCCTGGCCGGGGTCATCTACCAGCTGCTCTTCGCGTTCCTCGCGGTCTACATCGCGCTCGTGCGGGACGCCATCCAGATCGTCCGGGTGGTCGGCGACGCCCTGCGCTTCCTGCTGACGGTCTCACTGGCGCTCGAGGTGCTGAGCGGACTGCTGCTCGACCTCCCGATCACCTTCCTCGGCATCCAGGGCAACATCGCCTCCGGCGGTCCGATCCAGGGACTCTTCGGCACGCGCAACCAGCTGAGCATCGTCGCGCTGATCGCCTTCGTGACATTCCTCGTGGAGCTGCGGACGCGATCGGTGCGGCCGCCGCGGGCCGCGTACTCGATCACGCTGGCGGTGCTCTGCATCCTGCTCGCCCACTCCCCCGTGATCGCCGCGGTCTCGCTCGTCGTCGGACTCGCGACACTCGCGCTGTACCTGATGCGCAAGGTCCCGGTGCACCAGAGGACCTTCGTGCAGTGGGGGCTCGCGATCCTCACGGTCGCGGCCCTGGTGATCGCGTACGTCTACCGCACCCGCGTCATCGACCTCCTCAACGCCCGCGCGGACTTCCAGGTGCGCTACCAGCTCTGGATCCAGATCTGGGAGCTGATCCCGGTGCAGCAGAGCGTGGGCTGGGGCTGGGCGGGGGCCTGGCCCACCGACCTGTACCCGTTCACCGCCATCCAGGCCGCGACCGGCGTATACCACTCCGACGGCCTGAACGCCTACCTCGACGTGTACCTGCAGGTCGGCATCATCGGCCTCCTGCTGTTCGTCGCGCTGATCGGGCTCGCGTTCGTGCGGTCATGGCTCCTGGCCTCCAACCGGCGCAGCGTCGTCTACGCCTGGGCGCCGCTGGTGCTGGTCGCACTGCTCGTCACGAGCGTCTTCGAGAGCTCCATCCTCGTCGAGGCCGGATGGATGCTGCTGATCGTCTGCACGGTCAAGGCCTCGCAGGGGATGAGCTGGCGGCTGCGGCTGCCGCGGCGGGACGGGGCCTGAGGGCGAACCAGCGGTCGCCTAGGGACGGCGGAGGATATCCCGCACGACATCCATCGCACCCTGGCTCGCGAACCGTCTGTAGAGACCGGCCCGCGCCACTCTGAGCACCGGGAGGATGCGACGAAGTCGTCCAGCGGGAAGCTCGGCGCGCTGGCGCTCGAATGCTGCCTTCCGGTCGGCGAGATCGATGACGGAGGGCGGGACGTCGAGCTCTCGCAGCCGCTCCGCGAGCACGCCGAACTTGGCGGCCAGGAGTCGGTTCCTGGCCCCATCCGCATCGAGCACACGCCGGATCTTGTGTCGTAGCGTGGGGGCCGTCACCCCGATCTCGTTCGACCCGTGCTGCCGGTAGTCGACGGTCGGCCGCTGCGCGACGCCCACGCGCGCTGTCGCCGCGGCGATGATCGCGAGCCACTCGTCGTGGACCCATTCCGCAGGGAAGGGCAGCGCCCGCTCGAGGAGGCTCCTGCGGAACACCACGGTTGCGCCCGTGGCGAGATTACGCCGCAGCAGCGTCTCGAAGCCGTGTGCCGACTGCTCCTCGTCGAGGACGTCGGCCGTCACCTCGAGGTACTCGAAGAGGGTGCCGCCGAGCGGGTCGCCGGCCGCATCCACGAGCCGCGCATCGGTGTGGACGAGCGCCACCTCGGGGGCTCTTTCCAGCACGCCGAGGACCGTCTCCAGCTTGTCGGGATGCCACACGTCGTCTTGATCGCTCAAGGCGATGACATCGCCCGACGTGGCTCGGATCGCGCCTTCGAAGTTGCGCACGACACCGAGAGCCGGCGCATTCCGGAGAATCGTGAAGGCGACCGGTTCCGGCGCGGAAGCAGCCAGCTCGTCGACCAGGGAGACGGTGTCATCGGTGGAGTCGTCGTCGGACACGACGATCTCTCCCGCCGGCACCGTCTGCGCGAGGATGCTGGCCAGCTGCTTCTCGATGTAGCGTGCCCCGTTGTATGTGCACAGCGCCACGGAGACGGAGGCGCGGACGCCGGTCATCCGTCCAGTGCCTGGAGGTCCGCGTCCACCATGAGGCCGACGAGCGACGGGAAGTCGCGGGTGGGTCGCCAGCCGAGCGCACGCAGCCGGGACGCGTCCCCGATCTGGCGGTTCGGCTCGGCCGGCCGGAAGAAGGCGGGATCGACGCTCACGAGCGACTCCCACTGGTCGATCCCGACATGCCGGAAGGCAGCGTCGACGAACTCGCGGACCGAATGCGACTCACCGGACGCCACGATGAAATCGCCGGGTTCGTCCGCGCGGGCGATCAGGAGCAGAGCGTCGACGTAGTCCGGGGCGTATCCCCAGTCGCGCTCGGCGTCGAGATTGCCCAGCGTCAACCCGTCGGACAACCCCCTGGCGATCAGAGCCACCTCGCGGGTGATCTTGCGTGAGACGAAGCTCGCGGGACGCTCCGGGGATTCATGGTTGTAGAGGATCCCCGACGACGCGAAGAGTCCGCGATCCCGGAACACGCGCACCATCGTCTGTGCGAAGGCCTTCGCCGCTCCATACGGAGTGACCGGCCGCAGCGGCGTCCCTTCGGTCTGCGGCACCTCGTCCGCGTCACCGAAGATCTCAGCGCTCGACGCCTGGACGACGCGCACGGGGTGGCCCGCCTCAGTGAGGTCCCACGCGGCTTCCAAGAGGCGGACGGGTCCGACCCCGAGGACGTCGGCCGTCTCCGCAGGAGCCGACCAGGATCGCGCCACCGACGTGATCCCTGCGAGGTTGACGATGTGCGTCGGTCGCACGGCCTGGACCAGGGCCATGGTCGACGCCGCGTCGGTCAGGTCGACGGTGTGCTGGTGCGCGGCGGGAAACCGTCCCTCGAGCTCGGCCGCGCCGGCGGCCGAGCGCACCATCGCGTGCACCTCGACGCCCTCGGCGACGAGCCGTTGGAGCAGGTAGCGTCCGTCCTGTCCGGCCGCCCCCGTGACGAGGAACCGTTCGGTACTCATCGCCGGTGCTCGTGGGCGAACGCGTAGGCCTCGAGGTGAACGTCGCGGCAGCGCTCCCACGTGAAGGATCGGGCGTGGAGCACGCCCGCCTGCGACAGCTCGGAGGAACGATCGAGCGCGGTCAGGATCCCCGCAGCGATGGCATCCGGGTCCCTGGGGTCGAAGACGACAGCCGCGTCGCCCACCACTTCGGGCAGCGAGCCGGAGTCGGATGCCGCGACCGGGCAGCCGGAGGCCATCGCTTCGAGCGGCGGCAGGCCGAACCCTTCGTACAGGCTCGGAAAGACCATCGCGCCGGCACGTCGGTACAGGTCGCTCAGCTCCTCGTCGGAGACGAGTCCACGCCGGTCGACCCAGTCAGGCAGGTCGCCGAGGGTGTCGAGCCCTCCCCCGGTCAGGACCAGCGTCAGGTCGGGGTTCGAACGCCGGGCGATCTCCATCGCCTGGAACAGCCGGGCGTGGTTCTTGTGCGGCCAGCCCCGGGCCGGGTAGAGCACGAAGTTCTCTCGGGCGCCCAGCTGGGGGACGAAGCGAGACGTGTCCACCCCGAGGTACGCGACGAAGATGCGATCGGGATCGAGGCCCAGCTTCTCGACCATGCCGTTCTTGGCGAACCGGCTGATCGTCACGATGGCGTCCGCCCGGCGGGCGAATCCCTCGTAGAACGGCTTGCGGTACTGCAGCTCGGCCGTGCTGAACAGCTCCGGGAGCTCGAGATGCTGGATATCCAGGAGGGACTGGACCGTCGCTTGCCTGGGTCCCGGTTTGGGGGCCGGGACGGTGAAGGGGTAGTGCACGACATCGAACGCGTCGAAGCGGCGACGGATCGACCCTGCACGGAGTTGAAGGCCCGCGACGGTACGCAACCGGTCGACCGTGCCTCCGCCGGCGTGGACTCCAGGAACGATCTCCTCCGGAATCCCCCTGCTGAACCCTTTCGACGCCTCGGTCAGGAAGACCGCGGCATCCAGGTCGTCTCGATCGGCGAGCTGCTCCGTGAGCGCCCGAGCGTAGGTCTCGCTGCCGCCCATCCCGCCGCGGACGAGGGTCAGCATCGAGAGGGCGACCCGCAACGGACCGGTGCGGTCGGCGGCTCCGCTCACGCGGACTCGACTTTGTCGATCCACGACGTGCCGCCGGCGGCCAGCGCTGCGATGTCGGCGTCGACCATGATCTCGGCCAGACGCGGCGTGAGCACCTTCGGCGTCCAGCCGAGCACGTCCTGCGCCTTGGAGAAATCGCCGATCAAAGAGTCGACTTCCGTCGGCCGCAGGTAGCGGTCATCGAAGCGGACGTACTTCTCCCACTCGAGTCCGGCGCGCTCGAACGAGAACTGGAGGAAGTCCTTGACCGTGTATGCGGTGCCCGTGGCGACGACGTAGTCGGCGGGCTCGTCCGCCTGCAGCATGCGCCACATCGCCTCGACGTACTCCGGGGCGTAGCCCCAGTCCCGCACCGCGTCCAGATTGCCCATGAAGAGTTCGCTCTGCTCGCCCGCGGCGATTCGCGCGACGGCGCGCGTGATCTTGCGGGTGACGAACGTGCCGCCGCGGCGCGGGGACTCGTGGTTGAAGAGGATGCCGTTGCAGGCGAAGATCCCGTACGCCTCGCGGTAGTTGCGGGTGATCCAGTACGAGTAGACCTTGGCGACTCCGTACGGGGAGCGGGGGTAGAACGGGGTCTCCTCGTTCTGCGGCGGCGGGGTCGCGCCGAACATCTCCGAACTGCTCGCCTGGTAGAAGCGCGGGTGCACTCCTGCCGACCGGATCGCCTCGAGGAGTCGCACCGTGCCGAGGCCGGTGACGTCTCCGGTGTACTCGGGCTCGTCGAAGCTCACCCGGACGTGGCTCTGCGCTGCGAGGTTGTAGACCTCGTCGGGCTGGATCTCGTTCAGGAGGGTCACCAGCCGCGACCCGTCTGTGAGGTCGCCGAAGTGCAGCTTCAGCCGCTGATTGTCGGAGTGGTCGTCCTGATAGATGTGGTCGATCCGGTTCGTGTTGAAGTTCGACGCGCGGCGGATCAGGCCGTGCACCTCGTACCCCTTCGACAGCAGGAGTTCGGCGAGGTAGCTGCCGTCCTGCCCGGTGATGCCCGTGATGAGGGCCCTCTTGGGCGTGCTTTCCGTCATGACCAACCTTTTCCGAATTCCCGAGATATGCGCGCCCGCGTCGCGCCAAAACACCAGCCAGCATAGTCGAACCGGTCCGCACCACCGTCTGGGTCGCCCGCCCGGATTCGTGCTCGCGTGGCGACCTTGCTACCGTACCGGGGTGACGCTGGACATCATGATGCCGTTCTACGGCCGCTTCGACCACTTCAAGGCGGCCGTCGAGAGCGTCCTCGCGCAGGACGACCCGGACTGGCGGCTCGTCATCGTGGACGATGTCTACCCCGACCTCGCTCCGGGCGAGTGGGCTCGCTCTCTCGACGATCCGCGGGTGGAGTACATCCGCAACGAGGAGAACCTGCGTCCGAGTCGTAACTATCGGAAGTGCGTGTCGTTGGCACGCACCACGCACGTCGTCATCATGGGCTGCGACGATCTCATGCGTCCTGGCTACGTGCGCAGGATCAAGGAACTCCTCCACCGGTTCCCGGACGCCGACATCGTGCAGCCGGGCGTCGAGGTCGTCGACGAGGACGGACATGTGCACCGCCCCATCGGGGACCGCGTGAAGTCGTGGCTTCGCCCGTCCGGTCACGGACCGCGCAGCTACGGCGGCGAACGACTCGCCCGCAGCCTGCTCGGCGGCAACTGGACCTACTTCCCGTCGCTCGTGTGGAAGACGGAGGCGCTTCGAACGCACCAGTTCCGCCTCGACCTCGATGTCGTCCAGGATCTGGCGATGCTCCTCGACATCACTCTCGACGGCGGGGTTCTGGTGCTCGACGACGAGGTGGTGTTCGCCTATCGACGGCATGCGGCCTCGGTCTCGGCCGTGACCGGTCCGGACGGGTCCAAGTTCGCCCAGGAGCGGCAGCTGTTCCAGGAGTTCGACCGTCGCTGTCGGGCGATGGGATGGCGCCGCGCCGCCGCGGCCGCCCGCCGCCACTGGTCTTCGCGTCTCAGCGCGGCCACCGAACTGCCGGCAGCGCTGCGTGCACCCGACTCCACCGGACGTCGGTCGCTGCTGCGGCACGTCTTCGGTCGATAGGATCGGATCCCATGAGCACTCCCTACGCCGACACGCTCATCGTGATGCCCGCGCTCAACGAGGAGGAGGCGCTTCCGGCGATCATCCGCGAAGTTCAGGAGAAGCTCCCCGGCATCGCGGTTCTCGTCGTCGATGACGGGTCGGTCGATCGGACGGCAGCCGTGGCTCGCCGCGAGGGTGCCCTGGTCCTCCAGTTGCCGTTCAACCTCGGCGTCGGAGGAGCGATGCGCGCCGGATTCCGTTTCGCCCTCGCCAACGGCTTTCGCAACGTGGTCCAGGTCGACGCCGACGGCCAGCACGATCCCGCCGACCTCCCGGCCCTGCTCGCAGAGCTCGAGACCGCTGACCTGGTGCTCGGCGCCCGCTTCGCGGGAGTCGGGACGTACCGCGTGCGCGGACCCCGTCACTGGGCGATGGTGGTGCTGTCGGGCGTCCTGAGCCGGCTCGCCAAGACGACGCTCACCGACACGACCAGCGGCTTCCGGGCCAGCGGGAGGCGTGCAGTCGAACTGTTCGCCAGGCATTATCCGGCCGAGTACCTCGGCGACACCGTCGAGTCGCTGGTGATCGCTGCACGCGCCGGCTGCGTCATCCGTCAGGTGCCGGTCGCGATGCGGCAGCGCACGGCAGGCACGCCGTCGCACAACCCCTTCAAGTCGGCGATCTATCTCGGGCGCGCCGGACTCGCGCTCACCATCTCACTTCTGCGGCCCCGCGTCGTGATCTCCGACGAGGCGGTGCCCCTATGAATACCGCGAGCTACATCTTCGGGATCGTCGCCGCCGCCCTCACCCTCGTGACCGTGATCGAGTTGCTGCGCCGACGCCGGTTGCGGGAACGCCACATCGTGTGGTGGCTCATCTTCGGGCTGCTCGTACTCGTCATCGCGGTCTTCCCCTCGGTTCTGGTCTGGCTGGCTGCTCTCGTCGGCATCGCCATTCCCATCAATCTCGTCTTCTTCGTGAGCATCATCGCGCTCTTCCTCGTCTCTCTGCAGCAGAGCGCGGAGGCGACACGACTGGAGAACAAGACGCGGGTACTGGCGGAGGATGTCGCCTTGCTCGAACTGCGGGTCCGACGGCTGGAAGAACGTCTGGAACGCGAGCGTTCGGAGTAGAGCGACGCGCAGCCTGTGAAAGGGTTATGAGCCGCCTTTGCCGGTACTCTTTCCCCCGTGCCGACACCCGAAGACACGAGCCAGCGCAGACGCATCCGTCGTTACCCCGCGTTCCTGATCGCTTGGGCTCTCGCGGCCGCCATCGCCACGCTCTGGGCGGTGGCGACTCCCATCGCCGCCTCACCCGACGAGCCCGCGCATTTCATCAAAGCAGCGTCGGTCGCCCGTGGCGACCTCTTCGCCCCAGGCCCCCCGGGAGAGCCGGGTCGCTCGAAGGTGCCGGGGATCGTCGCGAACACACAAGCGTTGACCTGCACCGCCTTCGACGCGAACAAGCCCGCCTCCTGCCAGGCTGATGCGCAGCGGCCGTCGCACGGCCTCGTCCCCGCCGACACCTCCGCCAACCGCTACAACCCGCTCTACTACGCGCTCGTCGGCTGGCCCAGCCTGTTCTTGGACGGCAACGCCTCGTTGTACGCGATGCGCATCGTCAGCGGACTCCTCGTCTCAGCGTTCACCGCTCTCAGCGTGATGCTCGTCGCGGGCTGGCGCCGCCGGCTCGTCCCCATGCTCGGATTGCTCGTCGCATCGACTCCGACCTTTCTGTTCCTGAGCGGAATGGTGAACCCGAACGCCCTGGAGGTCGCGGCGACGTTGGCCGCATTCACCGCCGGTTTGACCCTCGTGTTGCACCCGGAGCCGACGCAGACGCGAACACCGGCGATCGTGCTCGCGATCTCGGGCTTCGTGGCGGCCAACAGTCGCGGCCTCTCGCCGCTGTGGCTGGCCGTCGCACTGCTCGCATGCCTGTTCGTCGTGCGACCGGCGCGCGTTCGAGACGCACTGAGATCTCGCGCGACCCTCGTCGCCATCGGTGTCGTGGTCGCCGGCGCGATCAGCGCGGTCGGTTGGACCATGTACAGCGGCTCGCTGCCCTCACCCGATGGGACCGTCACCTATCCGGGCGTCGGCACGAGCCCGCTCACCGGATTCCTTGTGACGGTGGCCAACACGTTCGACTACGGCCGCGAGATGGTGGCCCTGTTCGGGTGGCTCGACACCCCCGCACCGTTCGTCGTGTTTTTCCTCTGGTCTGCGTTCATCGGCGTCGGGGCCGCCGCAGCGCTGACCGCCTTGCGTCGCCGGCGTCGCGTGCTCGCCGTCGTCGGCATGTGCGTGTTCGTCGCGTTGCCGGCCGTCGTCGCAGCGCTCTACGTCACGACCGGTGGATACATCTGGCAGGGCCGGTACGCTCTGCCCCTGTTCGCCTGCCTGGTTCTCCTGGTGTCGGCGCTGCTCCCGGCGCCGCGGTCCCGTGGCTCGATCATCGTGGCGACGGTCACCGCCGCCTGGGCCTTCGGGCAGCTCGCCTCGTTCGCCGTCGCGCTCAAACGGTACGGGTCGGGATACGACGCGAGCTGGGTCGTGTTTCTCCGACACCCTCTCTGGCAGCCTCCCGGAGGCTCGATCGGACTCATCTCGATCGCTGCCGTCGTGTTCGCGGCTGCGGCCGTCGCTGCAGCCGTGGTCGCCCGTTGGGATGACGCGACGGCCGACGCTCGGCGACCGCGCGGTCGAGCGCCGCTCGTCGCGGCCGGCTCGGGCGCCCGGGGTGGCCGGCTCGCGGACTCGTCCTCGGTCGCGAGCCCTGCGGACGGCTGATCCACCCGGACGGCTCAGACGCCGGAGAGCCGCCGCGCCGGTCGGCGGGCGAGGAAGAGCAGGTGCGTTGCGAGGCCGACCACCGGGCCGACGCAGAGCGCGATCGCACTTTTGACGGCAGGATCCAGCGGTAGCAGGAGCGCTCCGATGACGAGCAATGCCGCGATGACCCATCCCGTGGTGAAACCGAAGTGGTCGTTCCTGGCCAGCGTGGCCGGTCCGGTGACGCACAGCGCTGCGGTGGCTCCCGCGGATGCGACGATCAGGGCGATCTCCCACGCGCTGATCGGGAAGTCCTTGCCGAACCAGTGCAGCACCTCGGGTCCGATCCACCAGGCGAGCAGGCTGGCGACCGCCGTGACGACAGCCACACCGCCCAGGATCATGCCGAGGGAGCGCCCGAGTCGTTCCGCGTTGTCGCGGAAGTAGACGACCAGGAAGCTCTGCATCGCGAGAACCGGGATGACCAGGGGTGCCCGCGTCAACGTC